>Ga0065165_1002104_pt1 | contig 18200 bp, 15 predicted proteins | sample AraplaMF_Cvi_mMF_FD_63813 | JGI IMG/M metagenome (GOLD analysis project Ga0065165, IMG submission 63813) | Arabidopsis root microbial communities from the University of North Carolina, USA - plate scrape MF_Cvi_mMF (version 2) (version 3) | ecosystem: Host-associated > Plants > Roots >...
CGGCCTCGTGTTCGGCTATCTCGTGATGGGCCTGATCTGGCCGTGGTCGATCATGGAGCCCGGCAATCCCTTCGAGGCGCTGACCTACTTCTCGCACTTCTTCGAAAAGCCCTGGAAGGAGATGTTCGACGGCGCGATCGTGTCCGTGCCCGACATGCCCTGGTCCTATCTGCCGACGCTGTTCGCGCTTCAGCTGCCCGAGGTGATGCTGGTGCTGACGGCCGGCGCCGTGGCCGGCACCTTCGCATTGCTGCCGCGCCGCGAGGTTCCGGCCCGCCGCAAGACCATCCTGCTGATGCTGACGCTGGCCGCGACGCTGCCGCTCGCGATCGCAATGGTGAAGCGTCCGGCGCTCTACAACGGCATCCGCCATTTCGTGTTCGTGATCCCGCCGATGGCGGTGCTGGGCGGCGTCGCTTTCGCCTGGGCCATGGAGCGGCTGCGCGCCAATCACCGCACCTGGCAGCCGGTCGTGCTCGCCACCTTCTGCTTCGGCCTCGCGCTCTCGCTCGCCGAGATGATCCGGCTGCATCCCTATCAATACACCCACTTCAACCACATCGCCGGCACCGTGCGCGGCGCCGACGACCGCTTCATGCTGGACTATTGGGGCCTCGCGCTGAAGCAGGCCTCCGATGAGCTGCGCGAGCAGCTCGTCGAGCGCCAGGAAGTGCCGCCGCGCAATCGCAAATGGAAGGTCGCGGTGTGCGGTCCGCAGCGTCCGGCGCAGGTTGCGCTGGGGCCCGACTTCACCATCGGCTGGGATTCCAATGCCGCCGATTTCGCCATGACGCTCGGCGAGTTCTACTGCAAGGGCCTCACCGCGCCCGTCATGGTCGAGATCAAGCGCGACGACGTGGTGTTCGCCCGCGTCTACGACATCCGCGGCAGCAGCATTTCCAGCCTGCTCTCGATCCCGGCGCCGTAAAGTTCTTCTCCTCCAGTTCCGAATTCCGGAACAGTCTCTTCCTGGAGCGGCCCGCATTCCGCTTCGCTCCATGCGGGCTACGCTGAACTGCCGCGCTTTGTGCGCCTTGCCGCCGCCCCCGACCGCGACTACGCTCCCTCCCCGCAACAACGATGTTTCGGAGAGACCAGCCATGTCGCCAGCGGAAGCCCGCCTGAAGGAAGTGCCGTCCGATATGACGGAGGCCGAGTGGCAGCAACGGGTCAATCTCGCCGCCTGCTATCGCCTCGTCTCGCTGTACGGCTGGGACGACCTGGTCGACACCCACATCTCCGCGCGCGTGCCCGGCCCCGAGCATCACTTCCTCATCAATCCCTACGGGCTGATGTTCGACGAGATCACGGCCTCCAGCCTCGTCAAGGTCGATCTGCATGGCAACCAGCTCTCCGAGAGCGAGTACAGCATCAACCCCGCCGGCTTCACCATCCATTCGGCGATCCACGAGGTGCGCGAGGACGCGATCTGCGTGCTGCATCTCCACACCCTCGACGGCACCGCGGTGTCGAGCTCGGCCGAAGGCCTGCTGCCGCTGAACCAGACCGCGCAGCTCGTCACCCACGACCTCGCCTATCACGACTATGAAGGCATCGCGCTCGACCACGACGAACGGCCGCGGTTACAAAAAGACCTCGGCGACCACAACCATATGCTGCTGCGCAACCACGGCACGCTGACGGTCGGCCGCTCGGTCGCCTCCGCCTTCGAGCGCATGTACCATCTCGAGCGCGCCTGCTCGATGCAGGTGCGCACCCGCGCGCTCGGCACACCGGTCTATCCGGTCGAGGAGATCGCGATCGAGAAGAACACCGAGCTGCTCGCCAACCGCGACCGCGCCGAGCTGCGTGCCACCAACCTGGTCTGGCCGCCCCTGCTGCGCAAGCTCGACCGCGAGCTGCCGGGCTACCGGTCTTGAGATTTCCGCAAATTTGGCGTAGGGTCGCGGTCAACTAACCTCTACGCCTTTTGGAATGAAACGCCGCCCAATTCCGGGCGGCGTTTTTATTTGGGGGAACGGCGGCCTCTCCGTTCGTCATTGCGAGGAGGGTAGCGACGAAGCAATCCAGACTGTGCCCGCGGAGAGATTTCTGGATTGCTTCGCTTCGCTAGCAATGACGGGGATGGAGTTTTCGCGCCTTACTTCACTTCCGCCAGCGCCGCGAGAATCCGCGCCCAGGAGCGGATGCCCTTCTGGAAGCTGCGGAGGTCGTACTTCTCGTTCGGCGAGTGGATGTTGTCGTCGTCGAGGCCGAAGCCGACCAGCAGCGAGTCGAGGCCCAGCGTGCGCTTGAAGTCCGCGACGATCGGGATCGAGGCGCCCGAGCCCATCAGCACCGTCTCCTTGCCCCATTCCTCCGTCAGCGCCTTGCTGGCGGCCGCAAGCGGCTTCATGTTCCAGTCGAGCGCGACGGCGGGCGCGGCGGAATGATCGCCGAACTCGACCTTGCAATCGCCGGGAATGCGCGCCGTCACATAGTCGCGGAAGGCCTTGCGGATCTTCTGGGGGTCCTGGCCCTGGACCAGGCGGAACGAGACTTTGGCTGACGCATGCGACGGGATCACCGTCTTGGAGCCTTCGCCGATATAGCCGCCCCAGATGCCGTTGACGTCGCAGGTCGGACGCGAGGAGGCCTGCTCGATCAAGAGCCGGCCCTTCTCGCCCGCCGGGATCGACAGGCCGATCGGCTTCAGGAACGTCTCGGGCGCGAGGTTGAGCTTCTTCCACTGCTCGAGGATATCGGGCGGCAGGTCCTTCACGCCGTCGTAGAAGCCGGGGATGGTAATGCGGTTGTCGTCGTCGAACAGGCTGCCCAGAATTTTCGTCAGCACCCGGATCGGGTTCATCGCGCTGCCGCCGAACACGCCGGAATGCAGGTCGCGGTTGGCAGCCGTGATCTTCAGCTCTTCATAAAGCAGGCCGCGCAGCGACGTCGTGATCGCCGGCGTGTTGCTGTCCCACATGCCGGTGTCGCAGACTAGCACGTAGTCGGCCTTGAACTCGTCCTTGTTGGCCTCGATGAAGGGCACAAAATTCTTCGAGCCGACTTCTTCCTCGCCTTCGATCAGGAAGGTGACGTCGATCGGCAGCGATCCCGTCACGGTCTTCCAGGCGCGGCAGGCCTCGACGAAGGTCATCACCTGGCCCTTGTCGTCCTCGGCGCCGCGGGCGACGATGATCTTGCGGCCGTCAGCATGGTCGGTGACCACGGGCTCGAACGGCGGGCGGTTCCAGAGATTTTCCGGATCGACCGGCTGCACGTCGTAATGGCCGTAGAAGATCACATGCGGCCGTCCGCCCGCGACGGTCTTGCCGACGATGGCGGGATGGCCGGCGGTGGCGCGCACTTCCGTTGAGACGCCGAGGCTTGCGATGTCCCTGGCGAGATGCTCGGCCGCCGCCTTGCAGTCGCCCGCAAAGGCCGGATCCGCGGAGATCGACTTGATCCGCAACAGCGAAAACAGACGCTCCAGGCTGTTGTCGGAATCCTTGTCGATGTGGTCGAGCACGGATTGAAGCTGCGCATTGGCCATGGTCGTATTCCCTGACTTTTGAGTCTCAAGAGGTACCGGGTTTTAGCGCTGCGGACGCCTCGGAGCCAGAAGCAACCGGCGGATGCCGGATGTGCCAGGCGAGGCCCCCCGCGAGGACGGCAGTCGCGGCGAGGTTGTTGCCCCAGGCCTGGATGACATTGGGAAACCACGGCAGCGCCAGCAGCATGAGGATGCCGGCGGCACCGAGCACGAGCCAGGTTCCCAGACGCACATTCGGCCGCACGTCGAAGGCGGCACGATGCATCAGCACCGTCATCGGGAAGAACAGCCACATGAAGTAATATTGCCGCGCCAAAGGCGAGGCCACCGTCATCAGGCAGAACAGGATGCCGAGCTCCTCGGCATCCGAGCGCGCCGTTCGCCGCGCCTGCGGCGGCATCACCGCGAGAAAGCCGAGCCCAAGCAGCACCGAGATAGCCAGCACGATCAAGTTCGCCGTCTTGTAGTCGACGTCGATGATGTTCATCGTGCGCGGCGGCTTGTTGGGGTCTTCCTGATTGTAGTTGATCGGCCGGACCAGCCGATGCGTCACGGCAATCAGGGACTGGTTGACCCACGACCAGTTCTGCTCGTCACGCTGGCCGAAGCCCTTTTCCGAGCTCGAGGCGACCATGCCCTGATACCAGGTCTTGAGCTCGGCGGCGTTGCGCTCGAAGCCGCGGATCGGTGCCGGCACCACATAAAGCAGGATGCCGGTGAAGGCGACGGTCGCGACCACGGCCGCCCACTGCCGCCGCCAGACGAGATAAGGCAGCACCGCGACCGGAAACACCTTGATGGCGGTCGCGAGCGCGAACAGGAAGCCGGCGAACCAGGGCCGCTGATGCTGCAAGGACCAGAAGCCCCACAGCATCATCGCGAGCAGGACGAGGTTCGGCTGACCGAGGTCGAACATGTCGAACACGAAGGTCACGGTGACGAAGGCCGGCAGCGCTTCCAGCCACGGGCCGGCCCTCTGGCCCGACCCTGTCATGGCATTGGAAAGCATGCCCGTGTACCACCACGCCACGACATTGAGGATCGACAGCACGGCGTAGAGCGCGACCTTGCCGAACCAGCTCGGGATCGCCAGCAGGATCGCGGGCAATGGCGGGTAGATGAACTCGAAATACTCCGTGACAGCGCCGGGATAGAGCGGTCCTCCCTGCAAGACCTGCTGTCCGGCCCAATACCAGAGCCCATAGTCCTTGGTCTTGCCGTGGCCGAAGATCTCCGGGCCGAGAACATCGGCGGTCAGGATCAGGCAGCAAAGCAGGAAGAGCAGGTCGAGCGGCGCACGCAGCGAGAAGGTCCGGAGTGCGCCCGGTTTGTCTGATAGATTCGGTGATGTCACATTATGTCCAGTCGGCAACGGGTAGCACGTAGCAGACCCGCGGACGCTTGGAGAGTCCCCCTCACCCGAATTTGTACTCGGCTTTGTACTCGGCCACCGGAGCCGGGGCTGCGGACCGGCCGCCCACAATCAGGGCCCTTCTGCCTACCTTCGCAGCAGCCCGCCGAGCGCGCCGCGGACCAGCGTGCGGCCGATCGAGCCGCCGAGCTGGCCGGCGACCGACTTGCCGATATTAGCGGCCATCCCGCCGATCACCTGGTTGGTCACCGATCGCGTCACGTCGCGCGCGATGACCTGGCCTGTCGACAGGCGGCCGCGCTTGACGTTGGTGCCGAAGATGGTGCCGACGATCGAGCCGATCTGACCGAGCATACCGCCACCACCTCCACCGGCCGTGCCGGCATCGGCGGTTGCGGCGGTGCCGGCGATCCGCTTCTGGATCATCTCATAGGCGGACTCTGCATCGACAGCGGTGTCGTATTTGCCCTTCACCGGGCTTGCATCCATGATCGCCTTGCGCTCTTCCGGCGTGATCGGCCCGATCCGGGCCGATGGCGGCCGAACCATGACGCGCTCGACCATCGCCGGCGTGCCGTTGCCTTCGAGGAAGGACACCAGCGCCTCGCCCTTGCCGAGCTCCATGATGACCTTGGCAGTGTCGAGCTTCGGATTGGGCCGGAAGGTCTGGGCCGCGGCCGCAACCGCCTTCTGGTCGCGCGGGGTGAAGGCGCGCAGCGCATGCTGCACCCGGTTGCCCATCTGCCCGAGCACGCGGTCGGGAACGTCGATCGGGTTCTGCGTGACGAAGTAGACGCCGACGCCCTTGGAGCGGATCAGGCGGACCACCTGCTCGATCTTGTCCATCAGCGCCTTCGGCGCGTCGTTGAACAACAGATGCGCCTCGTCGAAGAAGAACACCAGTTTTGGCTTGGGCAGGTCGCCAGCCTCCGGCAGCTCCTCGAACAGCTCCGACAACATCCACAGCAGGAATGTCGCGTAAAGCCGCGGGCTCTGCATCAGCTTGTCGGCAACCAGGATGTTGACCATGCCGCGGCCGTCGCGGTCGGTCTTCATGAAATCCTTCAGCGTCAGCGCCGGCTCGCCGAAGAATTTGGTGGCGCCCTGGTTCTCCAGCACCAGAAGCTGGCGCTGGATGGTGCCGACGGTCGCCTTGGTGACGTTGCCGAAGCCTTGCGCCGCCTTCTTGACGTCGGCGAGCGGGCTCTCCTCGGCATCCGCGCCCTTCTTGCCGGCATCCGGCACGATGGCATCGAGCAGCGCGCGCAGATCCTTCATATCGATGAGGGTCAGGCCGGCGTCGTCCGCGACGCGGAAGGCAACGTTGAGCACGCCTTCCTGCACGTCGTTCAGATCGAGCATGCGCGCCAGCAGCAGCGGCCCCATTTCCGTGACGGTCGCCCGCACCGGATGGCCCTGCTCGCCGAAAACATCCCAAAATACCGTGGAGAACTGGTCGGGCTGGAAATTCAGCCCCATCTCGGTGGCGCGCTTGACGATGAAGTCCTTGGCTTCGCCGACCTCCGAGATGCCGGAGAGGTCGCCCTTGATGTCGGCCGCGAAGACCGGGACACCGGCGCGCGCAAATCCTTCCGCCATCACTTGAAGCGTGACCGTCTTGCCGGTTCCGGTTGCACCGGTGACGAGGCCGTGGCGATTGGCGAGCGCCAGCGTCAGCCATGCCTGCTCGTCTCCCTTGCCGACGAATATCTTGTCGTCGGTGTCGCCGAGCTTGCTGTCCTGTGCCGTCATTGTGCTCTCTGATCTCTCTGCCGTATTTCGCGTATTGAAACTCAAATGCACCAGTTCCGTAGTTTAATGCATGTCGTGTGTCGATTAAAACCGTTCAACCCGCCTCAAGCACGCGACATTGTCGGAAAAGAAGCCCACGACATCAGACAAAAGTCGGAACGAGGCGTTCGCACCGCGGCAATTTTTCGCCGATTCCATCTCCGCTCTTGCATCGCTGCAACACTTTTCGCGCGTTCGAGAATGAATCGGAACGTTGTTCGCGTTCATCGCTTGAATTTCACATCACACCGGCTCAAGATCGTTTTTCGAAGAAATACTCCGGCGTGTAAACCGGCTGAGGGGCGGGCTTTATGGACGAGCTGATCGGACGGCTGGCGACAAACGCCAGCATAGATAATGCTGTGGCTGAAAAGACCGTCGGCATCATCCTGGGCTTTCTCCGCAACGAAGGTCCTTCCGACAGTGTTCAGGCCCTGATCGATCAGATTCCAGGCGCGGAAGCCGCGATCGAGGCGAGCAAGAGCGGCGGCGGACTGTCGCGGCTGATGGGCGGCGGCCTGATGGCGGTCGGCACGCGCCTGATGGGCCTCGGACTTGGCATGTCCGACATTCAGACGATCGCCCGTGAACTTTTCCGCTTTGGCCGAGACAAAATCGGAGCGGATCAGATGGGCAAGATCATTGCAGGGACTCCCGGCCTCAGCCAGTTCGCCTGAAGCCCGCGCATTTCATATCGAGTATCATGACATATCCGATCTCCGAGATTGAGGGCCTGTCGGCCTTTGCCGCCAACAAGTTGAAGGCGCAAGGCATCCGCACCACCGATGCGCTGCTCGAAGCGGCCTCGACCGTGAAGGGCCGCAAGGCGCTCTCCGCCAAGACCGGCATCAGCGAGCAGCTGCTGCTGGAATGGGCCAACGTCTCCGACTACATGCGCATTCCCGGCATGGGCCGCGCCAAGGTCGGCCTCGTCCGCGCCGCCGGCGTCACCACCGTGCGCGAGCTCGCCTATCGGAATCCGGCAAGGCTCGCCCAGAGCATGCGGGACGCCAACGAGAAGAAGAAGCTCGTCCGCATCCTTCCGTCCGAGAAGTCGGTGGGCGACATCATCGCCAAGGCCAAGAAGCTGCCGCCGAAGATTACGTATTAGGGCTGGCTCTCACCAGCAAACTCAACGCTCGGTCTCGTGTCCCGGACGCGCAGCAACGCTCTTAGCGTTGCTGCGCAGAGCCGACAGAAATAGCTCTCCGCGATATGGGCCCCGGCTCTGCACACCGCTGAAGAAGCGCTGCGCTGCGTCCGGGGCTCGAGAGCACTCCCCTTGGGTACATGATGCCCGAGTGCACCGGCGATGCCGCCAATCCCGCCTTGAACTCCCTCTCCCTGACCGCTAAAGCGGGCCGCATGAATGTCTCGCCATCCCCATCCGTCCCGCCGGCCGGCCCGGCCGGGGCTGATACGTTGCGGACGCTGCTGGAACGGCCTCTCCCGGCAGTGATGGGCGTGCTCAACGTCACCCCGGACTCCTTTTCAGATGGCGGCCAGTTCATTGCGCCCGAGCAGGCACTGAAGCGGGCGCGGGCGATGATCGAGGCCGGCGTCGACATCATCGACATCGGCGCCGAGTCCACCCGTCCCTACACCGGCGCCAAGGCCGTCACGGCCGCGGACGAGCTCGCCCGGCTGAAGCCGGTGCTGTCGGGCGTCGTTGCGCTCGGCGTGCCGGTGTCGATCGACAGCATGAAGGCGGAAGTGGTCGCCTTCGCGCTCGACCAGGGCGCGGCGATCGCCAACGACGTCTGGGGCCTGCAACGCGACGCCGGCATGGCTCAGCTGATCGCCGCCAGGCGCGTCCCCGTCATCGTCATGCACAATCGCGAGAGCGTCGATCCCGCCATCGACATCATCGTGGAGATGAAAGCGTTCTTCCTGCGCTCGCTGGACATCGCCGCGAAAGCCGGCATCGCGCGCGACAAGATCGTGCTGGATCCCGGCATCGGCTTCGGCAAGACGGCCGAGCAGAGCATGACTGCGCTGGCGCGGCTCGGCGAGCTCGAAATGTTCGGCCTGCCGATCCTGGTCGGCGCCTCGCGAAAACGCTTCATCGCCTCGGTGTCGCCGTCGGAGCCGAAAGAGCGGCTTGCCGGCTCGATCGCCGCACATCTGATCGCCGTGCAGAAGGGCGCGAAGATCATCCGGACCCATGACGTCGCCGAGACGCTACAGGCCCTGCGGGTCGCCAACGCAATCCAGAGCAAGCCGGAGAGCAAGCCAGGGGGCAAGCAATGACCGATACGATCTTCGTCACGGGCCTGTCGATCCACGCCCGCCATGGCGTGATGGATCACGAGACCGAAGTCGGCCAGCGGTTCGTCATCGACCTCGAACTCTACACCGACCTGTCGGAGCCCTCGCGCAGCGACCGGCTCTCCGATACGGTGTCTTATGCCGAAGTCGTGGCGACGACGACGGCGGCGTTCAAGAACACCAATTACAAGCTGCTGGAGCGCGCGGCCGGTGCGGTCGCGGACGCCATCCTGTCGCACTTCCCGCGCATTCGCGCCGTGAAGATCACCGTGCACAAGCCGCATGCACCGATCGCCGCGATCTTCGACGACGTCGGCATCATGCTGACGCGCTCGCGGCACCCCTGACATGGCGAGCGTGCTGATCGCGCTCGGCGGCAATGTCGGCGATGTCCGCGCGACGTTCGCCAAGGCAATCTCGCACATCTGCGGCATGGCACAGGCCGCAATGATCGCGCGGTCCTCGGACTATGCGACGCCGCCCTGGGGGGACGAGGACCAGGATCCCTTCGTCAATGCCTGCGTCGAGATCGAGACCGACCTCGATCCGCACGCGCTGCTGTTCGTGATGCAGAAGGTCGAGCAGAAGTTCGGCCGTATCAGGGACAAGGACCGGCAATGGGGTCCGCGCACGCTCGATCTCGACATGATCGCCTATGATGATTTATCGCTTCGGAAGCCCGATCTGACCCTGCCGCATCCGCGCCTGTTCGAGCGCGCTTTCGTGCTGGTGCCGCTGGCCGAAATCGCGCCGGACCGCGTCATCTCGGACATTCGTGTGCGCGACGGGCTCGCCAGCGTCTCGACGCAAGGCATTGAGCGGCTTCCGGATACCGGTTAGCCAAAAACAACCGTTTGCAGCGACGGCCGGCCGTGGCAATTTCGCCTGCGAATAACAAGATTTTCGGGAGCCCTTGGCCGCATGACCTCCGTGACTGACGACCTGAAGCTGGCGGCCGATTTTCCCAAGGCGACCGTCGAAGACTGGCGCAAGCTGGTCGACGGCGTGCTGAAGGGCGCCCCGTTCGAGAAGCTGGTCGGCAAAACCTATGACGGCATCAAGATCGACCCGCTCTATCCGCGCGCCAAAGGCGTTGCGCCGGTGGCGGGACGGGCCGCGGCCTTACCATGGCAGATCGTGCAGCGGATCGACCATCCCGATGCGGCGGCCGCGAATGCGCAGGCGCTGACCGATCTGGAAAATGGCGCGACAGGGCTGTCGCTGGTGTTCGCCGGCGCCAATGGCGCGCGCGGTTTCGGCCTGGAACCTTCGGCCGATGCGGTCGCAAAGGTCCTGAAGGATATTCATCTCGACGCCGGCATCGGCATCGAGCTCGAGATCGGCCCGCAGTCGCGGATGGCGGCGATCCATGTCGCGGAATATGTGAAGAGCAACGGCCTCGATCCCGCCGCCTGCAACATCCGCTTCGGCCTTGATCCGCTCGCGGCCGGCGCGGTGTGGGGCCACAGTCCCTATACCTGGGACGAGATCGTTCCCGCCGTCACCGGTGCGATCAAGGGACTAGCCGGGCTCGGCTTCAAGGGGCCGTTTGCCTCCGCCGACGGACGCGTGATCCATGATGCCGGCGGCTCCGAGGTGCAGGAGCTCGCCTTCGTGCTCGCCTGCGGCGTCGCCTATCTGCGCGCGATCGAAAGTGCCGGCGTTCCCTTGGAAGCCGCGCAGGGCATGTTCTATGCGCGGCTCTCCGCGGATGCCGACCAGTTCCTGACCATGGCCAAATTCCGCGCGCTGCGGCTGTTGTGGGCGCGCATCGAGACGGCGTGCGGGCTGACGCCGAAGCCGCTGTTCATCGCCGCCGATACGGCCTGGCGCATGCTGACGCAGCGCGATCCCTACGTGAACATGCTGCGTGCGACCATCGCGACATTCGCCGCAGGCCTCGCCGGTGCCAATGCCATCACCGTGCTGCCGCATACGCTGGCGCTCGGCCTGCCCGATCCGTTCGCGCGGCGCGTGGCGCGCAACACGCAACTTCTGCTGCTGGAGGAAAGCAACCTCGCCAAGGTCAGCGATCCCGCAGCCGGCGCCGGCGGCATCGAGGCGCTGACCGCGCAGCTGTGTGAGGCCGCCTGGGCGCTGTTCCAGGAGAGCGAGAAAGCCGGCGGCGCCTTTGCCGCGCTTCAGCAGGGCCTGTTCCAGAGCAAGGTCGTGGCCGCGCGAAAGGCGCGCGATGCCAACATTGCAAAACGCCGCGACGTGCTGACCGGCGCCAGCGAGTTTCCGAACCTGCATGAGCGCGAGACGGCAGTGCTGAAGGCAACGCCGGTCGCGCTCGCACCTTACGGCGAGCAAAAGTACAAGTTCGATCCGCTGCCGCCGATCCGGCTGGCGCAACCGTTCGAGGCCCTGCGCGACAAGTCCGATGCGGCGCTGAAGGCGCGCGGCGCGCGGCCAAAAGTGTTTCTGGCCAATCTCGGCACGCCCGCCGATTTCACGGCGCGCGCGACCTTTGCCAAGAGCTTCTTCGAGGCCGGCGGCATCGAGGCCCTCGACAGCGAGGGTTTTGCCGATCCGGCCAAGCTCGCGGCCGCCTTCAAGGCTTCGGGCGCCGAACTCGCCTGCCTTTGTTCCAGCGACAAGGTCTATGCGGAACACGCCGAAGCGGCCGCGAAGGCCCTGCAAAGCGCGGGCGGCCGACATATCTATCTGGCGGGACGTCCGGCCGAGGCCGAGGCGGCCCTCCGTGCGGCCGGCGTCACGGGTTTTGTCTTCGCCGGGGGCGACGCGCTTGCCACGCTGCAAGACGCCTATCTTCGGATGGAGCAGGCATGACCGAGGCCAGCAAACCCGTTCTCACCGGCGGCTGCCAATGCGGCGCGGTGCGCTTTGCGCTGAGCGCGGCGCCGAACCGGGTTTCGATCTGCCATTGCCGGATGTGCCAGAAGGCGAGCGGCGCGCCGTTTGCCTCCTTCGCCGACATCAACAGGACGGACTTTGCCTGGACCAAGGGGGAGCCGTCGTTCTTCCGCTCCTCCACGATCGCCGATCGCGGCTATTGCGCGGCCTGCGGCACGCCGCTCAGTTTCGGCCGCATCGACGGCGAGCGGATCGAGATCATGACCGGCGCGTTCGACCGCCCCGACCGGCTGGTACCGACCCGGCAATACGGCACTGAATCCCGCCTCGGCTGGGTGGTCGGCATCTCCAACCTGCCAAGCCAGACCACGCAACAGAATTACGGACCGGAGAAGATGGCGACCATCGTCAGCCATCAGCATCCGGATCATGATTGAGCGCCTATGATATGGTTGAAACCATGAGCCGCATTCCCAATTTCGCCGACATCGCCTTCGAGCGCGCCGCCACCGCCGCACCATCAGGCAGCGCCGAGCCGTGGCTGACCCCAGAAGGCATTCTGGTGAAGCCCGCCTATGGCGAGGCCGATCTTACCGGGCTCGATTTCCTCGAGACCTGGCCGGGCATCGCGCCGTTCCTGCGCGGGCCCTACCCGACCATGTATGTCAACCAGCCCTGGACGGTCAGGCAATATGCCGGCTTCTCCACGGCGGAGGATTCCAACGCGTTCTACCGTCGCAATCTCGCGGCCGGACAGAAGGGTCTCTCGGTCGCCTTCGATCTCGCCACCCATCGCGGCTATGACTCTGATCATCCGCGCGTCGGCGGCGACGTCGGCATGGCCGGCGTGGCGATCGATTCCATCTACGACATGCGCACGCTGTTCGCGGGCATTCCGCTCGACCAGATGAGCGTGTCCATGACCATGAACGGCGCGGTGCTGCCGATCCTCGCGCTCTATGTCGCCGCCGCCGAGGAACAGGGCGTGCCGCCGGAAAAACTGTCGGGCACCATTCAGAACGACATTCTGAAAGAGTTCATGGTGCGCAACACCTATATCTATCCGCCCGCGCCCTCTATGCGGATCATCTCGGACATTTTTGCGTACACCTCGCAGAAGATGCCGAAATACAATTCGATCTCGATCTCCGGCTATCACATGCAGGAGGCCGGTGCGACGCAGGACCTCGAGCTCGCCTATACGCTCGCTGACGGCGTCGAATATCTGCGCGCCGGTCTCGCCGCAGGCCTCGACGTCGACCGGTTCGCGCCGCGGCTGTCGTTCTTCTGGGCGATCGGCATGAACTTCTTCATGGAAGTCGCCAAGCTGCGCGCCGCGCGCCTGCTGTGGGCGAAGCTCTTGAAGCCGTTCAATCCGAAAGACCCGCGCTCGCTGTCGCTGCGCACGCATTCCCAGACCTCGGGCTGGTCGCTGACCGCGCAGGACGTCTTCAACAACGTGATGCGCACGACGGTCGAGGCGATGGCGGCCACGCAAGGCCATACCCAATCGCTGCACACCAATGCGCTCGACGAAGCGCTGGCGCTGCCGACCGACTTCTCGGCGCGCATCGCCCGCAACACTCAGCTGTTCCTGCAACAGGAGAGCGGCACCACCCGCATCATCGATCCCTGGGGCGGCTCGTATTACGTCGAGCGGCTCACGCGCGACCTCGCCGCGAAAGCCTGGGGCCACATCCAGGAGGTCGAGGAGCTCGGCGGCATGGCCAAGGCGATCGAGGCCGGCGTGCCGAAGCTGCGCATCGAGGAGGCCTCGGCCAAGACGCAGGCGCGCATCGATGCCGGCAAGCAGGCGGTGATCGGCGTCAACAAATACAAGCCGACCGACGAGGCCGCGATCGACATCCTCAAGGTCGACAACACCAATGTTCGCCGGCTCCAGATCGACAAGCTGACGCGGCTGAAGGCCGAGCGCAGCCAGAAGGACGTCGATGCCGCGCTCGCCGCGATCACGCGCTCGGCCGGCGAAGGCAACGGCAATCTGCTCGCGCTCGCCATCGACGCGGCGCGGGCGAAGGCGACCGTCGGGGAAATTTCGGACGCGATGGAGAAGGTGTTCGGCCGTCACCGGGCCGAGATCAAATCCATCACCGGCGTCTACAAGCGGGAAGCATCCAGCATGGGCAACCAGGTCGAGAAGGTCCAGGCGCTGATCGACGCCTTCGAGGAGGCGGAAGGCCGCCGTCCGCGCATCCTGGTCGCGAAAATCGGCCAGGACGGTCACGACCGCGGCCAGAAGGTGATCGCGTCCGCCTTCGCCGACATCGGCTTCGACGTCGATATCGGACCGCTGTTCGCGACCGCCGACGAGGCCGCGCGACAGGCCGTCGAGAACGACGTCCATATCCTCGGCGTCTCCTCGCTCGCCGCCGCCCATCTCACCGCGGTGCCGGAGCTGAAGGCCGCGCTGAAGAAGCAGGGCCGCGACGACATCATGATCATCGTCGGCGGCGTGGTGCCGCCGCAAGATTACGATGCGCTCTATGCCGCAGGCGCGGAAGCCATCTTCCCGCCGGGCACGGTGATCGCGGAAGCGGCCGAAGAGCTGATCCGCAAGCTGAACGCGCGGCTCGGGCATAGCGAGGCGGCGGAGTAATTCCACCGCCGCTCCGGCTTCCGGGCATCAAACCGGCAGACCTGCTACCGCGACCAATCTTCACGACCCGATGTCGGCGGACCTTGCTATGCGCCGGTTCATCTTGCGATCATTACACTCGAACGCATTGGCACCGGTCGGATACAAACAGAAATTCATGGATAGTGAAGTGACATATCATCATGCGCGCGCGGGGGTGCTCTCACGCACCATCGCGATCCTTTCCGCCGTCGCGACAATCGCCCTGGCCTCCCCTTCCCGCGCCGCCGACCCCAAGCCCGACGCCGTCGTCAAGACCAGGAGCATCGACGCGCGGGTCTTCCTCGACGACAAGATCAAGTCCGATGCGCCGCTGGCGGCGGATTGCCTCGCGGAGGGCAAAAAATGGCTCGACAAGAACGCAGCCGAGGCCGCTGCCTCGCGGAAGCAGGATCCGCAATTCTTCAAGGACGGTGGCTGGGACTTCGAGCGCAAATATGCGGTCCGCTCTATTGTCGCCGACCGCTATGTCAGCGTGCTGCGCAACGACTATATGGACACCCACGGCGCCCATCCCAATTCGGACGTGAACACCATCCTGTGGGACAGGAGCGAGAACAAGCGCATCTCGATCCGTCCGTTCTTCGTCGAGACCGCCGACAAGGGCCCGACCATGAAGGCGATGGTGAAAGCCATCATCGCCTCGCTCAAGGTCGAGAAGAAGAAGCGCGACACCAGCGAGACCGCGACCGACGAATGGTTCAAGAGCGTGGAGCCGAGCCTGCTCAAGATCGGCGCGGTGACGCTCGCGCCGTCGACCGAAGCCGGCAAGAGCTCCGGGCTCACGTTCCACTACCCGCCTTATGCGGTCGGCCCCTACGCCGAGGGCGAATATGTCGCATTCGTGCCGTGGGAGACGCTGAAGCCTTTCTTCACTGCGGAAGGCGCGCGCATCTTCGGCGGCGCGCGGCCGAAGGGCGATGCGGAAGAGCAGTGATCATCGTTTGAGCAGCGACATGTTGCTCACAACGCGCTGGTAGCGCTACCTTGCAGCCGCGCTGCAAAGCCGACTAGAATGCCGCCATTGAGAAGAGCGCCCGGTGTCACGGGCGCCGCTGGGAGGCCTTCATGTCCAGGATTTCGCGCCGCACTTTTGCGGCTTCTTCTGCTGCGATTGCCGCATCCGCCGCATTCGGTCTCACACAAGCACGCGCACAGGCCTATCCGGCCCGGCCGGTCACCGTGATCGTGCCCTGGGGCGCGGGCGGCGGCACCGACGCGACTGCGCGCATTGTCGCAGCCCTGCTGGAGAAGGATCTCGGCCAGCCCTTCAACGTGGTCAATCGCACCGGCGGCTCCGGCGTGGTCGGCCACAGCGCGATCGCGACCGCGCAGCCCGACGGCTACACCATCGGCATGCTCACGGTCGAGATCTCGATGATGCACTGGCAGGGCCTCACCGAGCTGACGCCGCGGAGCTACACGCCTCTCGCTTTGATGAACGAGGATCCGCCGGGCATCCAGGTCTCCTCGTCCTCCCCCTACAAGACGGTGAAGGAGCTTGCCGAAGCGATCAAGGCGGCGCCTCCGGGCAAGTTCAAGGCGTCGGGCACCGGCCAGGGCGGCATCTGGCACCTCGCGCTGGTCGGCTGGATGCAGGCGATGGGCCTGCCCGCCAACCAGGTCGCCTGGGTGCCGTCGAACGGTGCGGCGCCCGCGATGCAGGACCTCGCCGCCGGCGGCCTCGACCTCACGACATGCTCGGTGCCGGAGGCGCGCGCCATCATCGAGGCCGGCAAGGCCAGGAGCCTCGCCATCATGGCGCCGGCGCGCAACCCGATCTTCAAGGACGTGCCGACGCTAAAGGAGGCGATGGGTATCGACTACGCCACCGGCGCCTGGCGCGGCATCGGCGCGCCGAAGAACCTGCCGCCGGAGATCGCAACCAAGCTCACCGCGGCGCTGAAGAAAGTCTACGACTCCGCCGAGTTCAAGGACTTCATGAGCAACCGCGGCTTCGGCATCGTGTGGGGTGATGCCGGCCACTTCGCAGGCTTCATGGACAAGGGCGACGCCCAGATGGGCGAAGCGATGAAGGCGGCGGGTTTGAGCAAGGCGTGATCAAACACTGCTCCCGCGCGAAATGATGCTGGCTGCTGCGCCGAGCACTCCTTCACCTCTCCCCGCGTGCGGGGAGAGGTCGAATTCGAGCAAGGCTCGAATTCGAGTGAGGGGGGCTCTCCGCGAGTCCAACTGTCTCCGTCCCCGCGGAGACTCCCCCTCACCCCGCCCCTCTCCCCGCAAGCGGGGCGAGGGAGAAGAGTAGGACCTCTCCCATGCGTCTCCCCGACTCCGTCACGGGATGGTTTCTCGTCGTGCTTGGCGCGGCTTCCGCCTATGGCGGCTGGTTGTTGCCGCCGGTGCCGGGACAACCGGTCGGCCCCAACGTGTTTCCGCTGGTGATCGGCGTCGGGCTCGCGCTGTGCGGGCTCGCGATCGTGTTCGGGATCGGCCATTCCTTCGAGGAGGAGGAAGAGCTGATCCCGCTCGAGGACGGCCAGGCTGCCGTAGCTCCACCGCCGCAAGGAAAACTCTACGGCCTGCGCGCCCTGCTGCCGCCGGCGCTGCTGCTGTTCTATGTCGTCGCCGCCGACCGGCTCGGCTTCATCATTACCGCCGCGATCATGGTCTACGTCACCTCGACCGCGCTTGGCGCCAAGTGGAAGCTGGCGCTGCCGCTCGCTGCGCTCTCGCCGTTCGCGATCCACCTCATCTTCGGCAAGCTGCTCCGCGTGCCGCTTCCCGCCGGCCTGCTGCCGACGCCCTGGTGATCCCATGCTCAAGACCCTGATTGAAGCGTTCGCGCTGATCTCCACCTGGGAGGTCGTCATCGCGATGTTCGCGGCGTCCGTGTATGGCCTCGTCATCGGCTCGCTGCCGGGCCTGTCGGCGACCATGGCGACCGCGCTGCTTGTGCCCGTCACCTTCTACCTCTCGCCGATCGCGGCCATCGCGACCATCGTCGCGGCGTCCTCGATGGCGATCTTCTCCGGCGACATTCCGGGCGCGCTCCTGCGCATTCCCGGCACGCCCGCCTCCGCGGCCTATGCGGACGAGGCCTATGCCATGACCCGAAAGGGCCAGGCCGAGCTGGCGTTAGGCGCCGGCGTGTGGTTCTCCGCGGTCGGCGGCATCGCCGGCGTGCTGTCACTGATGATTTTGGCGCCGCCGCTCGCCGAGATCGCGCTGTCATTCTCGACCTTCGAATATTTCTGGCTGGCGCTGCTCGGCCTGATGTGCGCCACGCTGGTGGCGCGCTCCTCGCCGGTCAAGGCGATCGCGGGCATGTTCCTCGGCCTGCTGGTTTCCTGCATCGGCATCGAAAATCCCGGCGGGGTGCCGCGCTTCACCTTCGGCATCACCGATCTGTTCGGCGGCATCGAGCCGATCCCGGCGCTGGTCGGCGTGTTCGCGGTCGCGCAGGTGATGCGCGCGATGCTGACGCCGGAGCCGCCGCCTCTGCCGCGGCGAAAATTCGGAAGCATCATGGCTGGCCAGTGGAAGCTGACGAAGCAGTACCATTGGCAGATGACGCGCGGGAACATCGTCGGCATCATCATCGGCGTGCTGCCCGGCGCCGGCGCCGACATGGCCGCCTGGGTCTCCTACGCGATGTCGAAGCGGTTCTCCAGGGAACCGGAAAAGTTCGGCACCGGCCATGTCGAGGGCCTGGTCGAGGCCGGCGCCAGCAACAATGCCAGCATCGCCTCGGGCTGGGTGCCCTCGCTGCTGTTCGGCATTCCCGGCGACACCATCGCCGCGATCGCGATCGGCGTGCTCTACATGAAGGGCCTCAATCC
>Ga0065165_1002105_pt1 | contig 18197 bp, 15 predicted proteins | sample AraplaMF_Cvi_mMF_FD_63813 | JGI IMG/M metagenome (GOLD analysis project Ga0065165, IMG submission 63813) | Arabidopsis root microbial communities from the University of North Carolina, USA - plate scrape MF_Cvi_mMF (version 2) (version 3) | ecosystem: Host-associated > Plants > Roots >...
CGAGCGCTTGGAGCGTCGGATTCGAGGCGTCCGCCTTGACAGCATCCATGGACGACCTCTGTGCAGCAATCCGTGCTGCGCGCCATTCACGTTGGCGCCGTCGCTTCCTGGGGTGGGAGCGATTGTGCGCCATTGTATAGGCCCTCCGGCAAGCCTGTCACCTGCGTTCTACAGGGCTTTCTCCGAGGCCTCGACGACCTGCTGCCAGGCGCGGGCCAGGTCGGCCGGCGGCGCGGCCTCGAACTGCATCGGCTGCCCGCTCGCCGGGTGAGCGAAACCGAGCCGCGCCGCATGCAGCGCCTGGCGCGTCAGCCCCAGCCCCGGGCGCCCGCCGTACAGCGCGTCCGACAGCAGCGCGTGGCCGCGCGTCGCCAGGTGCACGCGGATCTGGTGGGTGCGCCCGGTGTGCAGCTTGCAGCGCACCGCGCTCACCGCGCCCTCGTCGAACTCTGCCAGCGCGACCCGGCTGACATCGGTCTGCGCCGGCTTGCCGCCGCCGACCACGGCCATCCTGACGCGCGATTGCGGGTCGCGCGCGAGCGGCGCGTCGATGCGGAACGGCTGCGACGGCACCCGCCCGTGCACCAGCGCCTGGTATTCGCGCCGCACCTCGCGGGCGGCGATCGCCCGCACCAGCGCCGTCACCGACTGCAGCGTCTTGCCGACCACCAGCAGCCCCGAGGTGTCCTTGTCGAGCCGGTGCACGATGCCCGCTCGCGGCAGCGTCGCCGCGGCCGGGTGGTGCGCCAGCAGCCCGTTCAGCAGCGTGCCCGACCAGTTGCCGGCGGCCGGGTGCACGACCATGCCCGGCGCCTTGTCGACGATGATCAGCGACTCGTCCTCGAACACGATCGGCAGCGCCATCGCTTCGGGGCGGAACGCGCGGCTCTCGGGCGTCGGCACCAGTTCGACCACCAGCTGCTGGCCGGCCGACACCTTGCGCGAGGCCTGCGTCATCGGCCGCTCGTCGACCCACACATGGCCGCCTTCGATCAGCGTCTGCAGGTGGTTGCGCGAGAACTCGCCGGCCATCGCGACCAGCGCCTTGTCGAGCCGCACGCCGTGCAGGCTGCGGTCGATCAGCGCGACGCGGCGCTCGGGCGCATCGGCAACGCCGGCCTCGAGCGCATCGTCGCCCACCTCGGCCGGATCGATGCCCTGCGCGGACTCGGGGGTCAGCGACAGGTCGCTGGGGGGGTGAACCATATAATCGCCGCTCTTCTTTCGACAGGAAGCGCCGCAGCGGTGGCGCCACGAGGCTCATGAATGTGATTCGCTTGGTTGGCCGGTGGTCGGCCCTGGCATCGGTGGCCGTCCTGGCCGCGCTGCTCACGGCCTGTGGCTCGACCCCGAAAGACGAAACGGCCGGGATGACCGTCGAGAAATTGTATGCAGAGGCGAAGTCCGAAGCCGATGCCGGCAGTTACGAGCGCGCGCTGAAGCTCTACGAACGCCTCGAAGGCCGGGCCGCCGGCACGCCGCTCGGGCAGCAGGCGACGCTGGAGCGAGCCTACCTGAACTACAAGACCGGCGAGAAGGCGACCGCGCTGTCGATCCTCGAGCGCTTCCTGAAGCTGCACCCGACCAGCCCTGCCTTCGACTACGCGCTGTACCTGCAGGGCGTCGTCAACTTCAACGACAACCTCGGCCTGTTCAGCAGCATCGCGCGGCAAGACCTGTCCGAGCGCGACCAGCAGGCGTCGAAGGACTCGTTCCAGTCGTTCAAGCAACTGGTCGACCAGTTCCCGCAGTCGAAGTACACGCCCGACGCACAGGCGCGCATGCGCTACATCGTCAACTCGCTGGCGTCGTACGAGGTGCACGTGGCCCGCTACTACTACCGCCGCGGCGCCTACGTGGCCGCCGCGAACCGGGCTCAGCAGACGGTGCAGGAATTCCAGCAGAGCCCGGCGACCGAAGAGGCGCTGCACCTGATGGTGATGAGCTACGACAAGCTCGGCCTGGTCCAGCTGCGCGACGACGCCGGGCGCGTGCTGCGCCAGAACTATCCCAACAGCGAGTTCATTGCGTCGGAGCCCTTGCCGGCAACGGCGCAATAAGCTCCGCTAGAACGGCAGTGCCTGCGCCTGCAGGCCCTCCAGCCATTCCAAGGCCTCGGCCTCGCTCATCACCCGCGTCATCGGCGGCAACGCATCGCGCAGCCGCTTGCCGTAGTTCATGCCGGCCATGCGCGGGTCGCAGATCACCAGCAGCCCACGGTCGGTTTCGCTGCGGATCAGCCGCCCCGCGCCCTGCTTCAGCGACACCGCCGCCTCGGCGATGAAGTAGTCGGCGAACGGATTGCGCCCTTCGCTCTCCAGCCGCCTGACGCGCGCTTCCACCAGCGGATCGGTCGGCGGCGGGAACGGCAGCTTGTCGATCATCACGCACTGCAGCGCGTCGCCGGGCACGTCGATGCCTTCCCAGAAGCTCTGCGAGCCGACCAGCACCGAGCGCGGCTGCGCGAGGAACTGCTGCAGCAGCTGCCGCTTCGGCATCGAGCCCTGCATCAGCACCTGGATGTTGTCGCCCTCGGTCTCGAAGGTGTCGCGCAGGCGGTCGCCGACCGTCTGCAGCGCCCGCAGCGTGGTGGTCAGCACGAACGTGCGCCCTCCCAGCGCACGCGCGCAACGCGCGGCCAGCGCGGCCACCGCCGGCGGATGCGCCGGCTCGTTCGGTTTCGGGAAGGCGGCCGGGATGTACAGCCGCGCATGCGCTTCATAGTCGAAGGGGCTGCCGACGCGCAGCGTCAGCGCATCGTCGAGCCCGGCCGACTCGGTGAACCACGACAGCCGCTCGTCGTCGCCGAGCGTCGCCGACGTGAAGATCCACGCGCGCGGCGCCGCCTCCATCTGCTCGCGCAACGCGTCGCGGATGTCGAGCGGCGACTCGACCAGCCGCGCCTGGTGCGGCGACAGGTCGATCCAGCGCACCTTGCCCGGCTCCGCTTCCTGCTCGAACTGCGCGGCCATGCGGCGGAAGTTCTGCGCCCGCTCCATCAGCTTCGAGAAATCGGGGGCGATCTCGCTGACGGTGTCCAGCCCCAGCTGGGCCGCTTCGCACGCCTGCGCGACGCCCTGCAGCGCGCTGCCGAAATCGGCGCGTCCGGCGCGTTCGTCCCAGCGCAGCTTCAGGCTGCCGCGCACCTCGCGCAGCGGCCCGGCCGCGGCCATGCGCAGCTCGCGTGCGGCCTTGTCGCAGGCGGCGGCCAGGTCCTGCCACGGCGCGAGGCCGCGCGCCAGCTGCAGGCCGGCGCCGAGCATGTCGCGCGCGAAATCGATCACCTGCCCCGTGCCGAGCGTCGTGCCGAGGAAGGCGACGCCGGCCTCGGCCAGCTGGTGCGCCTCGTCGAACACCGCCACCTCGACGCTCGGCAGCAGCTCGGCCACGCCCGAATCGCGCAATGCCATGTCGGCGAAGAACAGGTGGTGGTTGACGACGACCAGGTCGGCGGCCATCGCGTCGCGCCGGGCCTTCATCACATGGCACTGGCGGTAGTCGGGGCACTCGCTGCCGAGGCAGTTGTCGCGGGTGGAGGTGACCAGCGGGATCACGCTGGAGCGTTCGTCCAGCCCGTCGAGCTCGGCCAGGTCGCCGCTGGTGGTGGCGCGCGACCAGGTCTCGATCTTCGCCAGCGTGCGCACCGCCCAGCGGTCGGGCAGCTGGGCCGACTGGCGCGCCTGGTTCATGCGGTGCGTGCACAGGTAGCTGGCGCGGCCCTTCAACAGCGCGATCGTCACCGGCAGCCCGAGCGCATCGCGCAGCCGCGGCAGGTCGCGCAGGAAGAGCTGGTCCTGCAGGCTCTTGGTCGCGGTGCTGACCAACGCCCGCGCGCCCGACAGCAGCGTCGGCACCAGGTACGCGAAGGTCTTGCCGACGCCGGTACCAGCCTCGGCGACCAGCGCATGCCGCCCGTCGATCGCCTGCGCGACCTGCTGCGCCATGCGCTGCTGCACCTCGCGCTCGACATAGCGCTCGTCGGCCTGCGACAGCGCGCCGCCCTGCGCAAAGGCTTCGGCCACGGCCTCCTCGAGCGGCGTCAGATCAGGCGGGTTCGGGAGGGTCAAGCTGGGCTTCCAGTTTCGAGATCTGGTCCCGCAGGGCCAGGCGCCGCTTCTTCAGGCGGCGCATCACCAGTTCGTCGCGAGGAGCGTCTTCGCCGGCCAGGTCGATCAGGCTGTCGAGGTCGGCGTGTTCCATCCGAAGCTCGATGAGGCGGCGCTGCGGCGAGTGCAGGTTGTCGTCCATCGAGGAGAACGTCGCGGAGTATTGCAAGTGAATGTGAGTGCAAAGCGATTATAGTTTTCGCCCATGAGCACACCCCCAGGATATCGGCTGAATGCCGCCACCGGCATGCACCGCGGCGACCGAGCCTACCAGCAGGACCAGGTCGAAATCCTGCCCCACCACCGGGTTCCCGGGTGTGCCCTCGCGGTGCTGGCCGACGGCATGGGCGGCAAGAGCGGCGGGCGCAAGGCCGCCGACCAGGTGGTGCTCACCGCGCGCCAGCTGTTCGAGCGCTACAGCCCGAACCAGGACGATCCTTCGGAGCTGCTGAAACAGCTGGTGCTCGAAGCCCACCTGATGATCAAGCTGACCGCGATCACCGCCGAGGAAGAACCGCACAGCACCGCGGTGGCCTACCTGATCAGCCCGTCGCGCGAGTGCGACATGATCCACGCCGGCGATTCGCGCTGCTACCACTTCCGCGGACCCGACATGGTCCGCCGCACCATCGACCATTCGTTCGTGCAGCGCCTGGTCGACGAAGGCCAGATCAGCGAGGACGAGGCCAACACCCACCCGCAGTCGAACCTGCTGACCGGCTGCCTCGGCACCTACCAGGACCCGCCGCTGACCCTGCACCACATCGACCAGTTGCAGGTCGGCGATTCGGTGCTGTCGTGCAGCGACGGGCTGTGGCATTACTTCACCCCGAAGGAGCTCGGCGCGATCGTGCACACGCTGCCGCCGCGCGAGGCGAGCGAGATGCTGGTGACGAAGGCGCGCCAGCGGGCGCGGGGGACGGGGGACAACCTGTCGCTGGCCCTCATCCGGATCGACGCCCTCGGCTGAGGTTCTTTCCGGGCCGCACTCCCCGGATTGGCATTCGAGCTACCTAGGGCGACGACGCGGCGGGCATCGGCAGCGCGGGCTTGCGCTTCGCCGCCTTGTCGCGGTTGCGCTTCTCGATCTCTTCCTTGTGGGCCTGCGCCTCGCGCTGGCGCGCCTCGAAGCGCTCGCGTGCCTGTTGCTCGTCGGCGCTGCGATCGACCGGTGCGGGTCGCGACGCAGCCGGCAACAGCGGCTTCGCCTCGCGGGGCTTCGTCACGCGCGGCGCACGCGGCTCGGGCGGCGGCTTGTTGATCTCGTCCCAGGCCTTGGCCTCGCGCCGGCGGCGGTGCTCGGCGCTGCGCTGCTGGCGCTCCACCTCGTCGAGCGCGATCTCCTGCTGGTGCAGGTTGTCGAGCGACTGGCGGCGGTCGGCCCGCGCCTGGTCGATGCACGAGGTCACGACGAAGCGGCGCTTGCATTCGGCCTCGCGCTGCGCGTACTGCACCTCGGCCGCCTGGCGCTGCTTCGCGATGCGCTCGCGCTCGGCCTGGCTGGACGGCGCGTCCTGTGCCCGCGCCGGCACAGGCGCCAGCGCAGCGATCGACAAGAGGGCGATGACGAGCAGCCGGTTCATGTCAACCGAGTATCCACGTCCCGCCGCTCGAGCGACAGGAATTCCTTCGATTGCATCTCGTTGAGCCGCGACACCGTGCGCGGGAACTCGTGCGCCAGCGGGCCGTCCTTGTACAGCTCCTCCGGCGGCACCGCGGCCGACAGGATCAGCTTCACGCGGCGGTCGTACAGCACGTCGACCAGCCAGGTGAAGCGCCGCGCCTCCGACGCCAGCCGGGGCGGCATCTGCGGCACATCCGACAGCAGCACGGTGTGGAACTGCGTCGCGAGTTCGAGGTAGTCGTTCTGCGAGCGCGGTCCGCCGCACAAGGTCTTGAAGTCGAACCACACCACGCCGCCGGCCTTGCGCCGCGCCTGCAGCTCGCGGTGCTCGATGTGCAGCACCGGCGGCTCGTCCTTGGCCTCGGCCAGCTGCGTGAAGGCGTCGGCCATCGCGGCATCGGCGTCGGGGCCGAGCGGCGTGTGGTACAGCGTCACCTGTTCCAGCGTGCGACGCCGGTAGTCGGTGCCGTTGTCGACGCTGATGACCTCGAGCTTCTGCTTCAGCAGCTCGATGGCCGGCAGGATGCGGTCCCGGTGCAGCCCGTTCGGGTACAGGTCGTCGGGCTTGAAGTTCGAGGTGGTGACGATGCTGACGCGGTTCGCGAACAGGCTGTCGAGCAGCCGGTGCAGGATCATCGCGTCGGTCACGTCGGCGACGTGGAACTCGTCGAAGCAGATCAGCCGGTGGCGCCGCGAGATGCGCGCGCCCAGTTCTTCGAGCGGGTTGACGATGCCCTTCAGCTCGGCCAGCTCGCGGTGCACCTCGCGCATGAACTCGTGGAAGTGCAGCCGCGTCTTGCGCTGCAGCGGCACGGCGTTGAAGAAGCAGTCCATCAGGAAGCTCTTGCCGCGCCCCACCCCGCCGTGCATGTAGACGCCGCGCGGCAGCGGCGGGCGCACCAGCAGCTTCGTGATCGCGTTGCTGCGCCGCGCCTTGTAGGCTTCCCACTCGTCCTGGCAGCGCTGCAACGCGGCGACCGCGGCGAGTTGCGCCGGGTCGCTGTGGTAGCCGCGCTCCGCGAGCGTCTGCCGGTACAACTCGGTGACGGAGACCATCGACAGCGACAGCGCCCGATCAGAAGTTCAGCGTTCGCTTGTCGATGGCCAGCGCGGCTTCCTTCGTGGCTTCGCTCAGCGACGGATGCGCATGGCAGATGCGCGCGATGTCTTCGGCCGAGGCCTTGAACTCCATCGCGACCACCGCCTCGGAGATCAGCTCCGACGCCATCGGCCCGACGATGTGCACGCCGAGGATCTCGTCGGTCTTCGCGTCGGCCAGGAACTTGACCATGCCGGTCGTGTCGCCCAGCGCGCGCGCCCGGCCGTTCGCGAGGAACGGGAAGGTGCCGGCCTTGTAGGCCCGGCCCGCGGCCTTCAGCTGCTGTTCGGTCTGGCCGACCCACGCGATCTCCGGCGAGGTGTAGATCACCCACGGGATCGTGTTGAAGTTGACGTGCCCGTGCTGGCCGGCAATGCGCTCGGCCACCGCGACGCCCTCTTCCTCGGCCTTGTGCGCGAGCATCGGGCCACGCACCACGTCGCCGATCGCCCAGACGTTCGGCAGGTTGGTCTTGCAGTCGTCGTCGACCACCACCGCGCCGCGTTCGTCGAGCTTCAGGCCGACCGCTTCCGGGTTCAGGCCGATCGTGTTGGCGACCCGACCGATCGAAACGATCAGCTTGTCGACTTCCAGCGTCTGCGCTTCGCCCTTCGCGTTGGCATACGCGACGGTGACACCCTTCTTGCCGGTCTTCACCTCGGAGATCTTCACGCCCAGCTCGACCTTCAGGCCCTGCTTGTTGAAGGCCTTCTGCGCCTCCTTGGCGATCTGCTCGTCGACCGCGCCGAGGAAGGTCGGCAGCGCTTCGAGCACCACCACCTCGGCACCGAGGCGGCGCCACACCGAGCCCATCTCCAACCCGATCACGCCGGCGCCGATCAGCCCCAGCTTCTCGGGCACCGCCGGGATGCGCAGCGCACCGTCGTTGCTGAGGATCAGCTCCTCGTCGAACGGCGCGCCGGGCAGCGCACGCGGGTTGGAGCCGGTCGCGACGATCACGTGCTTCGCGATGACCGTTTCTTCGGCGGCACCGGCGACCTTGATCTCGTAGCCCTGTCCTGAGCCTGTCGAAGCGGCGCCCTCGGCCGCCTTCACGAACGAGCCGCGGCCGTGGAAGAACGACACCTTGTTCTTCTTGAAAAGGTACAGGATGCCGTCGTTGTTCTGCTTCACGACCGCGTTCTTGCGGCCCAGCATCTTGCCGATGTCGATGCTGAGGTCCTTCAGGCCGATGCCGTGGTCGGCAAAGGCATGGCCGGCGTGCTCGAAGTGCTCGCTCGACTGCAGCAGCGCCTTCGACGGAATGCAGCCGACGTTGGTGCAGGTGCCGCCCGGGGCGGGGCCGCCCTTCTCGTTCTTCCACTCGTCGATGCAGGCGGTGTTGAAGCCCAGCTGCGCCGCGCGGATCGCCGCGATGTAGCCGCCGGGGCCGCCGCCGATGACGACGACGTCGAATGATTTGCTCATCGTGATGTCCGGTTAGATGTCGAACAGCAGGCGGGCCGGATCTTCCAGCGCGTCCTTCATCGCGACCAGGCCCAGCACGGCTTCGCGACCGTCGATGATGCGGTGGTCGTACGACATCGCGAGGTAGTTCATCGGGCGGATCACGATCTGGCCGTTCTCGACCACCGCGCGGTCCTTCGTCGCGTGCACGCCGAGGATGGCCGACTGCGGCGGGTTGATGATCGGCGTCGACAGCATCGAGCCGAAGGTGCCGCCGTTCGAGATCGAGAAGGTGCCGCCGGTCAGCTCGTCGAGCGACAGCTTGCCGTCCTTGGCCTTCTGGCCGAAGCCGGCGATGGTCTTCTCGATGTCGGCGAAGCTCAGCTGGTCGGCATTGCGGATGATCGGCACCACCAGGCCGCGCGGCGAACCGACCGCGATGCCGATGTCGAAGTAGCCGTGGTAGACGATGTCGTTGCCGTCGACGCTGGCGTTGATCACCGGGTACTTCTTCAGCGCGGCGACCGCGGCCTTCACGAAGAAGCTCATGAAGCCCAGCTTCACGCCGTGCTCCTTCTCGAACTTCTCCTGGAACTTCTTGCGCATCTCCATCACCGGCGCCATGTTCACTTCGTTGAACGTGGTCAGGATGGCGTTGGTGGCCTGCGACTGCAGCAGGCGCTCGGCGACGCGGGCGCGCAGGCGGCTCATCGGCACGCGCTGCTCCGGACGATCGCCGAGATTCTGCGAGACCGGTGCGGCGACGGAAGGCAGCGGCTTGGCCACCGATGCGGCGACGGGCGCGGCGACCGGTGCGGCGACGGCCGGCTTCGCGCCGGAGGCGATTGCGCCCAGCACGTCGCCCTTGGTCACGCGACCGTCCTTGCCGGTGCCGGTGACGGCGCTGGTCGACAGGTTGTTGTCGGCCAGCAGCTTCGCGGCCGCGGGCATCGCGACGTCGCTCTTGCTGGTGCCGGTGGGTGCAGCAGCCGCTGCGGCGGGCGCGGCCGCCGGAGCCGGCACGGCCTTGATCTCGAGCGGGCTCACCTGCGCGGCGGCCTCGGTGTCGATCTTCGCGATGACTTCATCGCTGGTGCAGCTCTCGCCGTCGTTCTTGACGATCTGCACGATCACGCCGGCGGCCGGCGCCGGCACTTCGAGCACGACCTTGTCGGTCTCGATCTCGATCAGGATCTCGTCGATGGCCACGGCTTCGCCGGGCTTCTTCTTCCATTGCAGCAGCGTGGCTTCGGCCACCGACTCGGACAGCTGCGGAACTTTGACTTCTACGATTGCCATGAGGTTCTTTCTGGGTGTTCAGCACGGTTGCAGCCGCACCGGCCACCGGGCCGGCAGGCTGCACCACGACTTGCTTATTTGGTGAGGACGAAGCCCTTGAGCTTGGCGAAGGCCTGGTCGAGCAGCGCCTTCTGCTGCTCCTGGTGCAGGTGCGCATAACCCACCGCCGGCGAAGCCGACGCGGGGCGACCCGCATAGCCCAGCCGCTGGCCGTCGACCATGTTCTCGTGGATGTAGTGCTGCACGAAGAACCAGGCGCCCTGGTTCTGCGGCTCGTCCTGGCACCAGACGATCTCGGTCGCGTTGGCGTACTTCTTCACCTCGGCCGCGAAGGCCTTGTGCGGGAACGGATAGAGCTGCTCGACGCGGATGATCGCCACGTCGGTGGCCTTCTTCTCGGCCCGGGCCTTCACCAGGTCGTAGTAGACCTTGCCGGAACACGCGACGATGCGCTTGACCTTGTCGGCCGGGATCTCGGCGCTCGCCTCGGGGATCACCGTCTTGAACTCGCCCTTCGTGAACTCGACGAGCGGCGACGTGGCGTCCTTGTTCCGCAGCAGCGACTTCGGCGTCATGATCACCAGCGGCTTGCGGAACATGCGCACCATCTGGCGGCGCAGCACATGGAAGATCTGGCTGGCCGAGGTCGGCTGCACGATCTGCATGTTGTTGTCGGCGGCCAGCTGCATGAAGCGCTCCAGGCGTGCCGACGAATGCTCCGGGCCCTGCCCTTCGTAGCCGTGCGGCAGCATCAGCGTCAGGCCGTTGGCGCGGCCCCACTTGACCTCGCCGGACGCGATGAACTGGTCGATCACCACCTGCGCGCCGTTGACGAAGTCGCCGAACTGCGCTTCCCAGATGGTCAGCGTGTTCGGGTCGGCGCTGGCGTAGCCGTATTCGAAGCCGAGCACGGCTTCTTCGGACAGCAGCGAGTCGATCACGACGAACGGGGCCTGGTTGTCGGCCACGTGCTGCAGCGGCGTCCAGGTGCCTTCGTCCCACTTCTCGCGGTTCTGGTCGTGCAGCACCGCATGGCGGTGCGTGAAGGTGCCGCGGCCGCTGTCTTCGCCGGACAGGCGGATCGGGTAGCCGCTCGCGACCAGCGATGCGAAGGCGAGGTGCTCGCCCATGCCCCAGTCCATGTTGATGTCGCCGCGGCCCATCGCGGCGCGGTCGGCCAGCACCTTCTCGACCAGCGGGTGCGGCTTGAAGTTCGCCGGCACCGTCGTGATGCGCTCGGCCAGGCGCTTGACCTCGGCCAGCGGCAGCGCGGTGTCGGCCGAATCGGTCCACTTCTTGTTCAGGTACGGCGACCAGTCGACCGCGTACTTGCTCTTGTAGTTGGTCAGCACCGGGTCGATGGTGTGCTTGCCGGCGTCCATCGCGGCGCGGAATTCCTTGACCATCGCGTCCGGGCCGTCGGCCGGCAGCACGCCCTGCGCCACCAGCTTGTCGCCGTACAGCTTGCGGGTGCCCGGGTGCTGCGCGATCTTCTTGTACATCAGCGGCTGCGTCAGCGCCGGCGTGTCCTGCTCGTTGTGGCCGAGCTTGCGGAAGCAGACGATGTCGACCACCACGTCCTTGTTGAACTCCTGGCGGTAGTCGAGCGCGAGCTGCGTGCACAGCACGACCGCTTCGGGGTCGTCGCCGTTCACGTGCAGCACCGGCGCCTCGATCATCTTGACCACGTCGGTGCAGTACAGCGTCGAGCGGGTGTCGCGCGGGTCGCTGGTCGTGAAGCCGATCTGGTTGTTGATGACGATGTGGACGGTGCCGCCGGTGTAGTAGCCGCGCGTCTGCGCGAGCGCCAGCGTTTCCATCACGACGCCCTGGCCGGCGAAGGCCGCGTCGCCGTGCACCAGCACCGGCAGCACGGTGTCGCCTTCCTTGTCGCCGCGGCGGTCGAGGCGGGCCTTCACCGAACCTTCGACGACCGGGTTGACGATCTCCAGGTGCGACGGGTTGAACGACAGGCTCAGGTGGACCGGGCCGCCGTCGGTGGTGACGTCGCTCGAGAAGCCCTGGTGGTACTTCACGTCGCCCGAGGGCAGGTTCTCGGGCGCGGTGTGGTCGAACTCGGCGAACAGGTCCTTGGGCATCTTGCCCAGCGTGTTGACCAGCACGTTCAGGCGGCCGCGGTGGGCCATGCCGATCACGATCTCCTGCACGCCCTTCTCGCCGGCACGCTGCACCAGCTCGTCCATCGACGCGATGAAGCTTTCGCCGCCTTCGAGCGAGAAGCGCTTCTGGCCGACGTACTTCGTGTGCAGGTAGCGCTCCAGGCCTTCGGAGGCCGTCAGGCGGTTCAGGATCTGCTTCTTCTGCTCGGCCGTGAAGTTCGGCTTCGAGCGGATGGCTTCGAGGCGTTGCTGCCACCAGCGCTTTTCAGGCTGGTCGGTGATGTGCATGTACTCGGCGCCGATCGAGCCGCAATACGTTTCGCGCAGCGCCTGCACGATCTGGCGCAGCGTCATCTGCTCGGACGTGCTGAAGTAGGTGTTCGTCGCGCTGAACGTGATGTCCATGTCGGACTCGCTCAGGTCGTAGAACGCCGGTTCCAGTTCGGGGATCTTCGGGCGCTCGACACGCTTCAGCGGGTCGAGGTCGGCCCAGCGGGCGCCGAGCACGCGGTAGGCGGCGATCAGCGACTGGACGTGGACCTGCTTGCGGGCGACCGCGAGGTCGGCGCTGCTGGCCTTGTTGCCGAAGGCGTTGGCCTTGGCGCGTTGAGCGAATGATTCGACGACCGGTGCATGCGGTACGTCGGCGGCCGACGAACCGTCGGCGGCAGGAACGTGCTGGAGGGCGTCGAAATAGGCGCGCCAGTTGTCGGGCACGGAGCCCGGGTTGTCGAGGTAAGCCTCGTACATCTCTTCGACATAGGGCGCATTGCCCCCGAACAGGTACGAGTTCGACCTGTATTCCTGCATCATTTCGCTCACCTTTCGCACTGGTTTCCAGCGCTGTAGTGGGTTAACAAACCTTCCGCGACACGGCTAGACCGACTGGCGGATTGCGACCCGCCTTGACTGCTCAACCAGCAAGGGGACGGGAAGGACCTGAAGTCACGGCCGGGACTGTAACACCGTTGGAATTCTGCGGTCCACCTCGTGGGATCGGCGTGTTTCGTGCGGACGACAATCGCCCGACTCCTTTGGTGGATTCATCCGCCCGACATGCGCCGCACCATCGAAATCCACCCCGCCGCGCCGCCCAAGCCGCCGCTCGGCCAGCCCTGCAACGGCTGCGGCGTGTGCTGCGCGAGCGAACCTTGCCCGGTCGGCGTGCTGGTCAGCCGGCGCCGACACGGGGCCTGTGCAGCGCTGGTGTGGGAGGTACAGGGCGGTTACCGCTGCGGCGTGCTGCTGCGGGCGCGCGGCTTGCGCGGGCCGGCCTGGCTGCGCCGCGCGGCCACGCGACTGGCAACGCGGCTGATCGCCGCCGGCCAGGGTTGCGATTGCGACTATGTGGTCGAACCGCGCGAGGTCGAACCGCATCGCTGAACGGCGTCGACCTCAGAACGCTTCGTCGCGGCTGGAGCGGGCCCACAGGTCCAGCCCGCCGTCCTGCGCATGCCGGTCGATCTCGGCCAGCTCCTGCGCGCTGAAATCGAGCCGCGCCAGCGCCGCGACGTTCTCGCGCAGCTGCTCGGGCCGGCTCGCGCCGATCAGCGCGGTCGTCACGCGCGGGTCGCGCAGCACCCAGGCCAGCGCCATCTGCGCGAGCGACTGCCCGCGCTGCTGCGCGATCGCCCGCAGCCCGCGCACCCGCTCCAGGTTGGCTTCCGACAGGTGCTCCGCCTTCATCGAGCCGCCACCCGGCTTGTTGATGCGCGCATCGGCCGGGATGCCGTTCAGGTACTTGTCGGTCAGCAGTCCCTGGGCCAGCGCACTGAAGGCGATGCAGCCGGCGCCTTCGGCGTCGAGCGTGGCGAGCAGCCCGCCTTCGATCCAGCGGTTCAGCAGGCTGTACGACGGCTGGTGGATCAGCAGCGGCACGCCGCGTTCGCGCAGCAGTTTCGCCATCTCGGCGGTCCTGGCGGCCGAGTACGACGAGATGCCGACGTACAGCGCGCGCCCCGACTGCACCGCGGTGGCGAGCGCCGACGCGGTTTCCTCGAGCGGCGTCGCGGCGTCGAAGCGGTGCGAATAGAAGATGTCGACGTAGTCGAGTCCCATGCGTCGCAGGCTCTGGTCGAGGCTCGCGAGCACGTATTTGCGCGAGCCGCCGCCCTGCCCGTACGGGCCCGGCCACATGTCGTAGCCGGCCTTGGTGGAGATCACCAGCTCGTCGCGGTAGGGCTTGAAGTCCTCGCGCAGCAGGCGGCCGAAGTTGCTCTCGGCGCTGCCGTACGGCGGGCCGTAATTGTTGGCAAGGTCGAAGTGGGTGATGCCAAGGTCGAAGGCGGTGCGCAGCAGCGCCCGCTGTTCGGCGAGCGGCGTCGCGTCGCCGAAGTTGTGCCACAGGCCGAGCGACAGCGCCGGCAGCTGCAGGCCGCTGCGCCCGCAGCGGCGGTAGGTCATGCCCTGGTAGCGGTCGGGCGCGGCGGCGTAGGTCATGGTTCCCCGGATGTCATTTGACGAAGTCGTACAGCGGCGCATTCTTGTCGACGATGTGCACGGTGAACAATTTCAGGGGCATGTCGCCGACCACCTTGAAGCTGCCGTGCTGCACGTCGCGCAGGTTCAGGCCGGTCAGGCCGGTGGGCATCATCGACGCCTCCTTGCCCGGCGCCTGCACCATCGCGCCCTGCAGCACGTGGAAGGCCTCGACGCCGTGGTGCACATGCAGGTTGCTGCTCTGCCCCGGCTTCAGCTCGACGATCGACGCGATCACCTCCATGTCGGGCGTGCCGCTCAGGTCGGTGCGCTTCTGCTCGGCGCGCTGCGGCGAATCGGTCAGCGTCTGGGCCGTCAGGCCGGTGGTCAGGCCGAGTGCGAACAACAGCGCACCCGACAGCGTCAGCGTCAGCCGGGAAGTCTTCATGGTGTCGGTCTCCTCGCGCGACATGCGCCGCGGCACTGTGCGCGCGGCTCGCGGGAGCGTCAATCGGGGCCGACGGCAGGGCGCAGGCCGCCAGCCGGTCAGGCGACGGACAACCGGCGTCGCGCCGCCTCGTACTCGCCGTGCAACCGCTCCACCAGCGCACGCGCCGGCAGCACCTTGTCGATCGCGCCGATGCCCTGCCCGCAGCCCCAGATGTCCTTCCAGGCCTTGCGCGCATCGCCGCCGAAATTCATCTTGCTCGGGTCGCTCTCCGGCAGGTTGTCGGGGTCGAGCCCGGCCTTCACGATCGAGCCCTTCAGGTAGTTGCCGTGCACGCCGGTGAAGAGGTTGCTGTAGACGATGTCGTCGCTGCTGCTGCCGACGATCATCTGCTTGTAGTCGTCGCTCGCGCGCGCCTCGTCGGTCGCGATGAAGGCCGAGCCGATGTAGGCCAGGTCGGCGCCCATCGCCTGCGCCGCGAGGATCGCGTCGCCGCTCGCGATCGAGCCGCTCAGCGCCAACGGCCCGTCGAACCAGGCGCGGATCTCCTGCACCAGCGCGAACGGGCTCTTCACGCCGGCATGGCCGCCGGCACCGGCCGCCACCGCGACCAGGCCGTCAGCGCCCTTCTCGATCGCCTTCTTCGCGAAGAAGTTGTTGATGACGTCGTGCAGCACGATGCCGCCCCAGGCATGCACCGCGTCGTTGACGTCGGTGCGCGCGCCGAGCGAGGTGATGACGACCGGCACCTTGTACTTCGCGCACAGCGCCATGTCGTGCTCGAGCCGGTCGTTGCTCTTGTGCACGATCTGGTTGATCGCGAACGGCGCGGCCGGGCGCTCGGGGTGCGCGCGGTCGTGCGCGGCGAGCGTCTCGGTGATCTCGGCCAGCCAGTCGTCGAGCAGCTCGGCCGGGCGCGCATTGAGCGCCGGCATCGCGCCGACGACGCCGGCCTTGCACTGCTCGATCACGAGCTTCGGGTTGCTGATGATGAACAGCGGCGAGCCGATCACCGGCAGCGGCAGGTTCTGCAGAACGGGCGGAAGCGACAAGGCAGGTCTCCGGTGGTCTGGGGGTCGTGGGCGATCAGAACGCGTCCATCGGTAGCGCCATCACGCTGTCGGCACCCTCGAGGATCGCGTCGCGCTGGCCGGGCACGCGGCTCAGGAGATGCTCGGCGTAGAAGCGCGCGGTCGACGACTTGGCGTTCAGGAAGCCCGCATCGCCCTCGCCCGCCTTCAGCTGCGTCTCGGCCACCAGCAATGCACGCGCGAGCTGCCAGCCGGCCATCAGGTTGCCGGCCAGCATCAGGTACGGCACCGAGCCGGCGAACACCGCGTTCGGATGCGCCTTGGTCGAGCCGGCGACGAAATCGACCACCTGCACGAAGGCCTCGCGGGCCGCGGCCAGGTGCTTGCGCACCGCGCGGGCGGCCACGCCGTCGCGGGTGGCGAGTTCGGCCTCGGTCTTCTCGATCTGCGCGGCGATCGCCTTCGCGGTCTGGCCGCCGTCGCGCGCAGTCTTGCGGCCGACCAGGTCGTTCGCCTGGATCGCGGTCGTGCCTTCGTAGATGGTCAGGATCTTCGCGTCGCGGTAGTACTGCGCCGCGCCGGTCTCCTCGATGAAGCCCATGCCGCCGTGCACCTGCACGCCCAGGCTGGTCACCTCCAGGCTCATCTCGGTGCTGAAGCCCTTCACCAGCGGCACCATGAACTCGTAGAAGGCCTGGTTCTGCTTGCGCACCTCGGCATCCGGGTGCGCATGCGCGGCGTCGTAGGCCGCGGCGGCCGTCAGCGCCATCGCACGGCAGCCTTCGGTCAGCGCGCGCATCGTCATCAGCATGCGCCGCACGTCGGGGTGATGGATGATGCTGGCGCTGCCGGCCACCGAGCCGTCGACCGGGCGCGACTGCACGCGGTCCTTCGCATAGGCCACGGCCTTCTGGTAGGCCCGCTCGGCCACCGCGATGCCCTGCATGCCGACCGCATAGCGCGCGGCGTTCATCATGATGAACATGTACTCCAGGCCGCGGTTCTCCTGGCCGATGAGTTGCCCGACGGCCCCACCGTGGTCGCCGAACTGCAGCACCGCGGTCGGGCTGGCCTTGATGCCCAGCTTGTGCTCGATGCTGACGCAGTGCGCATCGTTGCGCGCGCCCAGCGAGCCGTCGTCGTTGACCAGGAACTTCGGCACCAGGAACAGGCTGATGCCCTTCACGCCCTCGGGCGCGCCGGCCACGCGTGCCAGCACCAGGTGGACGATGTTGTCCGCCATGTCGTGCTCGCCGTACGTGATGAAGATCTTGGTGCCGAAGATCCTGTACGTGCCGTCCGGCTGCGGCTCGGCGCGGGTGCGCACCAGCGCGAGGTCGGAGCCGGCCTGCGGCTCGGTCAGGTTCATCGTGCCGGTCCACTCGCCGGAGATCATCTTCGGCAGGAACAGCGCCTGCTGCCCGGGCGTGCCGGCGGTCAGCAGCGCCTCGATCGCGCCATCGGTCAGCAGCGGGCACAGCGCGAAGCTCATGTTGGCGCTGTTGATCATCTCGATGCAGGCCGCGCCGATGGTCTTCGGCAGGTTCTGCCCGCCGAAATCGGACGGGTGCTGCAGCCCCTGCCAGCCGCCCTCGGCGAACTGGCGGAAGGCCTGCTTGAAGCCCGGCGTCGTCGTGACCTGGCCGTCCTTCCACGACGACGGGTTCCTGTCGCCCTCGAAGTTCAGCGGCGCGAGCACCTCCTGGTTGAAGCGCGCGCATTCCTCGAGCACCGCCTGCGCCGTCTCCAGCCCGGCGTCCTCGAAGCCGGGCAGTTGCGCGACGGCTTCGAGGCCGGCGAGTTCCTTCATGCAGAACAGCATGTCCTTGACGGGTGCGACATAGCTCATCGTGTTGTCTCCTTGTCTTGTCCGGGCATGAAAAAGCCCGTTGCTGCGCGTGTCGAGCGAACGGGCTGGCGACGCGGCGGCGGCCGGCTTACAAGGCCTTGACCAGCTCCGGCACGGCAGTGAACAGGTCGGCCTCGAGGCCGTAGTCGGCCACGCTGAAGATCGGCGCCTCGGGGTCCTTGTTGATCGCGACGATCACCTTCGAATCCTTCATGCCGGCCAGGTGCTGGATCGCGCCGGAGATGCCGGCGGCGATGTACAGCTGCGGCGCGACGATCTTGCCGGTCTGGCCGACCTGCCAGTCGTTCGGCGCATAGCCGGCATCCACCGCGGCGCGGCTCGCGCCCAGCGCGGCGCCGAGCTTGTCGGCCAGCGGCGTCAGCACCTCGTTGAACTTGTCGCTGGAGCCGAGTGCGCGCCCGCCCGAGACGATGATCTTCGCGGCAGTCAGCTCGGGGCGGTCGTTCTTCGCGATCTCGGCGCCGACGAAGCTGCTCTTGCCGTTCTCGGCCGCAGCCGTTGTGCTCTCGACCGGGGCCGAACCGCCGCTGGCGGCGGCCGGGTCGAAGCCGGTCGTGCGCACGGTCAGCACCTTGACCTTGTCGGCGCTCTGCACCGTGGCGATCGCATTGCCGGCATAGATCGGGCGCTCGAAGGTGTCGGGGCTGTCGACCTTGGTGATGTCGCTGACCTGCGCGACATCGAGCCTGGCCGCCACGCGCGGCGCGATGTTCTTGCCGCTCGCGGTGGCGGGGAACAGGATGTGGCTGTAGGCGGAGGCCACGGCCAGCACCTG
>Ga0065165_1002106_pt1 | contig 18195 bp, 14 predicted proteins | sample AraplaMF_Cvi_mMF_FD_63813 | JGI IMG/M metagenome (GOLD analysis project Ga0065165, IMG submission 63813) | Arabidopsis root microbial communities from the University of North Carolina, USA - plate scrape MF_Cvi_mMF (version 2) (version 3) | ecosystem: Host-associated > Plants > Roots >...
TTGCGTCGCGACCTGCGCGCTGCAACCCCAGACGATGTCGTCGACATCGGCCGTGTCGATGCCGGTGCGATCGGCGAGCGCTCGCAGCACGGTAGCGCCGAGCTGCTGCGGATGAATGCCGGAGAGTGCCCCCTTGCCGGCCTTGCCGACGCCCCGCGGGGTCCGGCAGGCATCGATGATCAGCGCGTCAGCCATTGGCGTTGTCCTCTTGTTATGAGTGTTGAGGACGGTTTTGAATCAGGGGGAATGGGGAGTCAATGCGGAACGCCTCCGCTTCACTTCACCTCGCTTGCGGGGTGAGGTCGGATTTTACGCCTAGCGGAAAATCCGGGTGAAGGGGAGCTTCTGCAAGTACGGTGATCAACGGACTTGCGGAGAGTCCCCCTCACCTGGAATGTGATGTCGCGAATTCCGGCCTCTCCCTGCAAGCGGGGAGAGGCGAAAACATCAGGCACCCGCCGCGTTTTTCGCGATCACGTTGCGATAGAAGCTCGCGCTGAGCTTCGGTGTGCGCACCTGCGTGTCGAAATTGACATGGTAGAGCCCGAACCGCTTGCTCAGCCCGAACACCCATTCGAAATTGTCCATCAGGCTCCAGAGGAAGTAGCCGCGCACCGGCACGCCTTCGGCGGTGGCGCGCTGAAGCTGGGCGAGATAGTTGCGCAGGTACATGATGCGGTCGGTGTCGTAGATCTTGCCGTCCGGCGTAACCACGTCGTCGCCGGAGGTGCCGTTCTCGGTGATGTAGATCGCGTCCGTCTTCCAGATTTTGGCAGCGAGCTTCGGCACCCAGTAGATCGTCTCCGGCGCGACGCGGAGCCAATCCGAGTTCATATGCGGGAACGATTTCGGGATCGGCAGCGGCATGAAGCCCGCGCCCTTGTCCGACGGCACCACGTAGTTCTGCGGCGCATAGATGTTGAGTCCGAGGAAATCGACCGGCGAGCCGATGATCTTCAGCTCGGCGTCGGTGAATTTCGGCGCATCGGCACCGGCATATTTCAGGAAGGCGTCGGTGTATTTGCCGGTCATGATGACGTTGAGATAGCCGGCATTCATTTCTCGTAGCGCGATCTCGGCGGCGCGGACATGTTCCGGCGTATCGATCGCGGGCACGCAGACGTCGATGTTCTCGGCCGGCCCGATCCTGGTGCCGCGGCGGCCGCGGGCGCGCACCGCCTGCACCGCGATGCCGTGCGCGAGCGCACTGTGGTGGCGGACCTGGTTGACCTCGCGTTGCGGCCCCGTCAAGCCCGGCGCGTCGATGCCGAGGCCGTAACCGAACGGCACGAAACGGCCACTCTCGTTCAGCGTGAAGACGTTCTTCACCCGGTCGGTCAGGTGCTCGGCGACATAGCCGGCATAGTCACCGAAGATCTTGCAGGTCTCGGTCGAGCGCCAGCCGCCAAAGCGGTCCTGCAGCGATTGCGGCAGGTCCCAGTGATAGAGCGTCATCCACGGCTCGATGTCGTTCTTGAGGAGTTCGTCGATCAGGCGATTGTAGAAATCGAGCCCCTTCGGATTCGGCTTGCCATCACCGTCCGGAAACACCCGCGGCCAGGCCACCGAAAAACGGTAGGCCTTGCAGCCGAGATCCTTGATGAGGGCGATGTCCTCCTTGTAGCGATGATAATGCTCGTTGGCGCGATCGCCGGTGGTGCCGTCCTCGATCTTGCCGGGGATACGAACGAACTTGTCCCAGATCGAGGCCCCTCGCCCGTCCTCGTTGACGGCACCTTCGACCTGATAGGACGAGGTCGCCGTGCCCCAGACAAAGCCCGCCGGAAAGCCTCCGGCACTGCGCGGCGCAGCCGCGGGCTTGGCCTCGGCGAGTTCAAGCGGACTTGCCACGCCGGCTGCGGACAACCCCGCGATTTTCGCGAACTGGCGACGCGAGACCTTGTCCGACATTGATATTGCCCCCGGAATGAGTGATGCGGCGGCACAATGACGGGTCGGACGGCGTTTGAGAAGCGCCCGCGTCGAGGTCTGAGGATGCAGAATTGCGCGGCCCGAAGCGCGACATCTCGCTGCAGGACCATGTGACGCCCCATGGCGCGGTCAGCGCGAGCGTTTCGGCAGCTTGGGAAGCTTGTCGGGATTGAAAGCGGGAAGCGGCCCGGAGCGTTCAGGAGCCGATGCGGGCTGCTCTTCCGCCGGGATGAGCGTCCCCTGCAGGACTATTCCCGGCGCGAGCGCCGTCGTCGCCGTATAAGTCGCGATCTTGCCGGCGCAGACCCCCTCGATGTCCAGCGTCAGTTCGTCATAGACGCCGAACACTGTGGCACGTCCGTCGGTATGTCGCTTCGTCAACACGGTCGCAGTGAAACGCTCGCCGTCGACCTTGCACGAGCCGTGATACGTCATCAGGCTGTCGCGGCCCCAAACCTGGCCATCAGCGAGATGGACGATGCCGGTGCCCTGCTCGAACGGCGTCTTGTACCACGCCGCATAGGTACCGTCCTTCAGCATGGGAGCAGTCTCCCCTGTATTCCCCGCCGATCATCCGCACGATTAGCGCTAAGAAAACGTTAATCGCGCGGCCCGTGACAATCCGGCCTCGCCGCCCAATCCGGCGGAACTCGTTTCGGACTCCCAGCCGGCCAGCGCATCAGCGCCCATGAATGCGATCAGTTGCTCTTCGTCTGGCAGAATACATCGAAGGCCGATCCGAATACGTTGTGTCCGTCCGGGCAACTAATTCCACGCATTCCACTGTTGGCCACCGCCATCACGCCAAAGAGTACGAGCAGGATGCTCGTTACGGCCAGCCCGCGCACGGCCCACTTGATCCACCGGATCCATCTCTCCCACTTGGCCCGGTCTTTCCACCGATCGACATAGTCTCCGATCATCACACTTGCGATGTGGAGGCTTCCGGTGATGCAAAGACCAATCGCGCCGATGTTGCGCAGACTGGTCCACCCTGCCGCCACGCCAAGGCCGAACATCAGGCCTTCCATCACATACAGCAGCACAAGCCAGTGCCGAAAAAAGAGCTGACCAACGCTGCCCGGAATCGAGATCGTGAGCAATCGTTGAGCCAGGCGGCAAACTTGCGTGACCCACACCATCCAGCCGCGCTGCCCCCGACGCAACTGCTCCACCTGATCGAGGACCTGTCCTATAATGGTCAGGGCACGTGAGCCGATCCGCAGCATGTCCTTGGGGTCGGTCTTGCCATCGACCTTATAGTGGTCGCGCACGTAATCCAGCATGCCCTTGTCACTCAAGACGCCCTTCAGCGCCTGACCGATCTGCGTGCGACGCTGCTCGCCGGCAGTCAGCTCCAGCTTGTCCCAGAGAACCTTGAAGTCGTCTTCAAGCGACTTGTACTTGTCGTCCGCCAGTGCCTCGGTGAAACCATCGACCAGGCCGTCGTAATTCTCCGGCTTCATCTCCTCGCGCACGATCATGCCTTGCGCTTCGGCGAGCAGAGCATCTCTTATCACCGCGTCTTCGGCAGCAGGAAAGAGCGCCGCCAATATACGCTCGCAGCCGTCCAGCCGACCCCACATGATATCGTTACGTCGCCACTTCTCGTCGAGAAACGCGCCGAAGTGCATCATGGCGGTTCCGGCGAGCTTGCGCCGCTTGCTGTTACGCTCGTCGATCAGGCTGGTGGCATCATCCGGACTGATGCGCACGACCTCGACTGTCGAAGGCTCGCCGGTGCCAGTATCGTAGTAGAGCGGAAAGCTCGCCTGATCGTACTCGTCAAACCGCGTGAAATATTCAGCGAGGAATTGGCGCACCGTCGTGCCTGCCGGGGTGTTCAGCACGCCGAAATTACCGCGTAAGGTGACATCGGCGATCTCGATCCGCACCTTGGGCCCGCCTTCGTCGGTCTCGTCGCAGGCGCGCAACTGCGGATTTCCGAGCAGGGCTTGCGGAAGCGGCATTTGACCGTCCGGCGACATGCCTATCACCGGCTCGTAGCCGGCCTTGAGCGCGAGAATGTCGGCCTCGAGCGCCTTCTGCAGGTTCGTCGCTTCGGTATCCTTCGTGTATCTGAACAACGTCTGCGCGTTGGCGAAGACATTCTCCTGAAGCGTCCGAAGCGGACTTGGCGGCGGCAGGTCGCTCGGAAGGTCGACCCGCTTTCCGGACTTCGTCGTCAGCGCCTTCAGATCCGGGTCCGGCTCCTGGCCGAGGATCACGCGGAGCGTCTGGATCAGGTCGTCGTGACATTCCGACCTGCTCGGGTTCTTCGGCGGCTTCAACTGCCACGCCACGCGGCGGAGCTCGGCGATGGCCTCTCCCAGCTGGTCGGCGAGACAGTTCAACGCAGCCAAAAGTGCCGACGTCTCCAATCGACGGTCGGATAAATACTTTTCCCATCGCTCCATGAGATGAGTTTCAACGTCCGACCATGTGTACTTTTCGCCAGGCAGCTCGGCCTTGAGGAAGAGGTTTCGAAGCTGATGGACCTTCCGCAGGATGAATCCGGTGCGCCTCAACCGGTATTTGATGTCGTAGTCATCCAGGAACGCGTTGACCGACTCCGGCCGGGGATCGCCAGCCTTCTTGTACTCGTAGAAATTTTCCTCGCGCCATGCCCTCGCCAGGGCGCGCAGGGCGTAGAATTGATCGGAGCGGCGGTCGATGCCCCACCAGATGGCCAACCGCTCGGCAATGTCGTCGGTGACCGTCATCAGCCGAAGATGACGATAGGGCAGGAACGCCACACCGTAATAGTCGACCATGTTTCGCATGTCGCGGGAGCGCCAGGGAGGCACCTTGCCCTTCGCGTCGAGCTCGATCCGCTCGAACGGATCCCGGTCGCGCGCCTCGATATCGACTTCGACCTGGCGCACGATCCGCTCGACCCGCTCGATGCGCCTGTTGCGCACCAGAACCGCCTCGATGTCCTCGCGGATCGTCTCGTCCTGCGGGATCGTGAGCATCGCCGAAAGCGCATTTTCAAGCGCATCCGGCTTCCCGCGGCTGGATCCCTGCTCGGTCTCCGGACGAGCGGGAGCCGGCTCGATATAGATCAGCTTGCGCTCCATCGGCACGCTGCCCAGCCGCCACGACAACGCCTCCACGACGTAGCTGAAAGGCTTGTTGTCGAGATACCCGCCATCGCCGAATGCACGGCCGCGCCAGCCTTCACCGCTGGTGTCCGCGACCGACAGACCTGTGAAGAATGATTTCCAGGGGGAGAACGTCACGTTCTCGACGGTCTGACGCGCGTTGCAAAGGCGCTCGGCGTCGGACACGGACATCGGCTCGAATGCGAAGGGGAAAGACGACGTGCAACGTGCCGCAAACGCGAGAAACGGAACGTAGCTTTCGGCAAAATGATTGTCGCCCCCGACGGAATACTGGAAGTGATAGACCTGCTTGTATCGCTGCTCATAAACGACCTTGTCGAACAGCCGCAACGGCACGACAGCGCCGCGGATATCCGTGGTCGTGACGTAGAGATCGAGCTCGTCCACCAGTTGGGATTCCCCGCCAGCCGTCGGCACGAGCCTTCCCTTGGCTTCCTTCTTCATCCTGTCAAAGGCATCGAGCAGCTTGACGTACATGCGATCGCTGTTCAGCAACGACTGCGGCGCAGAGCCGGTTCTGGCGAACTCCAATCCTTCGTATGACTTCTTGTCATTGAGCAGACGATCGATATCGCCCTCCTCGACCCACAGCGCCTTCAAGGGCGCGAACGTCTGCCCGCTGACGAGGGCTTTGGCAAGGAAGATGCCGTTGATGCCGCCGGCAGAGGTCCCCGACAGCGCATCCAGGACGAAGCGCGTGCGTTGCCCGGCCGGGAGAGCGGACATGTCGGCAAACGGATCCTGCGCCATGCGCCGCTCAATCGGCAATTTCTGATCGGCGACATAGGCGAGATAGCGCGCGCGCAGGTTCTCGTCGCGCAACAACCACGACGCCTTGCGGTAGACATTGCGGGTGCCGGGCAGGCTCAGATCGTCGTTCTGCTTCGGCGTCGCGCACGCCATCTCGTACAGCTCGTTGGTGACGCCATTGATGTAGATTGCGAGCGAAACGCCGCCATACATCACGACGCCGAAACGGATTTCACGCGAATAGAGATTGCCTGACGTCCGGTCAGCTGCAGCAGCGTTCGCCATCGATCGCCTCGTTCAAAATTATCTTTGCGCAATTCGTCGACGCGAGTCCCTCTCATGAGGGCTCGCGGTGCCGCTGAAGACGTCAATTCTGCTCGGACGCCGCTGAAATCACGACGGGCTCTTCGGTCATGGCTCGGCCCGAGTCGGGACCTTGCCACACCTCAGCGCCTGTTAAAGGTGCATTATGCCTTGACGGCAACCAAGGACACAAGCCGCAACTGCCTCTCTGTCTGCATCAATTTCCGCCGAAAAGCCTGGCGTGAGCCAATTTGTCCCAGCCTTGAACGCGAGTATCAGGGGAACCGGGAGGTTCCGAGAGTCTCGAACAACGTCTGTTGCCACCAATCGCTTTCGACCTGATCGAGGACGGCAAGATCGAGCATTGGCCGCAGCGCGCTCTTCTTGGGCAGCACGATTCCATAGCTCTCGCTGCTGAAACTGGTATCGACGACCCGGACCGAGCCCGAGAAATCGTTGCGAACCATCCAGGTCAGCAGCGGTTTGTCGTGAACGAAGGCATCCACTTTGCCGGCCCCCACCGCGGACAGGCCGGTCTGGATGTCCGGAAAGGTCTGGAACGACAGCCTCTGCCGCCGGAGATAATCAGCCGTCGCTGAATTCGCGACCGCGCCGACGCGCACCGAGCGCAAGTCATTGAAGCCGTGAACGGCGCCTTCAAGTCCCCTGCGCGTGAGCGTGGACGTGATGCCGGCCGTGAACACGGCAATGGCGATCACCGACGCGATCATCCATCCCATTGCAACGATACGGCCCGGCAGCGTCGCCGGAGCATTGTGGGCGGCACCTGCCTGGGTCATCGCCATCGTCGACCACCAGAAACTGGAGCCAAGTCCCTTCGCACCTCCGCCGAAATGTTCCGTCTTGCGGCGTTCGAACAGCCAGATGAGAAAGCCAGTTGCCATCGCGAAACAGAGCAGGACGCCGACGGCCTGAAAGAAGCCGAAGGACAGGAGCGCGCGACCGATCGCAAGCCACGGATTTTCATTGATCGGCACTGCCACACCCAATCCGGTGTTGTAGAAAGGTTGCGTGAACTCGACATTGTGCGCGCGTTCGGCCGTCACCGTCACGGCGGCGACACCGGCATCAAACGTGCCGTTCGCAACGCCGTTCAGCAGATCCGGAACGCTCTGGGCTTCGACCAAGCGAAACCGCAGATGCTCCCGATCCGCGATCTTCTTCCATAGCGCGATGCTGATGCCGCTCCAGCTTCCGTCCGTCTGCTTCATGGCAAACGGCGGTGCGACCTTGGTCGCGACCACCAATTCCTTGTCCGGCGCGGTCAAGTCCTGCGCCTCGAGCCTGTTGAAGCCGGACCCGAGAAGGATCAGCGCCACGGCACATAACAACACGGCCCACTCGACGGCCGTCCGCCGCGACGCATCCTGCTTTGGACTCAGGTCGTGCGGAACAAATGGAACTTGATCAAACGAATTCACTGCGAACCTCGAGACACGCCCCGATTCCCAGCCAAGCGCGACTATTTGGCAATTCCGCGGAGACCTCCGCGACGCCGCCCATGCGCGCTCGTCAGACCGGGGCCAGCCGCCGGAGCACAAAGTCAGGTGTTCCCTCTACGAGGACAGCCGCAGCCAGATGTCCTTGCTCGCCAGCGTGCCATCGGGCGTCGCGATCTCCATGTCCATGACATGCAGGGAGCCGCGCTGGTCGCCATAGATGTATTTGAGGTGCCACATCAGGCCGAGGTCGGGCGAGATGATGAAATCGTCCAGGCTGTCGGTGATCGCGCGAACCGCCTCGCGGTGGGTCAGCGGTGAGGAAAACATCGCGTCGATCAGGTCGGCGAGGCTCATCCCCTGGACCAGCATCAGCCGCGCGACCTCGTCACCATAAACGTGCCGAAGCGCCGTGACGATGGCAGCGACTGCGTCCGGATTTTTCAGCGACACGGCAACACAAACCTCCGCCGCCATCATGCCGGAGGCGGGATATTTTGTGCAAGCCGTCTGCGCCCCGGCGACGCGGAGCAGTCGGCTCCGCGTTCACGTTTCCTTAGTGCCGGTGCTTCCAGTTGCCGCGACCACGATACCAGCCGTAGTGATGGCCGCGATTGCGGTGCCAGCCGTGACCATGTCCATGCCCGTGGCCATGACCACCTCTAACCTGGATGATCGAGTCGTCGGGGGCTGCGGCCGGGGCTAGGCCGATCCGGGCCGACGCCGGGTTGGCAAGAACGAACAGCGACAGAACAGCGGCAGACATGATCGGTGTGAAACGCATCGTCGACCTCTCGCGGAAGCAGGATTCTCAAAGGAAGTGCAGGCCGCTAACCGGCGACGCGCCATCTCGTTCCGACCCGGGAAAAATATGCAATCGGCGTTTCCTGGAACGAGGCCCGCGGGCAATTGCGAAAGCGCGCCCCGGCGCGGGGCAGGATCAGGCAAAGCAGAGCCGATTCAGGCAAGACGATCCGCCGCTGCAGCCATAGAACGCGCACGACCCGTGCAGATACGGACACCTGACGACGCCCAGGGCGATCAGGAGGAGCCACGCCATGATCGGGAGCACCGTAGTCATGCGCAATCCCTCGGACAAGGGCTTGCTACCCCCACCAAGCCCGTCATTGGACGACGGCCCGACCATCGAGCGCCGCGCTGCGGACGCGGAGATGGCGCGCGTGCTGAAGACAAAGCCGTTTCGCATCGCCTCGGATTCCGACAGCGGCGCCATTGCCTATTGGAAGCACGAGCCTGTGCACGACGTCGTCGAGCCCATGGCCGACCACGTCATCATGACCTATCCCGCCGGCTCGCAGGCGTTGGAGCGGCGCACCGGGAAGACGGCCGCGATCTCGACCGCGCGCCCCGGCGTGGTGACGATCATCCCGGCGGGCTCGACCTCGCGATGGGACATTCACCGTCCCATGCATGTCGTTCAGCTCTATCTTCCGCAGCGGACGCTGTTGCGGATCGCCGATGAAGCTCATGCGACGAATCCCGGCGATCTCCTGGAGCGCACCGGGCATCCGGACGCGATCACGTCGCGCCTCCTGCTCAGCGCAGCCGACTCGCTCGAAGGCAGCGCCAGGCTGGACACGCTGTTCCGGCAGCAATTGACGGACCTGCTCGCCACGCGGCTGCTCGCCGCGCATGCCGGCGTTGCTGCTGCACCCCAGCCGATCATCGGCGGGCTTGCGCCCGCGGTGCTGCGCCGTGCGATCGAGCGCCTGCGCTCGGACAGCGATGCGGATGTTTCGCTGGCCGCGCTTGCAGCCGATGCGGGTCTGTCGCGGTTTCATTTCTGCCGGTCGTTCAAGGAGAGCACCGGGCTGTCGCCGCATGCCTGGCTGCGCCAGCACCGGCTCGAGCAGGCCATGAACATGCTGCGCGAAAGCGACGAGCCGGTCGTCTCGATCGCCGCTGCGCTCGGCTACGCGTCGCAGACTGCCTTCGCCGCCGCGTTCAAGAAGCTGACCGGCGAGACGCCGAGCGATTGGCGCAGGCGCGTGCGTTAGCCGCAATTCCGCGACAGGGACGGCAATCGCTCTGGCGCAGTCGACGATCCGGTTCGCTACACATCGCAACGTCACATCATGCGGACGGAGACGGACGATGGACTGGAAACGGCTTGCAATCGCGCCACGGCGAAGAGGCATCTCGACGGCGCTCGTGTACGGGCTCTCGCTGACCGTGCGCTTCGCCTCGCCGACGGCAGAGGAGACGCCGCACCAACCGGCGCAGATCGCGTCGATGCTGCTCGATCACAGCTGGCCCAACAAGCCCACGCTGCCGATGGCCCTGCGTGGCTGGCCGTTGGGTCCGCGGAGTTGCCGCGCGGGATGTGAAGGCCCGGCGCTGCTGTCTTCCCTGCCGGGCTGCACCGCGCCTTAGGCGCAACGTCCTCCGTTCCACCTTTTCGCGTCATCGCCGATCGCAGACGGACCCCGCCCGGATCGGGCAGCGGCGATGACGCGTGCGTTTCGAACCGACCCAACCAGGAGACCATGACATGCGACTGCTCATCATCGGCGCCGGCTTTGCCGGCATGTACGCCGCCCTCTCCTCCGCCCGCCTGCGCGACATCAAGGGCGTCTCGCCCGAACAGTTGGAGATCGCGCTGATCGCCCCGGAGCCGACGCTGGTGATCCGCCCGCGGCTCTACGAGCCGAAGCCTGAAACGCTGACAGCGCCGCTGCGCGACGTGCTCGGGGCAATCGACGTCGATTATACCAGGGGCAGCGCCGAGACTGTCGACACCGAGGCGCGCACGGTACGGATCAAGACGCCGGAAGGCGCCAGCAAGACTCTGTCCTACGACCGTCTCGTGGTCGCCACCGGCAGCCGCCTGTTCCGGCCCAACATTCCGGGCCTGGCCGAGCACAGCTTCAGCGTGGACTCGCTCGATGACGCCGTCGCGCTCGACAAGCATCTGCACGGCCTCGCGAAGCGGCCCGCGGTCAACGGCCGCGACACGGTTGTCGTAGCCGGCGGCGGCTTCACCGGGATCGAGGCGGCAACCGAACTGCCGGGCCGCCTGCGCGAGATCCTCGGCGCGGACACCAAAGCGCGCGTGATCATCGTCGAGCGCAACAGCACGATCGCGCCCGACATGGGTGAAGGGCCCCGCCCGCTGATCGCGGACGCACTGCGCAAGCTCGGCGTCGAGACCAGGCTCGGGGCGGGCGTCGCCTCGCTCGACCCGTCGGGCGTGACGCTCTCGACCGGCGAGCATATCGAGACCGAAACGGTGATCTGGGCAGCCGGCATGCGCGCGGCGCCGCTGACGGCGCAGATTCCCGCCGAGCGCGACAATTTCGGCCGGCTGCTGGTGGACCGCGACCTGCGCGTGCCAGGCGTTGCCGGCGTCTTCGCCACCGGCGATGCAGCGCGGGCCGCGTGCGACGACGACGGCAATTACGCGCTGATGTCGTGCCAGCACGCCACGCGCATGGGCGCCTTCGCCGGCAACAACGCCGCCGCCGAACTGCTGGGTGTTCCGACCAAGCCGTATCACCAGAAGGCCTACGTCACCTGCCTCGACCTCGGCGCAGCCGGCGCGCTGTTCACGCGCGGATGGGAGCGGACCGTCGAGATGGTCGGCGACGTCGCCAAGAAGACCAAGCACGAGATCAACACCGTCTGGATCTATCCGCCCCGCGCCGAGCGCGCCGCCGCGCTGGCCGCGGCTGATCCGGAGCGTGTGACCAGTCTCTGAGGCACGACGAGAACGAACCAATCACCTACGCAACTGAAACAGGAGACCAACATGAACCAGCATACCACCTCATATCCGGTCGCATCGAAGCCCGAAGAGCTCGTCCCCTCGCGCTATGCCGTGAAGATCGGCGCGATCGACGTGCTCGTGGTCAGCGACGGCGTGTTGCCGCTGCCGACCGTCATGCTCGGGCACAACGCCGACCCGGCCGACCGGGCCGCCTGGATGAAGGACATGTTCCTGCCGCCCGACGCTTTCGACTGGGCGCTGAATGCGGTGATGGTGCGCAGCGGCGACCAGAGCATCCTCATCGACGCCGGGCTCGGCTCCGATCCGGATCTCCACCTGCCGCGGGCCGGGCAGTTGATCAAGCGGCTGGACGCGGCCGGCATTGATCTCTCCGCCGTGACCGATCTCGTGCTGACCCACATGCACATGGATCACGTCGGCGGACTGCTGGTGGATGGCGTCAAGGAGCGGCTGCGCAAGGACCTGCGGATTCATGTTGCCGCGGCTGAGGTCAAGTTCTGGGAGGCACCCGATTTCACCCACACCAACATGCCGCAGGGATTCCCGGACGCGCTCCGGGCCGCCGCCAAACGGTTCGTGGAAGAGTACGGCAGCCACATTCGGACGTTCGACGAACAGCACGAGATCGCACCTGGGGTTGTCGTCCGCCGTACCGGCGGTCACACGCCCGGGCACAGCGTGGTCCGCATCGCCTCCGGCGGCGAAGCGCTGACCTTTGCCGGCGATGCCGTGTTCGCGGTCGGCTTCGACGAGCCCGAATGGCATAACGGCTTCGAGCACGATCCCGAGGAAGCCGCCCGCGTCCGCATCCGCCTGTTGCGCGAGTTGGCCGCAAGCGGCGAGATGCTGGTGGCCACGCACCTTCCCTTCCCCTCGGTCGGCCGCGTCGCGCTCGACGGCGATGCCTTCCGCTGGGTGCCGGTGTTCTGGGATTACTAAGCGCCTGCTCGCTGAAGTGACCGGGGCGCTGCGCGCCCCGGTTCGTGCACATTCAGAACGTCACCCGCATGCCCGCGTAGAACGCGCGCGGTCGTGCAGGGCTGAGCGAGCGCGGATCGTTGAAGTCGGCGCCGCCGTTGGCGAAGTTCGGCAGGGCTTCGCGATCGAAGAACTGGCCGTAGGTGGCGTAACGCTTGTCGAAGACGTTGTCGACGCGGCCGTAGAGCTGGACGTTCTTCATCACCTGGTAGGACGTGTGCAGGTTGAACACGGTGTAGGACGGCAACTTGGCGAACTGGTTGTTCTCGTCGCCGACCAGATACTGGCTGGAGACGAAGATCGCGTTGCCGCCGACCTTCCAGACGTCGGTAACAGCGTAGTCGACGCCGACCTTGACGCGGTGGCGCGGGATCGCTGGGAGCTGGTTGCCGGGCGAGACCTGGATGTTGCCGTCGGCATCGGCGAACGGACTGTTCGAGCCGATGGTCAATGAGTCGAGGAATCGCGCGTCGACGAAGGAATAGCTCGCCTGAAACTGCAGCGTCGGCGACTTGATGTTGACCTCCGCCTCCAGCCCCTGCCGCCGAGTCCGGCCGACATTGGAGAAATATCCGAAGCCAGTGCGGCCGGGGACCGGGATGGCGACGATGTCGTCATAGTTCGTCGCGCGGAAGCCGCCGATCTTCCAGCCGAGCGTGCCGATGTTCAGCTCCTTGCTGCCGCGGAAGCCGGCCTCGGTGGTCTTGGACACGACCTGCTTCAGCGGCGGGTCCGAGACCAGGAACGCCGCGATGAGACAGGGCCGGGTCGGATCGGAACAACCGAGTTCGAGCGGCGTCGGAACGCGGTTTGCCTCGGAATAGCCGGCGTAAGCAGTCAGTTCAGGCGTGATCTTGTAGGTGCCGCCGATCACCGGGTTGAAGCGCATGAAGGTATGATCGCCGTTGAGATCGGTGCCGAGCTGATCTTCCAGCGTGATACGCGCGACGTTGAAACGGCCGCCGCCGGTGATGGCGAAGGCATTCGTCACGTTGAACGTGTCCATCGCGTAGAGGCCATTATATTGATTGACGGTTCGCAGCGAGACCGGACCGGCAACAGGGTCCGGGTTGGGCGTCGGCCCCAGGAAGATGCCGCTGCCGCTGACAACGTAGTTTTCCCCCATCGTGCCGATTTCGGCGGTCGCGTTGTAGCGGGTGACGCTGGCATCATAGGTCGTGCCCATCACGAAGCGATTGTCGTGCCCGAACAGCTGATCGGTGTTGGTGGCCTGCCCCGACACGCCGAAAGTCGTCGACCGGATCGAGCTGCGGTCGATCTCGCCGAGGATCGTTCCCGTCGGAAATGGATTCGCAATTGGAACACCGTTGACACCGTTTGCGGCAGTCGCGCCGTCGCCAAAGCAGAGCAGGCCTGCGAGTCCTGGATCCGTGCACTCCTGTGCGTCGGTCGGATTGCCGTCGACGATCTTCTGCTCGTACCGGCGTACATGCGCGTTGCCTTCGAGCGTCCAGGTCGGCGTCGCATCGACCTTGCCGGTCAGATTGAGATAGCCGACGCGGTTGCTCGTGGTCTGCGGCGTAGTGTAGGTCGCGCCCCAATATTTATCGAGCAGTTCGGCCGGGACGGTCGCGCTCGCGCCGAAATCGTTCTTGGCAACGCCCATATTGGCGTGGAATTCGCTGTCGCCGGCCTTGTAGCCGACGTCGCCGTAAAAGCGCCGCACGTCCGATTGTGAGAAGTTGCGGAAGCCGTTGTCGTGCAGCCCTTCGAGCGCACCGTAGACGCCGAAATTCTTGTCGACGGTCTTGCCCCATTGCGCCGAGCCCTGGATGCGGCCAAACGAGCCGCCCATCAGGTCGACCTCCGCGCCCTGATAGTTGAAGCCGTCCTTCATTTGCAGGTTGATGGCACCGCCGAGCGCATTGAGGCCGAAGGCGGGATTGTTGGTCACGAGCGTCACCGACCGGATCGCGGCGGTCGGGATCAGATCCCAGTTGACGGCATCGGAGAAGGCTTCATTGATGCGGACGCCGTTCTGGTAGACCGCAAGGCCCTGCGGCGTGCCCACCACGGGCGAGGCGACGAAGCCGCGAAACTCGACATCGGGCTGGAACGGATTGCCGGTGACCTCGGAGATGTTGACACCGGCGATGTTGTCCCGCAGCGCATCGGTGACACTGAACGAGTTGGTGCGCCTGATCTGGCTGGCATCGACGGCGTTGATCGCCGACGGAACCTTGTCGACGTCGAGACCACGGCCAGTTCCCGGCGAGGTCGGGTAGACGTAGAGACGTGTCTTCGGTGCCGCCGACTGCGCCGCTCCTATCCGCGCAACGGGGCGCGTTGGCGTCGTGCGCCTTGCCGCGGATGGCGGTGGCGCCGAAACCTCGACCGGCGGCAGGTTCTGGACGTTGGTCTCTTCTTCGGCTGCCGCCCAGGCGGGCCCCGCAAAGACGAACCCGGACATCAGCCCGGTCGACACCGAGGCCAACAACACACGCTTCAACACAAGATGCTTGCCCATCTCTGCCTTCCCACCCGTACCCGTCGGCCGTTTTGATTTTCGCCGTTTGGTTGAGTGAGTGTAATCGGCAGTCGCAATCCCGCCAGACGCAAAAGGTCGGGCAATATTCGCACCCGTTTTCCCGATCAGATCGGGAATTTTTCCCGACATGGTCAGGACGCCGCGGTCGGAACCAGCGCTTCCACGGTCAGGCCGCCATCGCCGGAGACGACGTTGAGCGTGCCGCCCAGCGCCAGAATCCGCTCGCGCATGCCGACGAGGCCGAAGCCGAGCTTCTGGCCCGGCTCCATGCCGCGGCCGTTGTCGCTGACCCGCACGCGGGCACAATCGCGGCCGCCGGTTTGTTCGGCGGGCTCGATCACGACATTAACCGAGGTCGCGCCGGCGTGGCGGAACACGTTGGTGAGCGCCTCCTGCACGATGCGATAGATGGTGAGATCGGCGGTCTCGCCGGTCGGACCCAGCGTCGGCGAGATCGTCGTCTCGATCGCGACATCCGGATGCGACTCGCGCCATAGCCGCGATAGCGATTCCAGCGCCTGGCGCAGGCCGAGCTCGGCCAATCCGACGGGCCGGAGCCGCTCCAGGACGCGACGATTGAATTGCTGCAGCGCATTGATCTGCTCCATCATCGCGCTGCCGTGTCTTCGCACGGCGTCCGCGCTCGGCGCGCGTCCGTCGGCCTGCTTGGCCAATGCGCTGGCATGCGCGCGCAGCGAGAACAGGTAAGGACCGAACTCATCGTGCAGCTCGCGCGCGATCTCCTTGCGCTCGATGTCCTGCATCGACACCGCGCGCTCGGCCAGACGCCGCTTGTCCTCGACGGCCTCGCCGAGCGTTGCTGCGAGATGGTTGAGCTTGGTGCAGATGGCCGCGAGCTCCGGCGAACCGCCCGGACTGACGCGCGCCTGATAGTGCCCGTCTTCGAGCTCCGCCATCACGTCCGAGAACGATTGCAGCGGCGCGAGCGCGCGGCCGACCACCGTCATCATCACCAGAAACAGCACCAGCGCGATCCCCGAGCCGACCTCGAGCTGCGTGACGATGGCATCCCAGATCTCGGCGATCTCGTCATCGGGATGCGCGGTGATCACCAGCGAGCCGGGTTTGCCGTGAATCGAAACGGGAACGCTGACCGCGGTCTGCTCCGGATGAACCAGACTGACGAACCAGGCCGGCGGCACGCGCGTGTCCTCATCACTATCCGGGCGCGGCGGCGTCAGCGAGTTCCCGCTCGAATCCTTCAAGGCGATGCTGACATGGCGCAGCCGGCTGAGATCGCGCGCGATCTGGTTCAGCCTCGCATCGGGATCCGGCGCGTCGTTGAGATCGGCAACGATCATCTCGATGAATTCACGCGCGAGCCGGATCACGCTCTGGTCCTCGGCCTGCACGCGGGGGCCGGCCTCAGCGACCTGGCGGCCGATATTCACCGCGAGCCCCACTGCCAGCAAAAGCGCCAGCAACAGGTTGATGCGCGCGCGCAAGGATAGATTTTGCCACATTGATGCCGCCCGTCCCCCGCGAAGGCTGCCTGGCGCCTCTCCGATGACGTTGACAGAGACGAAGCGGCCGATATCTAATCGAAAGCGTACAGCAAACCCGGCCGGGTTGCATGACCCGACATGAGACACCTTCCGTCTCCTCGTTCGGTAGCGTGCGGCGCAAAACAGGCCGGAGCTGTCACAGGGAACGCCTATGCGCATTCTGATCGTCGATGATCATCCCATCGTCGCCTCCGGCTGCCGCGCCGTGCTGGCCGACGAAGGCGAGATCGAGATTTTGGAGGCCGCCGACGCCGAGGATGGCGAGTGCGTCTTCATTGTCGAGCGCCCCGACCTCTGCATCATCGACATCAATCTGCCGACCGTCTCCGGCTTCGAGCTGGCGCGCCGCATCCTCGAGCGTGCGCCCGAGGCGCGCATCATCATGTTCAGCATGAACGACGATCCGGCCTTTGCCGCCCGCGCGATCGAATGCGGCGCCAAGGGCTATGTCTCCAAGACCGGCGACCCCGACGACCTCGTCGAGGCAATCCGCGCCGTCGGCGGCGGTGGTACCTATCTCCCGACCGCGATCGCACGCAGCATCGCTTTCGCAGGACCGACGCTGGCGCAAAGTCCGCTATCCAAGCTCAACGCGCGCGAAATGGAGATCCTGCGGCTGCTCAGCGCCGGAAAAAGCCTGTCTGAGATCGCCTGGCTGGTGCAATCTTCCTACAAGACGGTCGCCAACACCTCCTCGATCATGCGACAGAAGCTCGGCGTGAAGACCTCGGTCGAGCTGGTGCGGCTGGCGATCGACAGCGGCGTCGCCTGACGCGCGACAGCCGCCACAAATTCGGTCACACAAGCGTTGCAATGTTGATGTGGTGAGAAGCCACTGGAGCCCAGGGCATGACGATTCAGACTGTCTCGACCAACACATCCTATGGCGGCGTGCAGGGCGTCTATCGCCACGCCAGCCAGGCCACCGGAACCGACATGACGTTCTCGGTCTATGTGCCCCCGCATGCCAAGGGCGCCAACCTTCCCGTGGTCTGGTATCTGTCCGGCCTGACCTGCACCCATGCCAACGTCACCGAGAAGGGCGAATTCCGCAAGGCCTGCGCCGAGCTCGGCCTGATCTTCGTTGCGCCCGACACCTCGCCGCGCGGCGCGGACGTCCCGGGCGACCCGAACAATGCCTATGATTTCGGCCTTGGCGCCGGCTTCTATGTCGATGCGACGCAAGAGCCGTTCGCGCGCAACTACCGCATGTGGAGCTATGTCACCGACGAGCTGCCCAAGCTCGTGGCGGGGCATTTTCCCGTCGATGCCAGGCGGCAATCGGTGATGGGCCATTCCATGGGCGGACACGGCGCGCTGACGGTGGCGCTGCGCAACCCGCACCGCTATCGCGCCGCCAGCGCCTTCGCGCCGATCGTGGCGCCGTCGCAGGTGCCGTGGGGCATCAAGGCGCTGACCGGCTATCTCGGGCCCAACAAGGATACTTGGCGCAACAACGACACGGTCGCGCTGATCGAAGACGGCGCCAAGTATTCAGGCTTCCTGGTCGATGTCGGCGACGCCGACAATTTCCTGAAAGAGCAGCTCAAGCCCGAGTTGCTGGAAGCCGCCTGCGCCCGGGCCAGCATCCCGCTGACGCTGCGGCGGCAGGCGGGCTACGACCACAGCTACTATTTCATCTCGACGTTCATGAGTGATCACCTGCACTGGCATGCGGAGAGATTGAAGGGGTGAGCTCGTCGTTCTCTCCTCGTGATGAGGTATATTTCTCCGCGAGCACAATATCGTAGCAACCATTAAGAGCTACGCCGTTTTTTCGGTCCATGGCGTGCCGCGTTGGACGACAGTATTGGCGTAGATCAGGAGCTTCCTGGCGCAGGCGATAAGAGCTGCGTTGTGGGCC
>Ga0065165_1002107_pt1 | contig 18189 bp, 16 predicted proteins | sample AraplaMF_Cvi_mMF_FD_63813 | JGI IMG/M metagenome (GOLD analysis project Ga0065165, IMG submission 63813) | Arabidopsis root microbial communities from the University of North Carolina, USA - plate scrape MF_Cvi_mMF (version 2) (version 3) | ecosystem: Host-associated > Plants > Roots >...
CCCCCTCCGTCAGGCTGCGCCTGCCACCTCCCCCGCTGCGCGAGGGAGGATTGATTCGTTGCCTCGATCACGCGGCTAGATTTCGTATTCGATCTGCCACTCGGGCTGTTCATAAGCGGGCGTGCGCGCCGCCATGCCGGGCTGGCGAGCGAGCATCTGGCTGTAGAGCCGCTTGACCGCGTCGCTCGCGGTACGCGCGAACAGATTGGGCAGGATGGCGTGGACCACGCAGGCCGCACCCCCGACGATCATCGTGAACCCGAAGCGCGCGGCGGTGGCGGCGTGCTCGCCATAGCTCTCGCCGACGCTGCGCGGGTGAGAGAGGAAGAAGCGGTCGATCATGTCGCCCGTTTAGGCCCCCGCGCGCCCGCTGTGAAGCGCGAGGGGTAGGCATTCGGGCCTTCCTGTGGTGAGGTAGCGATAACAAGAGAGGGGAGCGATTCATGGCCGAGGCAGCGGGGCAGCCCGATCATCACCAGGCGACGCAGAACGAGAAGCTGGTGATCGCGGCGTCGTCGCTCGGCACCGTCTTCGAATGGTATGATTTCTACCTCTACGGCCTGCTCGCGACGATCATCTCGGCCAAGTTCTTCTCGGGGGTCAACGAGACCACCGGCTTCATCTTCGCGCTCGCCGCCTTCGCGGCGGGGTTCGCGGTGCGGCCGTTCGGCGCGCTGGTGTTCGGGCGGATCGGCGATCTGGTCGGACGCAAGAACACGTTCCTCGTCACCATGGCGATCATGGGCCTGTCGACCTTCACCGTCGGGCTGCTGCCGAGCTACGCGTCGATCGGGGTCGCCGCGCCGGTGATCCTCATTGTGCTGCGGCTGGCGCAGGGGCTTGCGCTGGGCGGCGAATATGGCGGCGCCGCGACCTATGTCGCCGAGCATGCCCCCAATAACAAGCGCGGGCTCTACACCAGCTGGATCCAGACCACCGCGACGCTCGGCCTGTTCGCTGCGTTGCTCGTCGTGATCGGCACGCGCTGGAGCATCGGCGAGGAGGCGTTCGCCGACTGGGGCTGGCGCGTTCCGTTCCTCGTCTCGATCATTCTGCTCGGCGTCTCGATGTGGATCCGGCTCCAGCTCAACGAGAGCCCGGTGTTCCAGAAGATGAAGGACGAGGGGACGACCTCCAAGGCGCCGCTGACCGAGGCTTTCGGGCGCTGGCCCAATCTCCGGCTCGTGCTGATCGCGCTGTTCGGCGCGGTCGTCGGGCAGGCGGTGGTCTGGTATACCGGGCAATTCTATGCGCTGTTCTTCCTCGAGAAGACGCTCAAGGTCGACGGCTGGACGACTAACATCCTGATCGCCATCGCGCTGGCGATCGGCACGCCGTTCTTCGTGTTCTTCGGCTGGCTGAGCGACCGGATCGGGCGCAAGCCGATCATCCTCGCCGGCTGCGCGATCGCCGCGGCGAGCTATTTCCCCTTGTTCGGGCTGCTCACCGAAGCCGCCAATCCCGCGCTCGCGCACGCCCAGAAGAACGCGCCGGTGAGCGTCACCGCCCATCCGGCCGAATGCTCGTTCCAGTTCGATCCGATCGGCAAGAACAAGTTCGATCGCTCGAGCTGCGACATCGCCAAGGCGTTCCTCGCCAAACAGGGCGTCGCCTATCGCAACGTCGCGGCGCCGGCGGGGACGACCGCGGTGGTGCAGATCGGCGCGAAGCAGGTGCCGGTCTACGATCCGCGCAAGGAAGTGCTGCGCGAGGACGCGGTTGCGACGATCGGGATCGCCGATTTCCAGGATGCGGCAAAGGCCGCGCTGGCCGATGCGGGCTATCCCGCCAAGGCCGATCCGGCGGCGATCAACCAGCCGCTGGTGGTCGCGGTGCTGACCGCGCTCGTGCTGCTGGTGACGATGGTCTACGGCCCGATCGCGGCGATGCTGGTCGAGCTCTTCCCCAGCCGGATCCGCTACACGTCGATGTCGCTGCCTTACCATATCGGCAATGGCTGGTTCGGCGGCTTCCTGCCGGCGACGGCATTCGCGATGGTCGCCGCCACCGGGGACATCTATTACGGGCTCTGGTATCCGGTGGTGGCCGCGGTGGTGACCTTGATCCTGGGGCTCTTCCTGCTCCCCGAGACCTACAAGCGTTCGATCGACGATTGACCCGCGGCGCCCTGCGCCTGCATTAGGCCGCGACTCCTGGGGGAACGGCGTCCTTGCGGATCGTGATCGTCGACGACAGCGGCTTGCGCGCGACCGTGCTCGAGGAAGGGCTGCGGGACGCGGGCTATGACGACATCCACGTCGTCCCGCCGCAGGGCGCGTTCGTCGCCAAATTGGAGCGGATGGCGCCCGACGTGGTGCTGATGGACCTCGGCAGCCCGAGCCGCGACACGCTCGAGGAGATGCTCGCGGTCAGCCGCGCGCTGGCCCGGCCGATCGCGATGTTCGTCGACCAGTCCGACGAGACGATGATCGGCGCGGCGATCGACGCCGGCGTCTCGGCCTATGTCGTCGACGGGCTTCGGAAAGACCGGGTCAAGCCGATCCTCGACCTCGCGATTCGCCGCTTCAACGCCTTCGCACGGATGCAGAGCGAGCTCGACGAAGCGCGCACCGCGCTCGCCGACCGCAAGACGATCGACAAGGCCAAGGCCATATTGCTGCAGACGCGCGGGCTCGCCGAGCCCGATGCCTATGCGCTGCTGCGCTCGACTGCGATGCGCCAGAACAAGCGGATCGCCGAGGTCGCCGAGGCGCTGATCACCGCCCATAGCCTGTTGGGGGGCCTGTAATGACGCCGCTTTCGATCGCCTTCCTGCCGCTCACCGACAGCGCGCCGCTGATCGTGGCGCGGACCAAGGGCTTCGCCGAGGCGCAGGGAATCGATCTCCGCCTGGTGCGCACCACCTCCTGGGCGACGCTGCGCGACCGGCTGGTCTATGGCCAAGTGCAGGCCGCGCACATGCTCGCACCGCTGGCGATCGCCGTGAATCTGGGGCTCAGCCAGCACCCGGCGGCGCTCTCCGCGCCGTTCAAGCTCAACGTCAACGGCAATGCGCTGGTGATGGCGAGCGCGTTCGCCGAGGCGCTCGACCCCGATCCCGCCAAGCGCGTGCACGATCCCGAGGCAGTCGCGCACGACTTCGCCAACGCGATCGGGCTCTACCGGCGCAAGCCGGTGATCGGCGTGGTCCACCGCTTCTCCAGCCACGCGCTGATGCTGCGCTACTGGCTCGGCTTTGCCGGAGTCGACCCGGACCGCGACGTCCAGCTGCGCGTGCTGCCGCCGTCGTTCATGGGCGAGGCACTGCGGCTCGGCGAGATCGACGGGTTCATTGCCGGCGAGCCCTGGGCCAGCGTGGCGGTGGCCGAGGGCGTCGGCGAGATCGTCGCGGCAGGCGTCGACATCTGGAAGCGCGGCGTCGAGAAGGTGCTGGCGATGCGCACCGACTGGATGGAGGCCAATCCCGACACGGTCGACCGGCTGCTCGTCGCGGTGTCGCAGGCGGCGGCGTGGTGCGACGATCCCGCCAATCGCGAGGAACTCGCGCACTTGCTCGAGCGACCGCTCTATGTCGGCCAGCCCGCCGAATGGATCCAGGGCGCGCTGGCCGGCCGGCTCGTGCTGCGTAGCGGCGAATCCCCGGTCGATATCTCAGACTTCCTGCTGTTCCACCGTGAGGCTGCCGGCTTTCCGTGGCGGAGCCAGGCGCTGTGGATCTATTCGCAGCTGGCACGCTGGGGGATGGTCGAACGCGATTCCGCGACCGAGCGGCAGGCGGCCGACGTGTTCCGCCCCGACATCTACCGCCGTGCGCTGGGCGGGGAGGGGCTGCCGATGCCCGGCGCGAGCATGAAGCTGGAGGGCGCGCTGGCCGCGCCGCTCCCCGTGGGTGCGCATCAGGGCGCGCTGACCCTGGGCCCCGACCGCTTCTTCGACGGCACGGTGTTCGATCCCGAGGACATCGGCGGTTATCTCGCTGCACTGCGGAGCGCGCGCGGGTAAGTTTTTTGCACTTGCGAAATGTTTCCGGTTGATGAAGCTATAGGGCAACGCGCGCCGTAGCGCGTCCATGGAAGGCCACCCAGCGCCGGGCCGGCCCTCCGCCATATCATCAGCAAAGCCGCTGTCCGGTCCCTGCATGTGCACGAGGCCGGAGGCGGCTTTTTTCGTGTTTCACGCAGACTGGGGAGTTCGGGCGATGAAGATTGCAGAACTGATGCGCGAAGGCTTCGATTTTGCCGGCGGCGGCGCGGACGTCGATCCGATGCCGGTGCGGGCCCAATCGAGCTTCTGGCAATCGGGCCACACGCCGACCCTGATCGCGGCATTCCTCTATTTCGACCTGGCGTTCATGGTCTGGGTGCTGCTCGGGCCGCTCGCGCCCGAGATCGCCAAGACCCTGCACCTGACCGCAGCGCAAAAGGGCCTGATGGTCGCGACCCCGACCCTGGCGGGGGCGCTGTTGCGCGTCGTCAACGGGCTGCTGGTCGACCGGATCGGACCCAAGCGCGCCGGCGCGATCAGCCAGGTCATCGTGATCGCCGGGCTGTTCACGGCCTGGGTGACGGGCGTGAACAGCTTCGCGGGCACGCTGGCGCTGGGCGTGATCCTCGGTTTTGCCGGAGCGAGCTTCGCGATCGCGCTGCCGCTCGCCAGCCGCTGGTATCCGCCCGAACATCAGGGCAAGGCGATGGGTCTCGCCGGGATGGGCAATTCGGGCACCGTCCTCGCCGCCTTGTTCGCGCCGACGCTCGCCAAGATCTTCGGGTGGAATTCGGTGCTCGGGCTCGCCTGCATTCCGCTGGCGCTCGTGCTCGTCGCCTATCTGGTGATGGCCAGGGACGCGCCCAACGCGCCGGCACCCAAGAAGCTCACCGCCTATTTCGAGCCGCTCAAGCTGCCCGATGCCTGGTGGCTGATGGGCTTTTACGCGGTGACCTTCGGCGGGTTCGTCGGGCTGGCGGCGTCGCTGCCGATCTATTTCACCGATCGCTTCGGGCTGACCACGATCACTGCCGGCTATTGCACAGCCGCCTGCGTGTTCGCCGGGTCGCTGGTGCGGCCGCTGGGCGGCGCGCTTGCCGACCGGGTCGGCGGGATCAAGGCGCTGTCGGGCGTGTTCGTGATCGCGGCGCTGGCGCTTGCCGGAGTGAGCGCGGCGCAGAGCGTCGCGGGCGCGCTGACCCTGTTCGTGGTGGCGATGCTCGCGCTCGGCACCGGCAATGGATCGGTGTTCCAGCTCGTGCCGCAGCGCTTCCAGGCCGAGATCGGAGTGATGACCGGGCTCGTCGGCATGGCCGGCGGGATCGGCGGCTTCTACCTCGCTTCGTCGCTGGGCTTCGCCAAGCAGCTGACCGGCAGCTTTTCGGCGGGCTTCCTGATCTTCGCGGGGCTGGCGCTGGTCGCGCTCGCCGGGCTGCGACTGGTCGAGGGCCGCTGGCGCTCGACCTGGACCAGCGGTGCGCGTATCTGAACGACGCGGACGAGGCGCAGGCTTCGCTCTGCGGGAGGGGATTTGAATGCGATCCATGTTGTTGGTGGGAGCCGCACTGGCTGCCGCAGGGCCGGCTTATGCCCAGCAGATCAAGCCGCTTGCCGAGGCGCGGGCGCGGTACGAGCATGTCGATCAGGACGGGCTCGCCGAGAAGGCCGACGCAGTGACCGTTCGGGTGCGTGCCGGCGTGCAGGCGACGACGGGGCCGTGGAGTGCGTTGGTAGAGGCACAGGGCACGCTGGCGGTGGGCGACGATTATTATGACGGGCTGCACGGCGCCGCGACCCGGCCTTTGGTCTCGGACCCCGAGAATGTCGCGCTGTACCGGGCGCAGCTCCAGTACAAGAGCAAGGCGCTGGTGGTGACTGCCGGTCGACAGCGTATCGCGCTCGATGACGAGCGCTTTGTCGGCAGCTCGCCGTTCCGGCAGAATGCGCAGACCTTCGATGCGGTGCGGGCGGAGATCACGCCGATCAAGGGGCTCAGGGCGGACGTGACCTACGCCTGGAGCGTGCGGACGATCTGGGGCGTCGAGGGCAATGGCGCACGCCAGACCGCGGTCGGCGGCGACAATGTCTTCGCGACATTGGGATATGCGACGCCGATCGGCACGATCACCGGCTTCGCGTTCCTGGTCGATCAGGACGAGGCGGCAGTGCAGAGCTATCGGCTGTCGAACCAGAGCTATGGCGCGCGGCTCGCCGGCAGCCAGCCGCTCTCGCGCACGATCAAGCTGAGCTATGCGGGGAGCTATGCCCGGCAGAGCGACTATCACCGCAATCCGAACCGCTATTCCGCCAGCTATTACCAGCTCGATGCCGGGCTGGACGTTGCGCCGATCCGGCTCGGCGCGACCTATGAGGTGCTCGGCGCCTCCGACGGCAGGGCGTTCACCTCGTTCCAGTTTCCCACCGGCACGGCGTTTCGATTCCAGGGAAACGCCGGCAAATTCTCGCCGAACCCGCCCGATGGTGTCCGCGACCTGCTCGGCACCGCCGGGTTCGTCCGGCCGAGGATAGGGCCGTTCCAGGCGTTCACGCTCCAGGCCCAATATCATCATTTCGACAGCGATCGGCTGGTGCGGCATTATGGCGACGAGATCGATCTGCTCGCCAGCGGCAAATTGGGCAGGACGACGCTGTCGCTGCGCTACGCCGACTATCACGCGGACACCTTTGCCACCGATACGAGGAAATTCTGGCTGCAGCTCGATTGGGCGCTGTGATGCTGCAATGCAAAAATCGCACTTGATGCTGGGCACCGAAACCCGCATTATGCCGGCGATCGGGCAAGGGCGCCCGAACGAGACATAGCCGCCGCTCCCAGGGTCGGGAACCGGAGGCGCACCGATCGGCAGACCGCCGATCTAGGGTGAATGGCAAGGCCGCCATGCAGGCGTCGGAACTCTCCGACGGCCTGCATGGCGGCCTTTTTGCGTTCTGGAGCAAGTCGATGGAATTGATTGGCGAAGGCTGGACGGGCGAAGCGGCGGAAGGGGCGCCCGACGTCCCGGTGCGCCGCGAGCATCTGGTGGTGGTCGGCAACGGCATGGCGGGTTGTCGCGCGGTCGAGGAATTGCTGGCGCGCGACGCGAATCGCTATCGCGTGACGATCTTCGGCGCCGAGCCGCATGTGAACTATAACCGGATCATGCTCTCGCCGGTGCTGGCGGGAGAGAAGACCTTCGACGAGATCGTCATCAACGGATACGACTGGTACCGCGACAATGGCATCGAGCTGATCGCGAGCGACCCGGTGGTTGCAATCGACCGCGAGGGGCGGACGGTCACGTCGCGCAGCGGCCGCACGCTCGGCTACGACAAATTGCTGATCGCGACGGGCTCGGACCCTTTCATCATCCCGGTGCCGGGCAAGGACCTGCCGGGCGTCATCAGCTTTCGCGACATGAGCGACGTCGACGCGATGCTCGCCGCGGCGGAAGCCGGAAAGGCGAAGGGGGGCGGCGCCGCGGTGGTGATCGGCGGCGGGCTGCTCGGGCTCGAGGCGGCGCACGGTCTTACCCTGCGGGGCATGAAGGTCACCGTGCTCCATCTGATGCCGACCTTGATGGAGCGCCAGCTCGACGAGGCGGCAGGGTGGCTGCTCAAGTCGGCGCTCGAAGCGCGCGGGCAGACGATCCTTACCGGCGCCGACACCGCCGAGATCCTCGGCACCGGCGCCGTCGAGGGCGTCCGGCTCAAGGACGGCACGGTGATCCCGGCGAGCCTCGTGGTGATGGCGGTCGGCATCCGTCCGAGCACGGCACTGGCCCGCGAGGCCGGCCTCGCGGTCGGGCGCGGCATCCAGGTCGACGATCACATGGTCACCAGCGACGCCAATGTCCTCGCGGTCGGCGAATGCGTCGAGCATGCCGGGCAGGTCTACGGCCTCGTCGCGCCGCTCTGGGATATGTGCCGCGCGCTCGCCGACGGGCTGGTCGAGAAGCATAGCGGCTATCGGGGCTCGGTCACCTCGACGAAGCTCAAGGTGTCGGGGATCGACGTCTTCTCCGCCGGCGACTTCTCGGGCGGCGACGGTGCCGAGGACATCGTCCTGCGCGACGCCAGCCGCGGGGTCTACAAGCGCGTGGTGATCAAGGACGACCGGCTGGTCGGCGCGGTGCTCTATGGCGATACCGCCGATGGCGGGTGGTATTTCGACCTGCTCAAACGCCAGGAGGACGTGTCGCAACTCCGCGACATGCTGATCTTCGGCCAGGCCTTCGCCGCGGGAGGCGGCGCCGCGGACCCTAAGGCAGCCGTTGCGGCGCTCTCGGACGATGCCGAGATCTGCGGCTGCAACGGCGTCTCCAAGGGGCAAGTGGTCGCCTGCATCGGAAAGGGTGCGGCGAGCCTCGACGCGGTGCGCGCCGGCTGCAAGGCGTCGGCGAGCTGCGGATCGTGCACCGGCATCGTCGAGAAGCTCCTTGCGATCACCTTGGGCGACGCCGTCCAGGCTGGCCCGAAGACGATGTGCAAATGCACCAGCTTCGGCCATGACGACGTCCGCCGCGAGATCGTCGCGCAGGGCATGCGCTCGATCCCCGAGGTGATGCAGAAGCTGCACTGGTCGACCCCGGACGGTTGCTCGAGCTGTCGCCCGGCGCTCAATTACTATCTGCTCTGCGCGCTGCCCGGCGAGTATAAGGACGACGAGGCGAGCCGCTTCGTCAACGAGCGCATGCACGCCAACATCCAGAAGGACGGCACCTATTCGGTGGTGCCGCGGATGTGGGGCGGGATCACCAATCCGCGCGAGCTGCGCGCGATCGCCGACGTCGTCGAGAAATACGACGCGCCGATGGTCAAGGTCACCGGCGGCCAGCGGCTCGACATCTTCGGGATCAAGAAGGAGGATCTGCCCGCGGTCTGGGCCGATCTCAATGCCGCGGGGATGGTCTCGGGGCATGCCTATGGCAAGTCGCTGCGCACCGTGAAGACCTGCGTCGGCTCGGAATGGTGCCGCTTCGGCACGCAGGATTCGACCGGGCTCGGCGTGAAGACCGAGCGGATGACCTGGGGCAGCTGGATGCCGCACAAGTTCAAGATCGCGGTCTCGGGCTGCCCGCGCAATTGCGCCGAGGCGACGATCAAGGATTTCGGCGTGGTGTGCGTCGACAGCGGCTACGAGCTTCATGTCGGCGGAAACGGCGGCATCCATGTCCGCGCCACCGACCTGCTCTGCAAGGTCGCGACCGAGGCGGAGGCGCTGCATTACTGCGCCGCGTACATCCAGCTCTATCGCGAGGAAGCCCGGTATCTCGAGCGCACTGCGCCGTGGATCGAGCGGGTCGGGGTCGACTACGTTCGGCAGCGCATCGTCGACGATGAGGCCGGCCGCGACGCACTAGCTGCGCGCTTCCTGCATTCGCAGAGCTTCAGCCAGGAAGACCCCTGGGCCGAGCGCGCCGCGGGTGCCGACGCGCATCTGCACAAGCATCTGGCCGAGATCCGGCCCTTCGCCATCCTGGGAGCCGATTCATGACCACGACCGCAGACTGGCTCGACGTGGGCCCGGTGGAGCAGCTTCCGGTGATGGGCGCGCGGACGCTGCCGGTGCGCGGGGGCGACGAGATCGCGATCTTCCGCACCGCCAACGGCAACGTCTACGCGCTCGTCAACAAATGCCCGCACAAGCACGGGCCGCTGAGCCAGGGCATTATCCACGGCACCAGCGTGACCTGTCCGCTGCACAATTGGCGCATCTCGCTGCTCACCGGCGAAGTGCTGGGCGAGGATCGCGGCTGCACGCCGGTGATCCCGGTCAAGGTCGATGGCGGCCGCATCCTGATCCGGCGCCGCGAAGCGCTCGCGAGCCTCGCGGCATGACCGCGCCCACCCACCAACAGGGGACCGCAACCATGGATTATCTGCAACCGGCCGAGTTCGTGAAGAACGCCATCGACGCCGGCGAATCGAAGATCTTCATGTCGACCCGCGACACGCTGATCCGCGCGTTCATGGCGGGCGCGACGCTGGCGATCGCCGCGGTGTTCGCGGTGACGATCAACGTTCAGACCGGCCAGCCGCTTGCCGGCGCGATCCTGTTCCCGGTCGGCTTCTGCATGCTCTATCTGCTCGGCTACGACCTGCTCACCGGGGTGTTCGTGCTCTCGCCGCTGGCCTGGCTCGACAAGCGACCCGGGGTCACGCTGCGGGGGGTGCTGCGCAACTGGGGGCTGGTGTTCACCGGCAATTTCGCCGGCGCGCTGACCGTCGCTTTCCTGATGGCAATCTACTTCACCTACGGCTTCTCGATCGAGCCGACCGCGGTGGGCAGGAAGATCGCCAGCATCGGCGTCGATCGGACGCTCGGCTATGCCGAATACGGTTTTGCCGGCTGGATGACGATCTTCGTCCGCGGCATGCTGTGCAACTGGATGGTGTCGACCGGGGTGATCGGCGCGATGGTCTCGCGCAGCGTCACCGGCAAGGTGCTGGCGATGTGGATGCCGGTGATGCTGTTCTTCTACATGGTGTTCGAGCATTCGATCGTGAACATGTTCCTGTTCCCGTCGGCACTGATGATGGGCGGAGCCTTCTCGGTCGGCGACTATCTGTGGTGGAACGAGATCCCGACCGTGCTCGGCAATCTGGTCGGCGGGGTGCTGTTCACCGGGCTGATGCTCTACGCCACGCATGCCCGCACCGCGCCGAAGCGCAACGCCGTCGTCGCGGTGCCCGCCGACGACAACGTCCGCAAGATCGCCGCCTGAGGTCCCCCCGGTGCCGCAGCCCCTCCCGATCGGCGAACAGGTGCGTACCACCTGCGCCTATTGCGGCGTGGGCTGCGGCATTGTGGCGAAGCGCACCGGCGAACGGTCGGTCGAGATCAAAGGCGACTTGGAACACCCCGCCAATCACGGCCGGCTCTGTTCGAAGGGCACCCATCTCGGCGAGACGGTCGGGCTCGAAGGGCGGCTGCTCCACCCGATGATCGGCAAGCGCCAGGCGAGCTGGGACAAGGCGCTCGATCTTGTCGCGAAGCGTTTCCGCCAGACGATCGCCGAGCACGGGCCCGACAGCGTCGCTTTCTATGTCTCGGGGCAATTGCTCACCGAGGACTATTACGTCGCCAACAAATTGATGAAGGGGTTCATCGGCTCGGCGAACATCGACACCAATTCGCGGCTGTGCATGTCGAGCGCGGTTGCCGGGCACATGCGCGCGTTCGGCGAGGACGTGGTGCCGGCGAGCTATGACGACCTCGACGCGGCGGACCTGATCGTGCTGGTCGGATCGAACACCGCCTGGTGCCATCCGGTGGTCTATCAGCGCATCCGCGCGCGCTGCGACGCAGGCGCCAAGCTGGTGGTGATCGATCCGCGCCGCACCGAGACCGCCGAAGAGGCCGACCTCCATCTGGCGATCAGGCCGGGCAGCGACGTCGCGCTGATGAACGGCCTGCTCGCGCACTGCCGGAGCAACGGACTGATCGACGAAACCTACCTGTCCCGCAGCGTCAGCGTATCCGACGATTTCTGGGACAAGGTCGGAGAGGGGAGCGACCTGTGGTCGGTGGCAAAGGCGTGTGATCTGCCGCCCGCCGACCTCAGGCGCTTCTACGAATGGTTCGCCGCACATCCGCGCACCGTCACGCTGTTCAGCCAGGGCGTGAACCAGGCGCTGCGCGGCACCGACCAGGTCAATGCGATCGTAAACCTCCACCTCGCCACCGGCCGGATCGGCAGGCCCGGCGCGGCGCCGTTTTCGATCACCGGCCAGCCCAATGCGATGGGCGGGCGTGAGGTCGGCGGGCTCGCCTCGACCCTGGCGGCGCACATGGACTTCGCGCCGGAGAATGTTGCGCGGGTCGGACGGTTCTGGGCGACGGCGGAGACCGCGTGCAAGCCCGGGCTCAAGGCGGTCGACCTGTTCCGGGCGGTGGGCGAGGGACGGATCAAGGCATTGTGGGTGATGGCGACCAACCCCGCAGTGTCGATGCCCGATGCCGGCCGGGTGCGCGAGGCGCTGGCGGCCTGCCCGTTCGTCGTGGTGTCGGACGTGATCGCCGAGACCGACACCGGCAGGTTCGCGCATGTCCGATTGCCCGCCGCGGCATGGGGCGAGAAGGACGGCACGGTCACCAATTCGGAGCGGCGGATCAGCCGTCAGCGGGCCATGCTCGATCTGCCGGGCGAGGCGAAGCCCGATTGGTGGATCGTCACCCAGGTCGCGCGCCGGATGGGGTGGCGGACGGCCTTTCCCTACGATCGGCCCGCCGAGATCTTCCGCGAGCATGCCCGGCTCTCGGCCTATCAGAATGACGGCACGCGGCTGTTCGACCTCAGCGGGCAGGTGGCGATCGGCAACCAGGCCTATGACGATCTTGCGCCGTTCCGCTGGGGCGGCGATGCCTTTGCCGACGGACGCTTCCCGACCACAGACGGCAAGGCGCGGCTGGTGCCGGTGCAGCAGATGGCGTTGCAGGATCCGCTGCCGAAATGGCCGATGACGCTCAATACCGGGCGCTACCGCGATCATTGGCATACGATGACGCGCACCGGCCTCAGTCCCAAGCTCGCGCGGCACCGCGACGAGCCGCTGGTAGAGGTGCACCCCGACGATGCCGCCGAACTGGGTCTGGCCGACCGCGCGCTGGCGCGGGTGTCCACGCCCCAGGGCGAAAGCCTATTTCGGGTTACGCTGAGCGCCGGCCAGCGGCGCGGCGAATTGTTCACGCCGATCCACTGGACCGATCAGCAATCGACCGGCGGCCGCACCGGGCTGTTGCCGCGGCCGCTGGTCGATCCGCATTCGGGGCAGCCCGGGTTCAAATCGACTCCGGCAAAGATCGCACCGGTCGCGGTGGCGTGGCGCGGGTTCCTGCTTGCCGCAGGCGAACTGGGCCCGCCCGATTGCCTGTGGGCGACGCGGGTGCGGGTGCCCGGCGGCGTGCTCTACGAATTGGCCAGCGAGGGCGAGCAGGCGCAGCTCGACGCGCTGCTGCCGAAAGGCGAGCGGGTCGAGGCGGTCGATCATGCGCGGGGATCGCGGCGGGTCGCGATCCTGCAGGACGGAAAGCTCGCCGCGGCCTTGTTCGTCACGCGCGAGGGGCTGCTGCCCGCGCGTGACTGGCTGATCGCGCAGATCGGCGAAGCGGCGAGCCGCAGCGTGCTGGCCGGTACTGCGCCGGGCGCGCGCGAGGATCGCGGGCCGATCGTCTGCCTGTGCTTCGACGTCGGGCTCAAGACGATCGTCCAGGCGGTCGTTTCGCAGCAGCTTGCCACCGTCGAGGCGGTCGGCGCGGCGCTGTCGGCAGGCGCCAATTGCGGCTCGTGCCGCCCGGCGATCCGCCGGCTGATCGAGCAAGAGAGGAGCGCGGCCAATGCGTGACGAAATCATCGGGCTCGGCGAGGTGTGGCTGGTCGGCGCGGGGCCGGGCGATCCCGATCTGCTGACCCGCAAGGCCGAGCGGCTGCTGTGCGCCGCCAGCGTGGTCTTCTACGACGCGCTGGTGGGCGAGGGGGTGCTGGCGCTGATCCCCGCGCATGTCCGCAAGGTGCCGGTGGGCAAGCGCTCTGGCCGGCATTCGAAAGACCAGGATTCGATCAATGCTTTGCTCGTCGCGGCGGCGCTGGCGGGCGAGCGCGTGGTGCGGCTGAAGGGCGGCGACCCCGCGATGTTCGGGCGATCGATGGAGGAAGTCGCGGCGCTCGCCCAAATCGGGGTTCGCGCCCGAATCTGTCCCGGCGTGACGGCTGCCAGCGCGGCGGCCGCCTCGGCGGGGATATCGCTGTCGCTCCGCGGTCTCGCCCGCCGGGTCCAGTTCGTCACCGCGCATGCCCGCGCCGGCGAGCCGCTCGATCTCGACTGGGAGCGGCTCGCCGACCCGGCCTGCACCACGGCATTCTACATGGGGCGATCGGCCGCTGCGGAGATCAGCCGCCACCTGATCGCCGAGGGGCTCGACCCCGCCACCCCGGTGCTGATTGCCTGCGACGTCAGCCTGCCAGGCGAGCGCTGCCTGCGGACCCGGCTCGATCTGCTGCCCCTCGCGGTGCAGGCGGTGACCGAAGGCAAGCCGACGCTGATCCTCGTCGGCGAGGCAGTACGACAGGACGAGGGTGCCGCCGCGGCGCGGTTGGCTGTGCAGGCGGATCGTTGATGCGCGTGCTCGGTGCGCTGCTTGCGGGAGGGCAATCGCGGCGCTTCGGCAGCGACAAGGCGCTGGCGCATTACGGCGCGCGCCGCCTGATCGACCACGCGGTGGAGACGCTGCGCGCACAGACCGATGCTCTCGTCATTTGCGGGCGCGACCATCCCGGCGCGCATGCCCTTTCCGACCGGCCTTTCGCAGGCGCCGGCCCGCTCGGCGGGCTCAACGCGGCGCTCCACCACGCCGCTGCCATCGGCTTCGACGCGGTGCTGTGCATCCCGCTCGACGTGCACCCGCTGCCCTGCAACCTGCGCCAGCATCTCGAAGCGACGCATCCCCGCGTGTTCGCATCACAGCATGCGATCGGTTTCTGGCCGGCGAGCCTCGCGCCGACACTCGACGCGCATCTCGCCCGCGGGCATCGCGCGATCGGCGGGTGGGTGGCGCATACCCAGGCGGTCCGCGTGCCCGATGCGCATCTTGGGCTCGTCAACATCAACACCCGCGCCGATCTGTCGGCGCTCGCCGCGGCCTAGCCGGTTCGCGAACGATCGTGGCGGGGCAGGGCGTCGCCGGGCTCCGCCCATGCGATCCGGCTGGCGTAGAAAATGTGTAAGCCCGGCGTCACCGCCTCGGGCGTGTCGAGCGTCGCGAGGCTGAAGTCGACCGTGTCGGGCTGGTCCCGGTCGTGCATCAGGAACGGCGTACCGCAACGCATGCAGAAGCGGCGCTCGCCGGTCGCGCTCGAGGCGACACTGCCGACCAGCTCGGCGCCTTGCGTAAACGTGAAATCGGCGAAGGGCACGGTGGCGAAGGCCATGGCCGGGCTGCCCGAGTTGAGCTGGCAAATGCGGCAATGGCACCAGCCGGCGTCATAAGGGGCAGACTTCAGCTGGTAGCGGACCGCGCCGCACAGGCAGCCGCCGTCCATCGATCAGCTCCGATAATCGGCGTTGATCGAGATATAACCGTGGGTGAGGTCGCAGGTCCAAACCGTGGCGTGGCCGTCGCCCAGGCCGAGATCGACCCCAATCTCGATCTCGCGGCCCTTGAGATGCGCGGCGACCGGGGCCTCGTCATAGCCTTCGACGGCAAGTCCAGCGCGGGCGAGCTGGGTGGTGCCGAAGCGGATCGCGAGCTTGTCGCGCTCGGCGGGCTCGCCGGCCTTGCCGACCGCCATGACGACGCGGCCCCAATTGGCGTCCTCGCCGGCGATCGCGGTCTTCACCAGCGGCGAATTGGCGATCGACATTGCGATGCGGTGCGCGCTGCGGTCGCTCTCGGCGCCTTCGACGGTGATCTCGATCAGCTTCTGCGCGCCTTCGCCGTCGCGGACGACGAGCAAGGCGAGCTGGTGGCAGAGGTCGGCAAGCGCGGCGCGGAAGGCGTCGGCGCCGTCGCTATCCTCGTCGGCAAGAACCGCATTGCCCGCCTTGCCGGTGGCGAAAGCGAGGATCGTGTCGCTGGTCGAGGTGTCGCCGTCGACGGTGATGCACGAGAAGGTCTTGCCATTCGCGTCGCTCAGCGCGCGCTGCAGGAATTCGGGCGCGACCGCTGCGTCGGTGAAGACGAAGCCGAGCATCGTCGCCATGTCCGGCGCGATCATCCCCGAGCCCTTGATGATACCGACCAGGTTGACCGTCCGCCCGTCAACCACCGCCGTCGTCACTGCCGCCTTGGCGAAGGTGTCGGTGGTCATGATCGTCGCGGCGGCGTCTTCCCAGCTGGACGGTGCAGCGGCGAAAGCGGCATCGAGCCCGGCTTCCGCCTTGTCGATTGGCAGCGGCACGCCGATCACGCCGGTGGAGGCGACGAACACGTCCGAAGGCTCGCAGCCGAGATGCGCGGCGGTGCGCGCGGCGATCGCCTCGACCGCAGCACGACCGCGATTGCCGGTAAAGGCATTCGAATTGCCCGCGTTCACCACCAATGCGCGCGCCTGGCCGAGCACCAGCGCCTTGCGACACCATTCCACCTCGGGCGACGGACATTTGCTGTTGGTCAGCACGCCCGCGACGCTGGTGCCCGCGTCGAGCGTGACGAAAGTCAGGTCGCAGCGATCCCACGCCTTGTAGCGCGCACGGGCGACGCGCGGCGTAACGCCGGGGATCGCCGGCAGGTCCGGGAAGGGGAGGGCGAGCGGGGAGCGTTCGGTGGACATGATCGGGCCTGCTGATAGGGTGCGGCTGCTTCGGGCAAGCGGGGGGAAAGATCAATGATTTTGGCGGCGTTGACGATGGCACTTGTCGCGCCGGTTGGGCAGCAGGTACCGGGAGATCCGCCGGGCGACGCGGCAGCCTTGGCCGAACAGCGCGCAACCCTCCGAATGGCTGCCGCCGATGCCGCCGCGGCCAGAGGCATTCCAGAGACGGTCGCCGGAGCGCCGAAGCGGGGCGAAGTGCCGCCTCGCAACCTATATATGCCGATTCTCGACGAGCTTTATCCTCCGTCGGCGCTTCGTGCTGAGCAGCAGGGGCTGGTGCGGCTCCGGTGCATGCTCACCGTGAAGGGCAGGCTCGAAGGGTGCGAGATGGCGTTTCCGTCGGGCGTGCCCGCACTCGACCGGGCGGCGTTCGAAGTCGCCACCTTCACCCGCTACAGTCCGTGGATCGTCGATCGCGTGCCGCAGGCACGGCGGGTAATCTTGCCGGTACGTTGGGTTATCGCCGACTAGGAAGGCGGATTTACCTGCTTTTGATTAGACGAACGGCAAGCGGCGCACTATGTCGCAGCCTTCCACCTCGAGGGAGCCGATTTGAACCTGCTGCTTCTCCTGACTGCGTTGCTCGCCAGCCTGACCGGTACCGGTTCGGGCGATCGCGGCATGCGCGGGGTTCAGGACGTCGCGGTGGTGCGCGCGGCCGAGGTCGTGCAGGCGGTCAGTCAGGGCACGCATGCGGCGCGCCCGTCGCATCCCGTCGCCGATGGCGTCGCGACGACCGGTCAGCATTGGCCGGTCTCGGAAGCGGCCGTGCTTCCCGGCGCGGAGCAGCGTTTCGAGCGCCGGCTCGAATAAGCATGCCGGCGGTCCGCTGACGGACCGCTCTTCCATGATTTTCGTTTGATGCGGATGCGGCCTGCGTGCGGCGTCCGCCCGACAACCATTAGATATACGGGAAACATCCATGCTCGGCGGCATTGCCAAGACCCTTTTCGGCTCCTCGAACGAACGCTACGTCAAGTCGCTCGGAAGCATCGTCCAGAAGATCAACGCCTTCGAGCCGACGATCTCGGCGATGGACGATGCGGCGCTCGCCAATCAGACCGTGCTGTTCCGCGAGCGGCTGGCCAATGGCGAGAAGATCGATTCGATCCTGCCCGAGGCTTTCGCGACGGTGCGCGAGGCGGCCAAGCGGACGCTCGGCCAGCGCCATTACGACGTCCAGATGATCGGCGGCATCGTGCTTCACCGCGGCGAGATCGCCGAGATGCGCACCGGCGAGGGCAAGACCCTGGTGGCGACGCTCGCGACCTATCTCAACGCGCTGCCCGGCGAGGGCGTCCACGTCATCACCGTCAACGACTATCTCGCCAAGCGCGACGCCGAATGGATGGCGCAGGTCTATGGGTTCCTCGGTCTGAGCACCGGCGTGATCATCCCGAACCTCAGCGACCAGGAACGCCGCGACGCGTACAATTCGGACATCACCTACGGCACGAACAACGAGTTCGGCTTCGACTACCTCCGCGACAACATGAAGTACGACCGCGCCTCGATGGTCCAGCGTCCCTTCGCGATGGCGATCGTCGATGAAGTCGATTCGGTGCTGATCGACGAGGCGCGCACCCCGCTGATCATCTCGGGCCCGACCGACGACCGCAGCGAACTCTACATGGGCGTCGACGCGGTGGTGAAGCAGCTCGTGCCGATCGATTACGAGAAGGACGAGAAGCAGCGCACCGTGGTGCTGACCGAGGACGGCACCGAGAAGATCGAACGCATGCTCGAGGCGGCCGGGCTGCTCCAGGGCGCCAATCTCTACGATTTCGAGAACACCCAGGTGGTCCACCACCTGAACCAGGCGCTGCGCGCCAACGTGATGTTCAAGCGCGACATCGATTACATCGTCAAGGAAGACAAGGTCATCATCATCGACGAGTTCACCGGTCGCATGATGGACGGCCGGCGCTGGTCG
>Ga0065165_1002108_pt1 | contig 18181 bp, 14 predicted proteins | sample AraplaMF_Cvi_mMF_FD_63813 | JGI IMG/M metagenome (GOLD analysis project Ga0065165, IMG submission 63813) | Arabidopsis root microbial communities from the University of North Carolina, USA - plate scrape MF_Cvi_mMF (version 2) (version 3) | ecosystem: Host-associated > Plants > Roots >...
CCAGCTCGGCATGATCCTGCTCAAGCGCGTGCAGGACGACACGGCGGAAATCGCCAAGATCGAGAGCTATCCGCGCATGGAAGGCCGTCAGATGCTGATGGTGATCTCGCCCAAGTGACGGGCTGGCGAGGGCTGTTCGCGGCCCTCGCCGTCCTTCTGCCGGTCGCCGCACAGGCACAGACCGTGCACACCCCGCCGATCACTGCCGGCACTGACGAGAAGCTCGCACTGCCCGAAGGCTATGCACTGGTCTGGGCCGACGAGTTCGACCGCCCCGGCCTGCCCGATCCGCAGAAATGGGCCTACGACTCCGGCCGCAACAAGCTCGGCTGGTACAATGACGAAAAGCAATATTACGCCGCCGAGCGCCCCGAGAACGCGCGGGTCGAGAACGGCCGGCTGATCCTCACCGCGCGCAAGGAGCGGCTTTCCGACAAGGCCGATTTCGGCGGGCAGGACTATGCTTCGGGCAAGCTGGTCACTGCGGGCCGCGCCGCCTGGCAATATGGCTTCGTCGAGGTGCGTGCCAAATTGCCCTGCGGACGCGGGATCTGGCCGGCGATCTGGATGCTCGCCGCGGACGGTAAGAGCGGCTGGCCGGCGATGGGCGAGATCGACATCATGGAGCATGTCGGCTGGGACCCCGGCCGCGTACACGGGACGATCCACACCAAGGCCTATAACCACGCCATCAAGACCCAGAAAGGGTCGAGCAGGATGGTGCCCGACGCGTGCACCGCTTTCCACAGCTATCAACTCGACTGGAACGCGGACCGTATCCTGATCGGCGTCGACGGCCGCGCCCATATGCGCTTCGACAATGACAGGAAGGGCGACCCCGCCACCTGGCCGTTCGCCAGCCCGCAATATCTGATCCTCAACGTCGCGGTCGGCGGCTGGGGCGGGCAGCAGGGCGTGGACGACGCGGCGTTCCCCGCGGCGATGGAAGTCGATTACGTGCGGGTCTGGCAGCGGCGTTAGGGCGAATGTCCAAGTTGGGTGGGGAGCGGTCGTTGCGTTCATCATCGATACAGAGCATCATCTCGCCGATGAGAACGCCCGGTGTAAGACGTGCCTTCGCCTTCCGCGCAGGTTTATCGCATTTGTTCGGACTTTCTATAGCCGACCTCTATGACACCATCGGAACGACAGCAGGCTTCGGCAGCGGATTTGGAGTAGGCATCTTTGCAGGCGGGATGATCTCCATTCCGTGGTTTCTCGGCCTATGTGTTGTTGTCTGGTTATTCGGCGAACAGCTTGAGCGGAACCTTCTTGCATTCTGCATCGGTGGCCCGGCAGTCGTTTGCGCGCTTTGGGGGCTCTTCAACGGTGGTAGTTTGCTTGCTGCCGTTGCGATCTCAAGCGTTGCCGCCAGCGTCGCTTTTCTTGGCCTGACGGCAATCGAAAGACGCATTGCATCTCGTCAAAGCGACGTCGGCTAACGGGGCGTAACAAGCCGTCTGCGTGCAGCAGGAAACGCTCTGGTCGAACGCCGCCTCGCGAAAAGCCTGGCAATGTAGGATTTGTTCAGCTTTCGTTCGATCATGCGCGAACTGCTGTCCGACCCTCTAGCTTTCAGCCGTCGCGTTCAGCGGCGACTTTGACACGTTCGGGCGGCTTGAGTCGCGCAACCGCGATCGAGTCAAGCACGCGTCAATTGACTCCATGCCCAAAACGGCAAAACTCGCGGAAATCCGCGCTTTTCGAACCCAACCAAAAGGTTGGCCATGAAAAACGACCCAACCATTCGGTTGGACGTCGGCGCGCCGCAACGGGCGACGACGTGGATTGCCGCGCCGCCGCGCTAGCTCAGCGGCGGCTCCCACAGCTCGATCGGGTTGCCTTCCGGATCGTGGATGCGGGCGAAGCGGCCGGTCTCAGGCGTGTCCCACTCGTCCTTGGTGACGATCGCGATCCCCAGCGCATTGAGCTGTTCGAGCAACCCGTCGAGATCGCGCACGCGCAGATTGAGCATCACTTGCTTGTCCGCGGCAAAATAGTCGGTGGTCGCCTTGAACGGCGCGAACACCACCGGGCCGGGCTCGGGATGCCAGAACCATTCGCTCGATTCGCCGTTCTCGTCCTTGCCGCAGCCGCAGCCGACACCCAGCGTCTCGCGATACCAGGTGGTGAGCCCCTCGGGGTCCTGCGCGCGGAAGAAGTATCCGCCCAATCCGATCACCGGCATGCAAATCCCCCTTTGTCAGGCGGCCTGGGCGATGTCCTGTCCCGAGGCCGCTTCGAGCAGGCGGCGCTCGATCGTCTTCAATCGCGCCGCCGCCTCGATCTTATCACCGATCAGATCGGTCAGGTAGAAGGTGTCGACCGCACGCTCGCCATAGGTCGCGACATGCGCCGAATGGATCGTCACTTTCGACTGGAACAGCGCGAAAGCGAGATGGCAGAGCAAAGCCGGCCGGTCGCGCGCATTGACTTCGATGACGGTGAAGCGGTTCGAGGCCTTGTTGTCGATGAGCACGTTGGGCTCGATCGGGAAGGCATCGGCGCGAAGCCGCGGTAAAGGCTTGGTTTTCAGGCGTTCCTGGAGGCGCGAGCGATTGGCGAGCGAATCGGTGATGCTCGCCTTGATGCGATTGAGCCGCGCCTCCTCGTCGAACGGCCGCCCGAGCGGATCCTGGACGAGGAAATTGTCGAGCGCCATGCCGTCGCGCGTCGTGTGGATGCGCGCATCGATGATGTTGCCCCCGGCGACGTGGATCGCCCCGGCGATGCGGTAGAACAGCCCCGGATGGTCCGAGGCATAGACCGTGACCAGCGTCGCGCCGCGCTCCGGATAGACCTGCGCCTCGATCGACAGCTGCGAATCGCCGGCGGCGTCGATCTGACGCGCGTTGCGTTCGAGCACGTCGAGCGGCTCCGCGATCCAGTAAGGCTCGGTGAGCCGCTTCTTGAGCGCGGCCATGCGCGCCTCGCTCCAGCCGAGGATTTCCGCCAGTTCCTCCTGCTTGGCGGCGACGCGCTCGCTGCGCCCCTTCTGCTTGTGCCCGAGCCGCAACACTTCCTCGGCGGAATCAAACAGATTGGTGAGCAATTGGCGCTTCCAGCTGTTCCACACGCCGGGGCCGACCGCGCGGATGTCGACGATCGTCAGGATCAGCAGCATGCGCAGCCGCTCGGGGCTCTGCACCTGCGCGGCGAAATCGAGGATCGTCTTGAAGTCGCTGAGGTCGCGCTTGAACGCGGTCGCCGACATCAGCAGGTGCCAGCGCACCAGCCATGCCACCGTCTCGGTCTCGGCCGGGCTCATCCCGAGTCGCGGGCACAGCCGCTCGGCGACTTCGGCACCGAGAATCGAATGATCGCCGCCGCGTCCCTTGGCGATGTCGTGCAGCAGTACCGCGACGTAGAGCGCGCGGCGCTGCGCGACCTGCTCGAAAATCCCGCTGGCGAGCGGATGGTCCTCGGCCATCTCGCCCTTCTCGATCGCATTGAGCAGCCCGATCGCGCGGATCGAATGCTCGTCGACGGTGTAATGGTGATACATGTCGAACTGCATCTGCGCGACGACGCGGCCGAAGTCGGGCACGAACCGCCCGAACACCCCCGCCTCGTTCATCCAGCGCAGCACCATCTCGGGAGTGCGCGGGCTGGTCAGCACGTCGAGGAACAGCGCATTGGCGCGCGGATCGTCGCGCACCTCGTCGACCAGCCGCGCGTCGCGTGCCGCAGCGCGAACCGCGGTCGGATGAATCTCGAGCCCGTGCAGGTCGGCGAGCTGGTAGATTTCGAGCAGGCGGACGGGGTCCTCCTGGAAGAAATTGTCGCGCGGCAGCGCCAGCCGCCCGCGCTCGAGCATGAAGCCGTTGAGCTTTCGCGGAGTCTTGAACATCCGCGGCAGCCCGAAGCGGCTCCCGCGCGCCGCGAACTTCTCGTCGAGATGCGCGAGGAAGACGCCGGTCAGGTCGCCCACCACCTTCGCCTGAAGGAAGTAGAAGTGCATGAAGCGCTCGACCTTCGACTTGCCCGGCCGGTCGGCATAGCGCATCCGCTCGGCGATCTCGGGCTGGACGTCGAAAGTCAGCCGGTCCTCGGCGCGCCCGGTGAGCAGGTGGAGCTGGCAGCGCACCGCCCAGAGGAAATTCTCGGCGCGGCGGAACTGGCGATATTCGTGCGCGGTGAGCAGGCCGACCTCGACCAGTTCCGCCGGCTCGCGGACATTATAGGCGTATTTGCCGATCCAGAAGAGCGCGTGGAGGTCGCGCAGGCCGCCTTTGCCTTCCTTGACGTTGGGCTCGACGACATAGCGGCTGTCGCCCATCCGCTTGTGCCGCGCGTCGCGCTCGGCGAGCTTTTCGGTGATGAAGGCGCGCGCGGTATCCGCCTGGACCTCGGCCTTGAAGCGCCGCGCCGCCTCGTCATAGAGCGCGACGTCGCCCCACACGTAGCGCGCCTCGAGCAGGGCAGTGCGCACCGTGATGTCGGCCTTGGCCTGGCGCACCATCTCGTCGAGCGAGCGCGACGAGTGGCCGACCTTCAGCTGCATGTCCCACAGCGAATAGAGCATCGATTCGATGACCTGCTCGCACCATCCGGTGACCTTCCAGGGCGTCAGGAAGCCGATGTCGATGTCCGAATGCGGCGCCATCTCGCCGCGGCCGTATCCGCCGACCGCGATCAGGGTCAGCCGCTCGCCGGCGCTGGGATTGTGGTTGGGGTGGAGCCGCTCGATCGTGAAGTCCCAGAGCAGCCGCAGCAACTGGTCGATCAGGAACGCCCCGGCCGCCGCCATCTCGTGCCCGCGCGAAGGATGCTCGGAGAGACGCCGCGCGATCTCGGCCTGCCCGGCATCGAGCGCGGCCTTGAGCGTGACGGTCGCGGCGCGGCGAAGTTCGGCGGAATCCGTCGCCTCGATAGCGGAGAGGCGCTCGGCGACGGCACGCCGATCGATCAGGGCGCGGCGGTTGGGAACCGAATCGAAGCGCGAGGACATGCGGTGGAGATAGGGGAGCCCAGGCCCCCGCGCTACCGCCGGATAAGAAGGCGCTCCCCTCCCCCGTTCGCCCTGAGCTTGTCGAAGGGCTGTTCTTCTTCACTCCCGCGCGAAGAAAGACGGTGCTTCGACAAGCTCAGCACGAACGGGGGTGGGATAGCCTTTCTGTCGACAGCTCAGCCGACGAAGGCGCGCTCGACCACGAAGGTTCCCGGCTTGGCGTTCGAGCCTTCGTCGAAGCCGTGGCTCTCCAGCATCGCCGAGAAATCCTTGATCATCTCGGTGCTGCCGCACAGCATCACGCGATCGGTCTCGGGGTTGAGCGCGCGCTCACCGACGACCGGCGGCTGGAACAGCCAGCCATTCTCGACCAGCTGGCCGATCCGGCCGGTGGTGCGGAAAGGCTCGCGCGTCACCGTCGGGATGTAATGGAACTGGAGCAGCGCCTGGTCCGCGACCAGCGGATCGCCGGCGAGCTGCGCGGTGAGCTCGTCATGATAAGCGAGATCGCTCACCCGGCGCGTCGAGTGCACGATCACGACCTGGCTGAACAGGTCGTAGATGTCGGGGTCGCGCGCGATGCTGAGGAACGGCGCGAGCCCGGTGCCGGTCGAGAGCATGAAGAGGCGCTTGCCGGGAAGCAGCGCGTCGGAGACCAGCGTGCCGGTCGGCTTCTTGCCGAGATAGACCTGGTCGCCTTCGCGGACCATCTGGAGCTTGGAGGTCAGCGGACCGTCCTGCACCTTGATCGACAGGAATTCGAGCTCGTCCGACCAGGTCGGGCTGGCGATCGAGTATGCGCGCATCAACGGCTTGCCCTCGCCTTCGAGGCCGAGCATCACGAACTCGCCCGAGCGGAAGCGGAAGCTCGCCGGACGCTCGATCGCGAAGCTGAACAGATGCTCGTTCCAATGCCGCACCCAGCGCACGTTGCAGGTCTGGAAGGCGGCATGCTCGGGAAGCAGATGGGGCGGGCGGGCGTGCATGTTCATCGAGAGAAACGGTTCCTGAGTCGTGTGGATGCGCCGCTCAGCCCGCGAGGGCCGAAGCGATGCGCGTGGCGGCGAACTGAAGCGTGCGCTGTGCCTCGGGCTTCACCAGCGCTTCGACGATGTTCCGGACCACGGTCTCCTGCCCTTTAGCGGCCGCGGCGTGAAGCGCCAGCAACAATGCCTCGTCATCGCCCAAGCTGAGACATCCGACCGCGCGGAAGTGAAGCGAGGCGACGCCCTCGCGATCGAGCAGCATCATCGCGATGTTGAAATCGGGCAGGATCGCCGAGAGCTTGTGCGCGGCAAGCGCCGGTCCCAGCGCCGCGCAGGGGCAACGCCCGCCGCGCATCGCGCTCACCCATTGCCGCATCGCCCAGACGAGCAGCGCGTCGCTACGCTCGAGTTCGGACACGCTTCGATCGAGGAACTGATACACGCCGCACCCTCGCGCAACCGACCCGGCAGCGGGCCGCCTGCGTCCTAGCGCGCGATGCGAATGAGTTGCAATAGCGAAGTTGCTCGCCATTGTATGCGCCGTGCTCCTGCGAAAGCAGGAGCCCAGGGTTGCCAAGCGCGTCGCCCGCGGCTCTGGGCTCCTGCTTTCGCAGGAGCACGATTATCGAGCGTGGGCGGAGACGGCGTCAAGCGCGCCCGGGAAGGCCTCAGTCCGGCTTCTTCGCCACGCCGACCAGTGCCGGGCGGAGCAGGCGGTCCTTGATCATGTACCCGGTCTGGATTTCCTGGACGACGCTGCCCGGCTCGGCATCGGTGGTCGGGACCTCCATCATCGCCTGGTGGCGATTGGGGTCGAGCGCCTCGCCGACCGCGACGATCTTCGAAATGCCGTGGCGCGCGAACACCGATTCGATCTCGCGGCCGGTCGCCTCGAGCCCGGTGACGAGGCCCTTGAGCTTCTCGTCGGCACGCAGCTCGGCGGGGATCGCGGCGAGCGCGCGGGTGAGATTGTCGGCAACCGACAGGATGTCGCGCGCGAAATTGGTCGCGGCATAAGCGCGCGCGTCCTGGGCTTCCTTCTCGGCGCGGCGCCGGACATTCTGGGTCTCGGCCTGCGCATACATCACCGCGGCCTGCGCCTCGGCAAGCTGCGCCGCCAGCTCGGCGGCGCGATCATGTTCGGCCACTTCGGGGGCGGCTTCCGCGGTTTCCTCGCGAAGGTTGGTGTCCGCGTCCTGCAGGTCCGCGCTCATCTTCTCATTCTCGTTCGACATGTTTCCCTGTTCGTCAGGCTAGTAACCGGGCCAATGTGGCCGCCGTGAAATCCACCATGGGCACGACACGCGCATAGTTCAACCGCGTGGGGCCGATCACCCCCACCACACCGACGACGCGCCCGTCGAGCGCGCGCACCGGCTTGGCGATCACCGACGACCCGGACAACGCAAAGAGCTTGTTCTCCGATCCGATGAAAATGCGCGTCGCCTCGCCGTCGCGCGCGCTGTCGAGCAGGCGGGCGATCTCTTCCTTGCCCTCGAGCTCGTCGAGCAGCTGGCGGACGCGGTCGAGATCCTCGGTCGCGGCAGTATCGATCAGCCGCGCCTGCCCGCGCACGATCAGCACCGGGCGGCGGTCGCCATCCTCGCTCCACACCGCCAGCCCGCGCGCGACGAGCTGCGCCGCCGCGCTGTCGAGCGCGGCGCGCTGCTGGCCGAGGTCGCGCTCGATCCGCGCGCGCGCCTCGCCGAGCGTCAGCCCGCTCAGCATCGCGCTCATATAGTTGGCGGCCTGCTGGAGCGAGGCGGGATCGATCCCGCCCGGAATCTCGACCACGCGGTTCTCGACCGCGCCGTCCTCGCCGACCAGCACCGCGAGCGCGCGATCGTGGCTCAGTGGCACGAAGCCGACCTGGCGCAGCACCGGCTCCGCCTTGGGAACGAGCACGAGGCCGGCGCAGGACGAGAGGCCGGAAAGCGCCGCGGTGGTGCTCGCCAGCGCTTCCTCGATCGGCCCGGCCTGGCCGGCGCGCGATTCGATCGCGGCGCGCTCCTCGGCGGAGGGCGCGCTCGCCTGCATCATCCCGTCGACGAACAGGCGGAGGCCGGTCTGGGTCGGCATGCGGCCGGCGCTGGTGTGCGGCGCGGCGAGCAGCCCGGCTTCCTCGAGATCCTGCATGACGTTGCGGATCGAGGCGGGCGACAGATTGAGCGCCGAGATCTTCGAGATCGTCCGCGATCCCACCGGCGCGCCGCTATCGAGATAGGATTCGACGACGATCCGGAACACGTCGCGGGCGCGATCGGTCAGCTCATGGATCGGGGGGGTGGTCATGCTACGTTATGTAACGCAGTCCCCGCTCGCGCCAACCTCCCAGTGCTCCTGCGAAAGCAGGAGCCCAGGAGTCGCGAGCGATGGACCTTGCCGCCCTGGGCTCCTGCTTTCGCAGGAGCACGGCGCTGTCACGGCCGCGGCCCGATCATCTCCTGCACCGGCAGCAGCTCTGCCGCGCCGCCCAGCGCCTCGGCGAGCGCGGCATTGTCGCGGCGGCAGCCATAATAGAAATGCAGCGCCTGGCTGTCGCCGATCGCGCGGGTCCAGCGGACGTCGACGCTCGGCATGTCGGTCGGCGCGCTGCCGCAATTGGCGCTGCCCATTTCGTAGCGGACGTCGCCGCTGGCAGGCCGATACGGTGCGAGCCGCGCGGCGAAGGCGTCATATTGCGCGCGGCTGAGCGTGAAATCGCGCGCACCGGTCACCGCAGTGAAGCGCTTGCCTTCGAAGGTGCCGCTGCCGTCGGGCCGCACCGTCACCGCATAGACCGGGCATCGGCCGAAACACGGGCCGGTCTCGTAACTGATCGAATCGGCTTCGATCGGCCGCACCATGTCGGGCCGCTCGGGCGCGACGCACCCTGCCAGCGCCAGACCCGCAAACCCCGTCACCAACCACTGCTTCATCCTGCCCTCCAAGTCAGCACCGACACTGGCGCCTCGGCGCTTCAACGTCTAACTGCCCGTTTCGACTTTTCAGGAGAATGAACCGATGCGCCCCTCCGGCCGCGCCCCCGACGAAATGCGTGCGATCACGATCGAACCCAATTTCACGCGACACGCCGAAGGATCGGTGCTGATCGGCTTCGGCGACACGCGCGTGCTGGTCACCGCGAGCATCGAGGAGCGGATCCCGCCCTGGCTGCGCGGCAAGGGCGAGGGCTGGGTCACCGCCGAATACGGCATGCTCCCCCGCGCGACCCACACCCGCGGCCAGCGCGAGGCGGCCAAGGGCAAGCAATCGGGCCGCACCCAGGAAATCCAGCGGCTGATCGGCCGCAGCCTGCGCGCGGTGACCGACCTCAAGCTCCTCGGCGAGCGTCAGATCACGCTCGATTGCGACGTGATCCAGGCCGATGGCGGCACCCGTACCGCGGCGATCTCGGGCGCCTGGGTGGCGCTGCGCCTGGCGACCAACAAGCTGCTTGCCGCCGGGCTGCTCGAAAAGGACCCGATCCTGACCCAGGTCGCCGCGGTCAGCGCCGGCATCTACCAGGGCAATCCGGTGCTCGACCTCGACTATGACGAAGACAGCGCCGCCGATGCCGACGCCAATTTCGTCCTGCTCGCCGACGGCAAGATCGCCGAGGCGCAGGCCACCGCAGAGGGCGCCTGCTATGACGAGGAAGGCCTGCTCCGCCTGCTCCGCCTCGCGCGGATCGGCTGCAACCAGATCTTCGCTGCGCAGTTGAAGGCGCTATGAGCGGCGAAAGCGACACTCCGCAGGCGATCCGCAAGCTGCAGCCCGGCAAGCTGGTGATCGCCAGCCACAATCCCGGCAAGGTGCGCGAGATCAAGGCGCTGCTCGGCCCCTATGGCATCGAGCCGGTCTCGGCGGCCGAGCTCGATCTGCCCGAGCCCGACGAGACCGGGACGACCTTCGTCGCCAATGCCGAATTGAAGGCGCTGCAGGCGGCTGACCTCTCCGGCCTGCCCGCGCTGGCCGACGATAGCGGGTTGTGCGTCGAGGCGCTGGGCGGCGATCCGGGGATCTTCTCCGCGCGCTGGGCCGGCGAGACCAAGGATTTCGGCGTGGCGATGCAGCGCGTCGAGGACAAGCTCGCCGCGCTGCCGCCCGAGACCGGCCGCGACGCGCATTTCGTCTGCGCGCTCGCACTGGCCTGGCCCGACGGCCATGTCGAATGGTTCGAGGGCCGCGCCGACGGCGTGCTGACCTGGCCGCCGCGGGGTGAACATGGCTTCGGCTATGACCCGGTGTTCGTGCCCAACGGCCACGACGTCACCTATGGCGAGATGGACCCCGAGGCCAAGCACGCGATGAGCCACCGCGCGGACGCGTTCCGGCAATTGGTGACGGCGGTTTTCTGATTTTCTGATCCTCCCTCGCGTCGCGGGGGAGGTTTTCTAAGGCCGATATCCCGGCCCCTGTTCGGGGTTCGCCTGGTCCGTCCGCGGCGCGCGCGTCGGGATGGGCACGGTATCGAGCGCTTCCGGGACCAGCGCCAAGGTCTGGATCGCGGCGAGTCCCCATTGCGCCGAGCCGTTGGTCGACACGCCCGGCCATTCGACCACGCCCCCGGGCAGCGTCACCCGCGGATCGCCCTTGACCATGCGCATTCCCGCTTCGCCCGAATAGAATTCCGCCGCCGCGCGCTGGGCCAGCGCCGCATCGCCGGTCGCCTTCGCAACATAGGCAGTGAGCCGCGAATGGCCCTGTTTGAGGTTGCGTCCGCCATAGGGCTTGGCGAACTTCGCCGCCCATTCCTCGCGCGGCGCATTGTACCAGCGGCAATAGTCGAACCACGCGTCGCGGAAGCGCGGCACGTCGAGCAGCGCGATCAGTTCGGCCTGGATCTCGACCGCGCCGAACACCGCGTTGAGATGCGAGACGCCGATCGTGTCGCGGACCAGGAAACGCCCGCCTTTGAGGTCATAGGGGGCACCGCCGGTCAGCCAGCCGTTCGGCATGCGTCCGATGCTGTCCATCCCCGCGACCAGGCGATCGCGCCACTTCTTGTCGCCGGTCCGCTCCCATTCGGTGAGCCATGCGCCCGCGCACACCGCCCAGGTAGTGCCGAACGACATCTGGATCACGCCCTCGGGCAGATCCTCCTTGGGTGCGCCGGTCTTCCGGCCGATCTCGACATGGCCGAGCGTCTGCTCGGAATTGCCCAGCGCGCGCATCAGATCGCCGACCCGCTCGTCGGCGGTGAGATAATAGAAGATCCGGCGATAGGCGGCGTTGCTGACCCTCGGCTGTTTCGAGCTGTCGCTCCAATGCTGGACGCCGTGGCGCGTGCCCAGTCCGGCGAAGCGGCCGATATGGTAGACGTCGACTTCGCCGGTGTGCCGGGTCATCGCCTCCGCCAGCCGCCACGTCTTCGCGTCGCCCGAGCGCAGCGCAGCATACCACAGCCAGAGATCGGTCGAGAGCTCGCTGTTGTCCCAGGCGAAGCCGCCGATATCGTATTTCCATTGGTGCCGATCGCTGTCGTAGCTGTGCATCACGTCGCCATGATCCCAGAAGCCGTACCAGCTCCGCCGATCGACTTCGCCGGCATAGAAGTCGATCAGATTGGCCAGCTCGTCCTCGATCAAGGCGCGCTGCGGAGTTGAGCGATCGGGCAGGTTCCAGTCGCCGAACACGCCGGCGGCATGGAGATGCGCGGGCTCGGCCATCAGCTGTGGCGGCGTCGCGGCGGCGCGGGCGAGTGCCTGGAGCCGCGAAGTCTCGGGAGTCGCGTCGAATGCCCAGAGCATCAGCTCGCTGGTCCGGGCTATCCCTTTTGGATCGTCCCAGCCCGGCTCGTAATCCTCATAGGTGATGTCGAGGCCTTCGTTCTGCGCGTCGAAGCCCTCCATTCCCATCGCGCCGTGATAGGCGCGCAAATCCATCGGCCGCGCATCGGGTGACCATAGCCAGGCGGTAAGGCGGGCGGTGTCCGAACCGGCACCCCGGATGTCGATCTGGCTTGGATGGCGCTGCCAGAAATAGCGCGCCGCGATCCCTGCCCCGCCCTGCGGCGTGCCGACATAGCCGAAGCCCGGCGCGCGGCGGCCCTCGTCCGAATCGATCCAGCCATGGCCTTCACCGGTACGCTTGGTCAGGGTGAAGCCGTTGGCATTGAGCTGGGAAAGGCTGAAGTCGTTCCAGGCCGGGATGCGTTCGAGCAGCTTGCCCACCGGATCGCGCATGTCCGCGGGCACCGCGCGCCCGGCGATCTGCGCCTCGCGCACCGCCTTGCCGGGATCGCGGCGCAGCCCGGTGAGCGGGCGCACCGCCTCGACGAACATCGCATCGTCGGCCGTGGCAAGGCGGACATGGCGATCGTGCAGCGGGCCCTGCATCGGCACGTCGGCCGCCACGCCGAGCGCCGAGATATGGTCGGTCGCGTCCAGATCGAGGATGAAGCTGTGCACCACCCGCAGCGCGTCGGCGCCGGCATAGGCATAGAGCCGCACCACGAACGGCAGCACCGATCGGCCGCCGCCGAGATGATGTCCCTCGAGCCGCACCACCGCGCGCACCGGGCCCTTCTGCTCGATCACTGCGCGTTCGATCGTTCCGGTCAGCGCTATGCGCTCGCCTTCGGGCGAGCCCGCGCGGATCTCGCCGAGCAGCCGGGCATTGGCGAGCACCATCCGCTCGCCGTGCTTCGCCGAGCGGACGGCAGCGGGGCCGCTCTTGCCGATCTCCCATTCGAGCGCGCCCGAGCGGACGAAGATCGCCTCGCCGGTCTCGCGCACCGACACCGGCGCCGCCGGCGTGGCGGGACGGCCCGGGGCCACCGTCAGCGTGTCGGTGCCCGCCCCCGCCGGCACTGCGTGCGCGGTCCACTTGACCGAGCCGTCGGGCCACCAGGCAGTCGGCCAGCTCTGCGAGGGCAGGTCGCCATCGGGGCCGCGAACCGTCAGCGCCTGCCGCCTGGACAGCGCGCCCTTGGCCCAGGCCATGCCGAAGGTCTGGCCGGTGTGCGATTCGGGCGCGGCGCCATCGATCCAGCGCACCGGCGCCACGAGCGCCTTGCCCGATCGTGCCTGTGCCAGCGCCGGCGCCGCACCGGCGACCGCCGCCGACAGGATCGTGCCCTGCATCATCGTCCGTCGCGTCAGGCGCATGTCTCTCTCCCCGCTTATGGCTTCCCGATGCGCAGATTGCGGATGCGCAAATGGCTCTTGGTGGTGCGCAGCGCGAACCAGCCGCGCCGATAGGCGCGCGCGTCTTCGAGTTCGAAGATCCGTCGCCCGTCGCGCTCGACCGCGATGTGCCGCCCGTCGGCGATCAGCCGGACCTGGGTCCAGCGATTGGCGACGAGCAAATTCTCGGCGCCCTTCAGATCGTGTCCGGGCAGCAGCGGCCGGTTGCCGGGCTCGCCGACATAGCGGCGGAAGCGCGTCGTCGTGTTCCGATTGCCGCCGATCCCGACATAATAGGTCTGGAGGTCGTCATATTGCGCGAAGGCGCCCGAGCGCTTCTTCGCGAACACCGATCCGCCTTTCACCCGCGGATCGCGCGCCATCCAGAAGGCATTGAGGTCGCTGACATCGTCATTGGCGCCGCCCTCGGACACCGCCAGCGCCTCGAACTCGATCGCCACCGGCCCGCGCAATTCGTGCTTGTACCAGAGCGACAGCCCCGCGGGCGTCTCCAGGTCGATCACCGCGCCGATCATCACGAAGGCAGTCTGCTCGGCCTCGACCTTCCAGTCCGACGCGGCGGGCACCGTCACCGCCGGCCGGGTCGCCGGCGCGCAACCGGCGACGCACAGAGCGAGCGCCGCGCTGCGCGCGATCCTAAGCCCGGCCGGATTCAACATGGTCCGGCCGGATCCGCATCACAGCTTCCACTGCATGCCGACGAAGATGCGTTGGCCGGGATAGTTATATTCCACCGGCCGCGCCGCATCGATGTAGGTCTGGCTGTATTCCTTGCCCAGATTGAGCCCCTCCACCCAGACGCTGTACTTGTCGGTCAGGCGGAACATCACCTTGGCGTCGATGAAGGTCTCGCCACGCCGGAAGATCGGGTTGTTGCCGAAGTTCGCGTTCGACGCCTCGGCCAGCCAGTCGCTGCGCCGGTTGTACGAAACCCGGGCGTTCAAGAAGCCCTTATCGTAGAACAGGCTGCCATTATAGGTGTACTTGGAGAGGCCGGGATAGCCGTCGAGCGCCGCGCCGGTGGACTGATTGACCAGCCCCGAATTGAGCACCCGGGCATACGTGAAGTTACCGCCGGCGCCGAAGCCGTCGAACGGTGCTGGCAAGAAGCTGAACACCGTCTGCGCGCTGACTTCGAACCCGTCGAGCTTGGCACCGAACGCATTGACCGGCTGGCGCACCGTGTAGCTGGTGCCGTCGTGATAGAGATCGACCCCGGCGCGCGTCACGTTGGGGACGATGAAGCTCTTGATGTCCTTGTAATAGTAACCGACGCTGACCAGCGTGTCGCGGTTCGGATACCAGGATGCGTTCACGTCGAACTGGTCGGCGCGATAGGGCTGGAGGTCCGGATTGCCCGCGGTGCAGGTGTCGTCGACGCCGATCGCGTCGAGCGTGTCGATCGTGCAGTTGATCGTCGGGGCGAGATCGGTCGGCTTGGGCCGCGCCATGTTCTTGGCATAGGTGCCGCGGACGAACAGGTTCGGCACCACCTCGAGGTTGAGGTTCACGGCCGGCAGCCAGTCCTCATATTTGTTCTGGATCGCGATTTCCTGGGTGTAGGTCTGCACCGTCTCGGTCACCGCGGGGATGCCGTTGACCCCGGTGCCGGGACGCACGCGCGTCTCGTTGCGGCGGTTCGAGCCGGTGGTGGCGTCGCGGGTCCGGGTGTAGCGCACGCCCAGATTGCCCGTGAGCTTCATGCCCAGGAATTCCTGCTCGAAATTGGCCTTGAGATAGGCCGAGGCGATCTGCTCGTTGACGATATAGGCCGGGATCTGCGGCAGGCCATTGGCATTGCGCACGAGGTTCTGGTTGAACCGCGACAGATCGTAATATTGGCCGAGATCGGCCGAGAATTCGGGGAAGGCCAGCGAGGACGGCGCCCCGTCCGGCGCGTTCCTGAGGCCGCTGAACAGCGTGGCGCCGCCGGTCGTGGTGCCGGTCGCGGCGAGGAACGCCTGATACTGCGCCTGCGTCCAGTAATAGGTGTCGGCCGCCGGGCCGGTCGACGGCACCGCGCCGATCACCGTGCCGTAGCTGACATTGGCGCTCGACTGGAACACTGCGGGCGAGCCGGCGATTCCCGCTGCCGGGACCGCAGTGACCGCCGCCTGGAGCAGGCGTCCGCCGCCGCCGGTGTAATTGTAGTAATTCTGGTCGCGATACTGGCCGCCCCATTCGATCGTGGTGAACGGCCCCCAGCCGAGCTGATAATCGAGGTCGAGCTGCGCCATCTTCTCGCTCGAGCCGGCGTCCTGCGGGCGATATTGCACCACCGGCCCCGCCTGGACGAGCGCGACGCCATTGGCGCCGGTGCGCGCGACGCCATAGGACGCGGCGTCAGACGGATCGAAGCTCGTCGGGAAGGTGAAGACCGGCAGGCCGAGTTCGTTGCGGCGATCGACCACCACGCCGCTGACCCCGGTGCTCACCGAGACGAGGTTGGTGTTGTTGGTAAGCTGCGCCTTGGAATAGGCGCCGAGCCCGCGCACCTTGAGCCGATCGAGGTCCCAGTCGAACCCGGTCTGGTAATATTGGGTGAACTGGTCGTAATCGAAGTTGCGGCGCTGGACGCCGACGATGTTGTTCGCACCGGTCAGCGTGGTGCCCGAGGTCACACCATTGAGCGCCAGCGTCGAGCTGGTGACGATATGGTCGTCGATCGTGAAGGTGCCATCGGTGACGCGGGGACGCGAAGCACCGCCCGCGGCGTTGGTCGCCAGTGCGGCATCGAGGTTGTAGCGATCGAACCGGTCGGCGTTGATCGAGTAGTTGACGTCGCGCAACTGCTGGCGGCGCTTGTTGAGCTGCCCCTGCACCCAGAAGTTGAAATTGTCGGTCGCGCGGAACTGGGCCTGCAGATCGAGCGAAGTGCGATAGTCGCGTCGATCGAGCGAGCGATAGCGGTAGATCGTCGGTGCCCAGTCGAAGAACTGAGTCTCGCAGGCGAGGCGATTGGCAGTGGCGGTCGCCGCGGTTGCGCCGGTCGTCCCCGCGCAGCTCTCATAGGTCGCGAAATTGGCGTAGTTCGGATCGGCGATCGTCTTCTCGCTCGAGCGATCGAAATCGGCGACGCGGTTCCAATTGGTGTTCGACGCGAAGTCCGAGCGCGTGTCGACTGCGCTGTGCGTCACGTTGACGATGAAGCCGAAGCGGCCGTCGAGCAGGTCGCCGCGCCCGGCGAGGAAGTTGATCCGCGGCTGCCAGGTCTCGCTCAGGTCGAGATGCTGCCCTTCCGCCTTGATGCTGAAGATCGGCTTGGCGAGGTCGAGCGGGCGCCGGGTCTCGACCGAGACGGTGCCGCCGATGCCGCCCTCGGGCAGATCGACCATATAGCCCTTGTACACGTCGATCGACTTGACCAGCTCGACCGCGAGCTCGCGGAAGTCGCCGGCGCGGCCGCCGAGCGCACTCTGCTGGCTGACGCCGTTGATCTGGACGCGGTTGAGGTCGGGCTCGACGCCGCGGATCGAGACCGCGGTGCCCTCGCCGAAGTCGCGGCTCAATTGGACACCGGTGATCCGGCTCAGCGCCTCGCCGACATTCTTGTCGGGGAAGCTGGCAATGTCATCGGCGACGATCGAGTCGACGACGGTGCCCGAATTCTTCTTGCGGCCGATCGCCGACTGGAGGCTGGCGCGGGTGCCGGTGACGACGATCGTGTCGTTCTGGCCGGGTTCGTCGGGGGCGGTCTCGGCGGGTTGCGCCGCCTGATCCTCGACGGGGGCCTCCTGCGCGAATGCGGCCGGCGACAGCGCGACTGCGGTTGCGAGGGCGGCGAGCGACGCGCCGGTACGAAGAACGCCTAACACGCGATACGCAAACATACACTCTCCACGACCCAGAGCGGTGACCCGCCACACACGCCGATTCATCGGCTTTTCGGTACCCGGCATAGCAGCGCGGCGCGGGAATGGAAGCAAATTCGCGACATGTGATAATCGTGCTCACATAGTGGGATCATCGCAATGCCCGCGCAGGGCCGGGCGTAAGCGCCGCAAAAGCATCGTTTCGGGGACAGTCGGCACCGCCAATCCGTTTGACTCGCCTCATTAAATAATGAACAAATCCCGATGATTACTTGGGGGAGGAAGTCATGCGAAACTTGTTGTTGGTTGCGGCTGCGATCGTGGCGCCGTGTTCTGCTGCGGCGCAGACCGAAAGTGCTTCGGCCGCTGGGGCGCCGCTCGTGGTCGCCGCTGCGCCGGTCGACGCCGCGAGCGTCATGCCGTCGAACACCAAGGTGTTCATGACCATGGACGAAGAGCTCACATCGAAGCGCGCCAAGGAAGGGACGATGTTCCGGCTGACCGTCTCGGGCGACGTCATGCACGGCAATTATGTCGTGATCCCGCGCGGCACGCCGGCCTTTGGCGAAGTCACCTGGCGCACCGGGCGCGCCGTGTTCGGCAAGTCGGGCAAGATGAAGATCGAGCTTCGCTATCTCGACATGAACGGACGCAGAATCCCTGTGACCGGTGAATATCGCCAGGAAGGCGAGGGTAACACCGTCGCAGCGGTCGGCGCGATCGTGCTCGCGTGGCCGGCGCTGTTCGTCACCGGCAAGAGCGCGCGCATCCCGAAGGGCCGCGAGCTCATCGCCTATACCCGCGACAGCCTGCCGATCGCGCCTGCTGCAGCGCAGGCAGCCCCGGCAGTGGAGACCACGCCGGCGCCGGTCCAGACTTCGGCGGCGCAATAATCCAGGCGGCCTCCGGGCCGCTGACAGACCTACGCAAGGGCGTTCGGAGCGATCCGGACGCCTTTCGCGCGATTGCAGGGGCCGCGTCGCCGACCTAGGCGGCGATTGCGCGCGTCTCTAGCAGTTGCTGGAGATCCGCCGCCGCGATCGGCCGGCTGACGAAATAGCCCTGCACCATGTCGCAGCCGATCGCGCGCAGGAATTCGAGGCATTCGGCATCCTCGACGCCCTCCGCCACGACCTTCAGCCCGAGTTCGTGCGCCAGATTGACGGTCGAGCGGACCAGCACGCCGTCACCGCGATTCTGATGCGCGAACTGGACGAAGCTGCGGTCGATCTTGAGCTCGTTGAGCGGCAGCTGCTTGAGATAGCTCAAGGTCGACTGGCCGGTGCCGTAATCGTCCATCGA
>Ga0065165_1002113_pt1 | contig 18130 bp, 20 predicted proteins | sample AraplaMF_Cvi_mMF_FD_63813 | JGI IMG/M metagenome (GOLD analysis project Ga0065165, IMG submission 63813) | Arabidopsis root microbial communities from the University of North Carolina, USA - plate scrape MF_Cvi_mMF (version 2) (version 3) | ecosystem: Host-associated > Plants > Roots >...
TTCGGAAAGGAAAGGCCGCTAACGCGGCCCATGTCCTTAATTTGGCCTATGGCCGCTCTCTTGTGCGGAACTCGCCTCGAGGGTGGACACCGAAGACTCTCCCGCTAACTGAAGCAGATGGTCGGGAAAGCCGGCCCGGCAAAGACGCAGCGGTGCGAGCGACCCTCACCGTCGTGCCCGCGCAGGCCGGCACCCAGCGACTTACGCGGACGATCACCGAAGCAACAAACAGCGCGGCTCCAATTCATCACACTGCCTCACCGTCCGGGTGCTGGCTTCCAAGCAACGGCGCAGGCGCCGCTGCGAGGCCGAAGGCGAGCCCACCCTACGAAGCGGCCCCCTCCAGCAACGAAAACCGCGGCTCGCGGCTTAAGCCGGCACCGCCACGAAGCGCATCGCCGCAGCGTTCATGCAGTAGCGCAGCCCGGTCGGATCGGGGCCGTCGTCGAACACATGGCCGAGGTGTGCGTCGCAGCGTGCGCAGTTCACCGCGGTGCGTTCCTCGATGAGGCTGCGGTCGGTCTTCTGGGTGATGTTCCGCTTCGAGATGGGCTGCCAGAAGCTCGGCCAGCCCGTGCCCGAATCGAACTTCGTTGCCGAGTCGTACAGCGCCGTGTCGCAGCCGATGCAACGGTAAATGCCGTTGTCGTGCCGGTTCCAGCCTTCGCCGGTGTATGGGGGCTCGGTGCCCTCGTGCCGCGTGACGTAATAGGACTTCGTGCTCAGCTTCGCCTTCCATTCCTCGTCGGTGAGCACCACGCGCGGCTCTACGCAGCTGCCCAACGGCTTCTTGTCGGCGGCGAAGCAGTCCAGCGTCACGTTGCCCCGCTTCGGCGCCGGAGCGTCGGCGGCCACCGCCGGGCGGGTGGCGCGCAGCACGAAGGGCAGGGACGCGGACGCGGCCACGGTGGCCGCCAGCACGCCGAGGAACCGCCGGCGTTCGGGTTCGATACGCATATTGCCTCCGGAAACGGAAAGGGCGCCCGGGTGGGCGCCCTTTCCTTCAAGACCGGGTATGGGTCTCGGGGCTTACACCGCCTGGATCAGTCGTTCACCCAACGGCAACGGCGCTCCGTGTGGTAGCTGGCGTTCTTGTTCTGGTGGTTCTTCTGGATCTGGTTACCCGCATAGCCGCCGCCCACGGCGCCGGCGACGGTGGCCAGGGTCTTGCCCTTGCCGCCACCCACCTGATTGCCGAGGAGGCCGCCGGCCACGGCGCCCACGCCGGTGCCGATAAGGCGGTTGTCGTCCTTCGAGTTGATCTGCTTCACCTGCACGTCCTCGCAGACCTGATGCTGGCTGCGCCTGGACTGCGCCTCAGCCGGGGGCGTGCCGAGAGTGACGGTGCCGGCGAACGCAAGCGCGGCAATGGCGAGCAGTGGGGTCTTCATGTTGCATCCTCCTTTTCGGTGGCCTTCAGGGATACCTCCGGCTTCGTGACGGAGGGGTCAATCCCGGGGCCTTGCGCGGGTCGGGTGGACATGGCGTATGGCCGCGGTTTAATCGGCGTGCCGCGGGCCTCGGCGACTGCCTCGGTCAGCTCGGCGCCCAGCAGCAGGATCAGCGCCGAGTAATAGACCCATACGAGCAGTACCACCACGCCGCCGGCGGGCCCGTAAGGGCCGCCCACGTTGCTGCGGTCGAGGTACACGGCGATCGCGAACTTGCCGACGGCGAAGAGCAAGGCGGTCAGCGTTGCGCCGATCATCGCGTCGCGCCATTCGATGATGGCGTCCGGAAGCACCTTGTAGATGGCGCCGAAGATCAGCACGAAGACGCACAGCGAGATCGCGATCTCGAGCACCTGCCAACCGGTGGTGCCGCCACGCACGAACACCGCGATGAGCGCGCTGGCGGAGAAGGAGATCACCAGCAGGAAGGCGAGCGACAGCAGCAGGCCGAGCGCGTGCATGCGCGCACGCAGCCAGCTGAGGATGGCGCCCTTCGTGGATCCGGGCCGGGGCTGCAGGCTCCAGACACGGTTCAGTGCACCTTGCAGCTGCGCGAATACCGCCGAGGCGCCCACGAGGGTGACGCCCAGACCGATCACGCCGGCCATGCTGCCCACGCTGGGGCGTTGCCTGGCGTTTTCGATGACCAGGCGCACCGCTTCCGATGCGCGGGGCCCCACGAGGCCGTTCAGGCTGTCCACGAGCTGGGCCTGCCACTCCGGTCGCAACGAGGCCACGATCCACAGCAGGAGCACCAGCAGCGGAGCGAACGACAGCGCCGAATAGAAGGCCAGCGCCGCGGCGCGGGTCATCAGTTCGTCGTCGCTGAAGCCCTTGGCCGTGGTCTTGACCACCCGCCAGCCCATTGCCAGCTTCGCCTGCACGCCATGCACCTCCTCAGGGGTATGGCGCCAGCTTCGCGGGCGGGGCGCGAAAGAAATGTCGAGTCAGGCGGCGTGCATTCGCGCGATGGCCGCCGGAATCCCCTCGGCGCCCGCCACCTCGACCACGCGGTCGCCCATCGCGAAATCGCTCACCAGCTCGTGCGCCCAGGTGCTGTGATAGGGCATGTACACGCCCCAGCCGCCGAGGCTCACCACCGGCGCGATGTCGGACTTCAACGAATTGCCGACCATGGCGAAACGCTCCGGCGCCACGCCGAATTCGGCGAAGAGCCGTGCATAGGCCGCGGTGTCCTTTTCGGACACGATCTCGATGCGATGGAAGATGTCTGCCAGGCCGCTTCGCGCCACCTTGTATTCCTGATGGAACAAGTCGCCCTTGGTAATGAGCACCACGCGATGCGTGGCCGCTACAGCGGTCACGGCGTCGCGGATCCCTGGCAGGAGTTCCACGGGGTGGGCAAGCACGTCCTTGCACAGGCGCACGATGCGATGGATGTCGCGCGACTCGATGCGCCCTTCGGTCAGGTCGATGGCGGATTCGATCATCGAAAGCGCCATGCCCTTCGCGCCGTATCCGAAGAGGGCGATGTTGCCTCGCTCGGTGGCGAGCAGGGCGTCGTGAAGCCCTTGCCGGCCGAGGTCGACATAGCGGCCCAGGATAGCCTCGAAGGCTTCCTGGGCCCTGTCGTAGAACTCCTGGCTGCGCCAGAGCGTGTCGTCGCCGTCGAAGCCGACCAGGTCGATCATGATGCGGAAATCCAGTAGGAGCGCGTCTTTGCGCGCGACGCCGTTAAGCGGAGTCGCAAAGACTGGCGCGAAAACCGGTCGCGCGCAAGGCGCGCTCCTACGCGGAGAGCAGCCTTAGAACGCGATGCTCGTCTTCAGGCCGAGCACGAACGCGTCGTCGTTCTGCTTGCTGCCGCCCGGATCCTTGATGTACTGCAGATTCGGACGGATGGCGATCGAGGGAATGGGCGACCAGCTGTAGAACACCTCCGCCACCTTCTCGTAACCGTCCTTGACGATGCCTTCCTGGCCGGGATGCGTGGCATTGAACAGGCGCTGGTTCCTGGCGGCGTAACCGTTGGCGTGCGTGCCGGCGATGGCAGCGCCGACGAAGTCGTTCGCACGTCCGAAGATGCCCTTGTATTCCATGCCCAGGGCGATCTGGTTGTTGGTGGCCGATGTGGCGTGGTCAGCCGACGTGACATTGAGGAAGACCGTGGTGCCCCTGCCGCCGGCCTCGCCGGTGACCTGCTGCTGGAAGGTGATCCAGGCTCCCTTGCGCGAGCTGCGTTGGAGCGGCTCGCCACCGTCGGTGGCCAGCGGCTGGCGATCCTCGTTGAGGTAGAGGTCGTTACCCTTGGAGGTGTTGTACCAGACGCCTGCGCGGTACGAACCGGGCAGGCCGCCGAGCGTCGGCGTCCAGCCGAATTCCAGCGGAATGAGCGCGCCGGTGGTGCCGCCCGGGAAGTCGAGGTCGAGGCCGCGGCGACGCGCGTAGGAATCATCGACGTATTTCGGATTGACCTGATAAGCCGAGAGCTGCACGAAGGTGTCCTTCGTGGTATCGAACTTCAGCGTGGTGGCCCACATGCTGGTGGGCCAGTTCACCCAGTAATCGCCAACGATATTGCCCGGCTGCGCGCCGCAGAAGCTGAGGTTCATGAAGTCGCAGGTAAAGCTGGCGACTTCCTCACCGACCGGCATGCGGCCGATCTTCCAGGTGAGCCGGTCGTCGAAGAACTTCTGTTCCAGCTGGAACTTTGTCAGGTGCCAGGTCTGACCACGGCCATACACTTCCTGGATGAGCTGGTTGTTGCCGATGTGCGCATCGGCACCGAGGTCGCGGCCGTTACGATCGGTCACCATGATCTTGAAGGTGGCGCCTCGCCATCCCCACAGCTTGTCGAGATCGAACGTGCTGCCGAATTTCCATTGATCCGTATAGCGCGTGATGCGGCGGTCGCCGCCGGAATAGTTGTGCCCGGCTTCGAAGCCATAGCCGAAGTCGAACGTAATGCCTTTGTCGGCGAGACGCGTGCGCTCGCCATTCCAGTCACCGAACAGATATTTGCTGCTGGTGCTGTCGTCGGCGTGTGCGGTGGCGGTGCCGAAGGCGATGCAAGCCAGCAGAGCGGCAGCGAGGGGACGCGTGGGCGATGAAAGGCGCATGGGGCTTCTCCCTGAAGCAATTTATGATTTCGATTAAGTCGTTTTCGTTTTTTATGGTTGCAATGCAGTACATCATTCCATGCAGGAACCGCTGCATCATAGTGTCGTTATTGCGCTAATGAAGGCATCCGCTGCGCATGCGCGATTCATGCTTCCGTCGATGTTCAGTCTGTGGGGTGTATCGGCGGATATTCGTGAGAACCGTCGCAACTTCTCGCACGAGCGAGCCTTTCGGTCGTGAAGGGCACGACGACTTTGCCCAATTTGTGCCGGAGTTGATTGAATGAGCTTGTCGCGGGGCAGGCATCCATCGGCGGGCTCATCTGCCGGAGCCATCGTTCGGCGGGCATAATGCGCATCCGGTCCTTTACGAGATATCGCATGCCATACGATCGCACCTGGATGGGCTACGGCATCGTGGGCGCCCTGGAAACAGGCGGCATCGCCTTACTGGTGGGCGTGGTCGTCTATGGCCTGCTTCACGTGTTCGCTAGGGGAAGTGGCTGGAGCCACGGCAAGGAACTGGCCATAGCCTATGTTTTCGCGGTGGCACTGTCGGCCGGGCAGGACCTTTGGGACCTGTTCTATTTCAACATGGCGCCGCTGCAGTCGTTGACGCTTCTCAGGGCGAAGCTGGCCGCGGTGCACGATCCCGACGCCATCGGTCTGCGCGTGTTCTTCGAGTTCGTGGGCGCCCTGGCAGGGGTGTGCATCGGCTGGGCGATGTTCTCGGGCGGCATGAAGAATCTTTTAGAAAGTGTCCGCCGATCCTGAGATGGCGGGAGCTGCCGGCCCGGCGAGGGGACCCGCCCGCCGCGATGGCGGGTCCCTTGCGGTATGCAATCAGCGCGTGTGCGCGAACATCCAGTCCCAGAGATCCGGGGTGGCATAGGCCTTTTCCCAGGAACCGTGGTTCACGCCGGGGAACTCGGTGTATTTCACTTCCTTGCCGAGTTTCACCAATGCGGCATTCATCCGGCGCGACTGCTCGGTGGGCACCACGTTGTCGTCGCCGCCGTGGAAGATCCAGACGGGCAGCTTGCCGATGCCTGCCGCGACGCGCGCAAACGGATCCTCACCCTTCGGAACCCCGTGCACATAGAGCCTGTCGCGGTCGTCGTCGTCGGAAGTGACGCCACCGCAAATGATGGCGGCAGCGGCGAATGTGTCAGGATGGTCGACGGCCAGTTGCCATGAGCCGTAGCCGCCCATCGACAGCCCGGTGAGGTACAGACGGCGGCGGTCGCCGTGAAACTCCTTGATGCTTTTTTCGAGCGCGGCCATGGCCATGTCCGCATCCGCCTTGTCCGTCCATTCCGTGTTCTCCGGCGCTTGCGGTATGACGACCACCGCCGGGAAGTCCATATGCTGCTTCAGCCACGGCGGCAGGCCCTGCGTCATCTGCTTCTGGTTGTCGCTGCCGCGTTCCCCGCTGCCATGCAGGAACAGGACGACGGCGGGAGACTTGGCTGTGTTTGCCGGCACGAATACCTGGTAGCGGTATGTCTTGCCGTGGAGGTCCACGCTGCGCTCGACGAAACGGGCGGGATCGGCGGACGCGGCGCCTGCGAATGCGATGGTCAAGGCGGCAAGGGCTCGAAGCATCATGGATTCCTTCAGAGGATCGGGTCGAAAAGGCGGGCGACGTGGAGCGCCACGCGGCGGAAATACGACAGCCGGCGATAGTCGTTCGGATTCACTTCGTCGCTGTTCGCGAAGTCGCTCTCCAGCATGGCTTCGACAGACGCGGCGAATGCCTCGTCCACATTCAATGCGGAAATCTCGAAATTGAGCCGGAAACTGCGGTTGTCGAGGTTCATGCTGCCCACCACCGCCGTGTCGTCGTCGACGAGCATCACCTTCTGGTGCAGAAAGCCCTCGCGGAAGCGGAACATGCGAATGCCCGCCAGCGTAGCTTCGTGCGCATACAGTGTGGACGCCATGAACACCGTGCGGTGGTCCGGACGGTCGGGTATGAGAATGCGCACGTCCACGCCGCGGAACACGGCGAGCCGAAGTGCACCGAACACGGCCTGGTCGGGGACGAAATAGGGCGTGGTGATCCACAGCCGTTTCCGCGCCGCATGGATCGCCTGGGCGAAGAACAGCGAACAGCTTTCCTGACGGTCGGCGGGGCCCGTTGCGACGATCATGGTCGCCGCCCGGCCGCAGCGCTCCGGCGGCGGCGACGATGGCGGCCGTTGTCCCGTCACCCAATACCAGTCTTCCGCGAATACGCGTTGAAGGTCAGCCACGGCGGGCCCCTCGATCTCCATGTGCGTGTCGCGCCACGGTGCGAGGGGTGGTTTCTTGCCGAGGTACTCGTCTCCGGCGTTCAGGCCGCCGACAAAGCCGCGTACACCGTCCACCACCACGACCTTGCGGTGGTTGCGGAAATTGAGCTGGAAACGATTTCGCCAGCGGCGCGTGGCGAAGCGGTGGACCTCGACGCCGCCGTTGCGCAGGGCGCCCACATACGTGTCGGGCAGTGCATGGCTTCCTATGCTGTCGTAGAGCAGGCAGACCTTGACGCCTGCCGCGGCGCGCTCGAGCAGCGCGTCGCGCAGGCGCCGCCCAAGGTTGTCGTCGTGGATGATGAAAAACTGCACGAGCACGTAACGTTCGGCGCGCGCGATGGCGGCGAACATCGCTCCAAAGGTGGCCGCGCCATCTACGTGGAGCAGCAGGGCATTTCCCGCATGCATGGCCGTCTGCAACATCCGGCCGATCGCGTCGTAGCGCGGGTCCGCGACGGGCATGGATCGCGACAGCAGGCGCAGGCGCCCGTGCCGGATGGCTTCCTCGTGCAACATGAAGAAACGGGCCTGCCGCTGCCTGTGCAGATCGACATAGCCGCCGAAATGGCTGGCGCCCAGGAACAGGTAAGGCACCAGCGTCACGTACGGCAGCAGCACGAGCCCGAGCACCCACGCGAAAGCACCTTGTGCCGTGCGGGTGTGCATGACCGCGTGCATGGCGGCGAATACGCCGGCCACGTGAAGGCAAAGCGCCGCAATGGCAACCAGGCTTGCGATCATGCGCGCCCGGGCTCCCCGCCGCCTACCTGGCGGCGGCCCGTGGTGTTTCCTCCGCCAGGAGCATGTCGGCCACACCCTGGGCCTGCTTGCGTATCTCCGGCATGGCCGTCGATTCCCACAGGGCGCCGCGCAAGAGGCTGCCGATGGCGAAGAGGTTCGTTCGAGGCCGGCCGTTGCCGTCGAGCAGGTGGCCGTCCGGCACGGCGGCGAAGCCCATGCCGAGCGGGTCCGGCGTGGCGATGCCGTCGATCACCATCTGGCGGACGAGGGGGTGTTCGGTGCGCTGCGTGTCGGTGTTGAGGCCCACCGTCTGGATCACGACGTCGTAGGCGTCGGTGGAATCGCCGCCGCCGGGCAGGGCGCGCATGACCTCCAGCGAGCCTTCGAGCGAGAGGCGCACCGAACGCATGCGTCCGCGCGAGCGGGTGAAGCGTCCTTCGGCTTCGAGCGCGGCGACCTGCGCAGCGACCTGCGGCGGCATGCGATGCCGCGCGCGCTCCCACGCCCAGCGCGCGTGGCGCAGGAAGCGGGACCGCTCGCGCATCGGCAGGTCGCGCCACAGCGATTGCGTGTGCGGGCGCATGCCGTCCACCACCGTGCGCCAGTCCTCGGCGAGTTCCGTCGCGTCGCGCAGCCGGCGCATCCACACGCGCAGGTTCGGGTCGTCGCGCATCGATTCGATCAGCTCCCCGCCGTCGTCGTGCGGGGCCGAGGCGGCGGCCAGGTGCGGTTCCGGCAGCTTGCCGTGCCGGGACAACGCGTCGAAGTGCGCGTTTGGCCAGCGGGTCGACAGCTCCAGCAGGACGTCGACGGCGGTCAGCCCGAGGCCGATCACCAGCACGCGAAGTGGGCGCTCGTCCGGTTCCGCCGAGGCGAGGAACGGCCAGGGATCGGTGACGTAGCGTCCGCTGGCGATCGCCGCGTCTTCCACACCCGGCAGGGGGCGCGGCGGCAGCGAGCCGATGGCGAGCACGGCGGCGTCCGCGCGCGAGAATTCGTCGCCGTAACCGATGACGATGCCCTCGTCGGAGGGAATGATCGATTCCGCCGCGAACGGCACGATGTTCACATCGTGGCCGAACGAGCCGGCGTTCTTCACCGCCTGCTGTACCCGTGACTGCAGGAAGTCGCCGTACATGCGGCGAGCCAGGAAATCGGAACCCTTGACCGCGGGGTCGAGGGCCTGGGCGTATTCGAGGAAGCCACCAGGCTTGCTGACGAACATGCCCATGGACGCGGCACGCACGTTGAGCAGGTGCCGTTGCGACGGCGTGCCATAGGCCACGCCCCGCCCGGCCACGGGGCCGCCGGTGTACCAATCCAGATGGAGCGGCTGCCGCGTGCGCCGCTCGAGCAACTCGCTTGCCAACGTCGCTGCCGCCGCGCCACCGCCGATGATGGCGACCTTGTGAAACATGCTGTGGTCCTTCGCCCGATGGGTGGGGTGGAGGGCCGTGAGACCGTCAGGCCGTCAGGCGTCCCGCGATAATCGATTGCCTCGGTCGTGCGATCCAGTGTCCGGATGGACCGGGCTGCTCATACGCGAGGTACTGTGCCAGATCGCCACCGTACACGTGAAGCGTGAGCGCCGTGTCGTGCCGCGACAAATTGCGGCACCGGTGGGCGTGTTGATCGGTGGCCTCGAACCACGTGGCGTCGCCCGGTCCCAGCCAGGTACGACCCACGCTGCGCAGCGAATGATCGGTTTCGCCCTTGTCGAACGATTCGACCTCCAGCGCGCCCGAGATCGTGGCCTCCAGGCCCCAGAGGCCGCCGTGGTCGTGCACGGGGGTGGCGTAGCCGGGCGGCCAGGCCAGGACCAGCACGCTCACCGGGGGGCGCGACCGCTCGGCGAGGAGCCAGCGCTCGAAGCCGCGCCGGCGCTCGCGCAACGGCCGCAGAGTGTCCGCCAGCTCGGCGCTGCGGCCATGCAGGGCGCTGCCCAGCTCCCGCCCCATGGAGGCGAGGTCCGGATGTGGCACGTCCGAGAGGTCGAACGCGATGTCCCGCAAGGTTCGGATGATGGAAAAACGCTTACCCATGGCGGGTGCCCGCTGATACGACTGGCGGGGAGTGGATCATGCGGATCGTTAAACCGTCGTAACTCCTGCCTTTCGCGAGATGTTCGGATGCGCCCTTAAACCCTTTCGCGCCACCCCGCATCGAAGTTGCGACCGCCACCCCCGGGGCGGCCGTTCAGACCATGGAGTGCCCAGTCATGTTCTTCCTTGCCTCGCTCGTTGTCCTCGCCGTCGGCTTCTGGTTCGTCTTCGCCCTTGTCGGCATGGTGTTGAAGCTCGCGTTCGGCATCATCGGCGGGGTATTCAGCCTCGTCGGCACCCTTCTCGGCGCCGTGATTGGCGGCGTGGTGATGCTGGCGATGGCACCCGTGGTCGCGTTGGCACTGCTTCCGATCCTGCTGCCGGTCGGCCTCCTGGCCCTGCTGGTCTGGGCGGTAGCCCGGGCCAACCGCAAGCCGGACGTCGTGGTGATGCCGCGCTGACGGAGGGAGGACAGGGGAAGCGCGCCGGCGCGGAAGGTGCTCCTCAGGCCTCCGTTCCGGCGTCGGCGTGCTTCCCCCAAGGACGGTCAGAGCTTTCTTAGGTCGAAGCTGACCGGTATACGGGCCCAGGCGCGCACCGCTTTGCCGCCGGCGGTGGCCGGCTGGAACCGCCAATGGGCAAGCACCTGTTCCCGGGCCGCCTTGTCCAGCACGGCGTGGCCGCTGCTTCCCTCGACGACGACTTCCAAGGGTTTGCCCGCCTCGTCCACCAGCACGCGCAGCGTCACGGTGCCTTCCATATGTGCCGCGATCGCCATGCGCGGATAGGTGGGCGGAGGGGCGCTGGCATAGGCGAGCGTCGCTTCCACCGGCGTGGACGGCCCGGCGGACGGCTTGGCTTCGTCGGGGACGGGCGAGGCAGGCGGCGCCGTTCCCTCATCGACGGGTACCGCCGCGGCCGGTTGCGGAATGCTCTCCGGTACCGGCTTGGCGACAGGCGTCGCGTGGACAGGCCGCGGCAACGGCTTGAGCAGAATGGGCGGCGGCGGGATGGGTTGCGGTTCCGCCGGATGCTCGACCAGGTGCAACGTGGGCGGCGCGGGCTCCGCCATTGTCAGTGTGGCGGCGATCGGCCGCAGTGCGGCAAGAAGTGCGGCGGCGTTGAGGGCGATCGCCGCGCTCATGGCGACGATTCGGACGGTATCCGGATGGACTCCGGCGACGGACTGCGGACGAACGAACGACATGGGCCACCTCCTGCAACGTGGGGGGAAGGTGATGCGCGGTCGGGAACACGGCCGGTGGGGAGACCGGCGGGGATCGTGTTCGGGTCCGGAGTCAGGTTAGGCGAGGGCGGATGTCCCGCACAAGCGCCGCGTGGCGGAAATGGGCGCGGGGCTCAGTGCGCGACGAGCATGGGCACGTCGGACTGCATGAAGAGGAAGCGCGTAGTGCCGCCCAGAACCATCTCGGAGAGGCGCGAGCGCCCCCAGGCACCCATGACGATGAGGTCCGCACCCTCGGCGTGCGCCGTGTCGAGCAGTGCGGGCCCGGGTGCGGACAGCGCTTTTTCGTCGAGGCGGCGAACGTCGGCCTTCACCCCGTGGGAGTCGAGCCAGCCGCAAATGTCGGTGTCGGGCAGGGCGCAGGTGCCTACTTCCTCGTCGCGGCTGCCGTCGATGACCGTGACCCGCGTCGCCTTGCGCAACAGTGGCAGCGACGAGCGCACCGCCAGGGCGGACTCCCTGCTGCCGCTCCAGGCCACGAGCACGTGTTCCCCCAGGGTGTCGACGGGGGCGGCTTCCGGCACCACCAGCACGCCGCGGCTCGATGCGAACACCGTGCGCGACACGATGCCGAAGCCGACGGGCGCGTCGCCGCGCATCGTCGAGGAGCGCTCCATGACGATGAGATCGTATCCCGCCGATGCATGCGCGAGGAGCGCCACGGTGTCGCCGTTCCCCACTCGCCATTTGCCTTCCAGATGCCGCGACGCGAGCAGGGCTGCCCAGTCGGTCGCAACCGCCTTGGCGTCGCTCGCGCGCTGGCGCACGGCGTCCAGCTGCATCGGTACGGCTTCGGGAACGGTATAGGCGGCTGCGGGAAGATCCACCACGTGCAAGGCGTCGAGGCGCGCGCCCAGCCGCGTGGCCATGGCCAGCGCGGCCCGCAGGCCCGCGCCCTGGGGCGGGAGGCGACCGATGTGCACGAGGAGTTCGAGAAGCATGGCCCATGGAACAACGGCGGGCAGGGGGCGGTCAATGGTCGCGTTGCCTCCACGGAGGCACCAGCGACGGTCGCCTTGGGCTAACCTCTGCGATCAGGCCACAGGAAGAGCGAACCATGGTTCTCGACAGCTCGCACCCGCGCTATCCCCTGCGCGAGGAAGTCGCCAGCAGCGTGATCCACGGCATCGGTCTCGTGCTCAGCATTGCCGGGCTGGCCGTGCTCGTGGCGTTTTCGGCCATGTACGGCGGGGCCCGTGCGGTGGTGGCCAGTTCCGTCTTCGGCACCACGCTGATCCTGCTCTATACCGCCTCGACGCTTTATCACTCGATTCCCGGCGACATGCCGAAGCGCGTCCTGCGCACGCTCGACCACATCGCCATCTTCCTGCTCATTGCCGGCACCTATACGCCGTTCACCCTGCTGGCCCTTCCAGGCGCGTGGGGCTGGGGTTTGTTCGGCACCATCTGGCTCCTGGCGATCCTGGGCAGTGCGGCTGAGCTCGGCTTGCTCAAGCGCTACCGCAAGGCGGCGGTGGCCATGTACGTGGCGATGGGCTGGGTAGCCGTGATCGCCATCGAGCCATTGCGCGACAACGTGCCCGCCGGCGGCCTCGCGCTGCTGTTCGGCGGCGGTGTGGCCTATACGGCGGGCGTGCCCTTCTACATGGCTAGGAAACTGCCCTACCACCACGCCATCTGGCATGTCTTCGTGCTGGCCGGCAGCGTGCTGCATTACCTGGCGGTGCTGCTCTACGTCATTCCGAACGCGTCCGGCCAGTGAGCCGGAATGTAGGAGCCGCTATAGCGGCTCCTACAGATGCCGTGCCTGTTATTTCTTTTTTTCCTGCGCCGGAATGAACCGCGTGCGCACCGCTTCCGCGAGCAGATCAGGCGGCAGCAGGCCCTGGGCGATCAGGAAATCGTTGAAGGCCTTGCGGTCGAACTTGTCGCCCAGTCGGGTCTGGGTTTCCGCGCGCAGCTGAAGGATGCGCGTGTAGCCGTAGAAATACGCGGTGGCCTGGCCGGGCGAGTTCAGGGTGTAGCGGTCCAGTTCCTGGCGAGCCATCGGTTCCGAGAGGCCAACGTCGTGCACGAGGATGTCGTGCGCACGTTCGCGCGTGACCATGCCAAGATTGAGCATCGGGTCCAGGAACGCGCGGGCCGCGCGCAAAAGGCGGAACTGCAGGGCGATGAACTGTCCTGCCGGCGGCTCGTAGGGCAGCATTTCCGCTTCGGCGTAGAGCGCCCAGCCCTCGACGTTCACGCTGTTGAAGGCGAACAGGCTACGTGTGAGCGACACGCCTTGTTCCACCATCGCGGCGAACTGCAGCTCGTGGCCCGGCCGGCCTTCATGCGCGGTGAGCGTCCATGCCGCGGCCTCGAAGGTGAAGTCGTCGTACATCTGGGTCTTGTCGCCATCGGCCGGCGGATTGCCCGTGGTGAGTACGAAGGTGCCGCGCTGCCCGGTGTTGCCGACGAACGGCGGAGGATCCATGTGCGGCGCCGGTGTGCGGGCGTTCTCCGCTTCCGACGCGAGCCGCATCGCCATTTCCCGCTTCGGCAGTTCGACGATGCGCTCGTGGCGGATGATGTCCTCGATCTTGCGGATCACCGCGTGATAGGTGGGTTCCACCTTGTCTTTCGCCAGCTGCTTTTTCTTCAACGCCTTGAGCACGTCGCGATAGTCGCCGTCGGGCAGGCCTTCCGCCTTGGCCACGACAGGAGCGAGCATCTGCATGGCGTAGGTGGTTTCCATGAATTCCAGCTGCGCCCGTTCGATCAGTTCGCGGGGCGAGATGTCCAGGCCCACCTGCTCGAGGTTGTACGCATACAGCGGCTCGGGAAGGCGGAAGTCGGTCCGTGCACGCGGCAGCACGGTCTTCTTCACCCAGGCGTTGTAATCCTTGAGTTGCTGGTCCAGCTTCGCCATGGCCTCGTCCGTGCCGGCGATCTTCTTCTCCGCGAACAGCTTGCGGATGCCGTCGACATAGCGCTGCGTGTTGCCCAGTTTCTGTTCGACGTCGGCTTTCACGGGCCCCAGCAAGGACTTGTCGCCCAGCTTTTCCGTGGTGCGGGCTTTCGCCTGATCCACCAGGGGCGTGCAACCCGGCGTCATGCCCACGTAGCACTTCAGGCGGCCGAGCGCGGCCTGGTTCTGCTCGGGCTTGCTTTCGGCGTTCAGCAGCGAGAACTCGCCGCTGAAGACGATCTGCCCGGCATCGAACCAGGGCAGAAGGTATTTGTCGTTGAGGTCGATGCCCTTGATGCTGCCATCGATCTGCTTGAGAAGGATCTGAAGGTCTTGCTTGACGTTGGGGTCCTTCTCTTCGGCGAGCCGCTTCTTCACGGTGTCGCGCACGTCGACAAGGGCCGCACGCTGGCGCTTGTTCACGTCCGGGCCGAGGTCGACGGTCTTTTCGTCGAAGCCCTTCAGGCCGATGTCGGTGGCCGATTCGGGGCTGAAGCGAGCGGTGACGTCGAGCAGCGGCTGCGCGTCGGCGTTGCTGCGGGCGATCCAGGCGGGCTGCGTGGCGGGTTCTGCGTGCAGGCAGCCGACCGCCAGCGTGACGGCGGCGGCGAGCGTGAGTCGTCGAAACATGCGTGTCTCCCCATTTGAGTCAGCCGAGACTAGCCGTTGCGGGCGGAGCGCGCCAATGTAACGAATGGCGATCAGCTGAAGAGCAGGGCGAGGCCAGCCATGCCGATCATGAGAAACGAGATGACGACCTTGGCCAGCATGCCCAGGAGCATGCCCACCCACGTGCCCACGCCCACGTGGGCGGAGCGCAGCACGCTGGTGCCCGACCAGAGCTCACCGGCCATGGCGCCGGCGAACGGTCCGACGATGAGACCCGGTATGCCGAAGAACATGCCGATCACCGTTCCCATGCCCGCGCCCCACAAGGCGCGGGGGCTCGCGCCGATGCGCTTCGCACCCAGCGATGCGGAGACGAAATCGAGCGCGACGCCGACGGCGCCGACGATGCCGATCGCCACCAGCCAGGCCCAGCCGAGGTGCCGGTACTGGTCCACGGCGGCCGCCAGCCAGATTCCGCCGAAAATCATGGGAATGCCCGGGAGCACCGGCAGCACCGCGCCGGCAACGCCGCCCACGACCAACGCCGCCGCGAGCACATAGAGCGCGACATCCATCAGCGGAAGGCCTCGCGGAATTCGGGTTTCAGGTAGGCAGCGAAGGCCTCGCTCGGCACGTCGACCGCCTGCTGGCCCGCGACGTACGACGCCACCTGGTAAGGCGGAAAGATGAAGGTCAGCCCGTGCACCTTGCCGTCCGGCCCCGTCAGCAGGCTGAACACGCGGTAGTGCCCCTGGCCGGGCGCGGTGCCTTGCTCGATCTGTTCGCTGTCCGAGACGAGCGGATCGTCCTGGTCGTCGAGTGCGGTGAGCAGCTGGCGCCTTGCCTCGGTCGCGAACGCGCTCTCGGCGGCGCGGGGATCGGCGAAAAGGTCGTCGATGTCCACGACCCGCCGCTCGTCGAGGTCGAACGTGAAGCTGTCCACGATCGGCGCGGGATGGGCGCCCCCGGTAAACGCCGAGCCGTCGACCTGCACGTTGATGAAGCGGTCGGAGCGGCCGGCCACCGCGATGTCGAGGTTGAGGTCCCAGGGAAGTTCCCGGGCTCGCGCGCGGGCCCCGGGCGTATCCAGGCTGGCAAGGAAATCGCGCTTCTGCCGCTCCACATAGCGGTCGATCGCCTCGCGCAAGGGCTGCGCGCCATGTGGCAGGTCGGGCAGCTTCAGTTCCATGGTGTAGAGGCCCTGGTTCGCCGATTGGGTATCCTTGTCCGCACCGGCCCTCGCGGGTGGCGGCGAATCGGCCCCGGTTCCCCGGTCGGCGTCGCGGCAGGCGATCAGGCTTGCCGTGACAACGGTCAGCGACAGAATGTGTCGCAGCAACATCGTGCGTTCTCTCCCTGCGAAGTTCGCATCTTAGCCTAGCTCCCGGGGTGGGCACGGCGCGTCAACGTCATGAAGGAACAGCGTGCATAGCGGAACCACGGAATCCATCACCCTGCTCAAGGCCGACGAGCTCGGTCGCATCGAACGCGTGGAGCGGGATGGCGTGACGCTGATCCGCCGCGACATCGGCAGTGCCCGCTGGTGGGCGCGCGGTTTCGCACGCCGCGCGGCCGCGCGGGAGGCTCGTGCGCTCGCACGTCTCGATGGCATGGACGGTGTGCCGCGCCTGCTCGCTTGGAACGGACGGGTGTTGGAGCGCAGCTACATGGCCGGCCAGCCCATGCAGATGGGCAAGCCCGTGGACGCCGGGTACTATCGCGCCGCGCTGCGCCTGCTGGCGGCGCTGCACCGTCGCGGCATCGTGCACAACGACCTGGCCAAGGAGCCGAACTGGCTCGTGCGCGAAGACGGCACGCCCGGCCTCGTGGATTTCCAGATCGCCTGGACGCGCGGCCGCCGCGGCCCCCTGTTTCGCCTTCTCGCCCGCGAGGACCTGCGCCATCTGCTGAAACACAAGCGGACGTACGTTCCCGACGCCCTGACGCGGCGGCAGCGCGCCATGCTGGCGCGCCCCGCGATGCATTCACGCCTCTGGCGCGCGACGGGCAAGCGGCTGTACAAGCTCATCGCCCGCCGCATCTTCGGTTACTGGGACAACGAAGGGCAGGGGCGCATCAGGCGCTGACCTGGCGGCCTGATTACTTCTCGACGAAGGCCCGCTCGATCACGTAATCGCCCGGCTCGCGTGTGCGCGGCGACGCCTGGAATCCCTTGCCGTCGAGCAGGACGCAGATGTCTTCCAGCATCGAGGGGCTGCCGCAGAGCATCACGCGGTCCTCGGCCGGGCTCAGCGGAGGAAGGCCCGTGGCGCGAGCCAGCTCGCCGTCGGCGATCGCATCGGTGATGCGGCCCCGGTTGCGGAAGTCTTCGCGAGTGACGGTGGGGTAATAGACCAGCTTCTCGCGAATGAGGTCGCCGAGGTATTCGTGCTTCGGCAGTTCGTTCTCGATGTAGTCGGAGTACGCAAGATCGTTCACGTGCCGCACTCCGTGCGCGAGCACCACGGTGTCGAAGCGCTCGTAGGTGTCCGGATCGCGGATGATCGAGAGGAACGGCGCCAGCCCCGTACCGGTGCCGAGAAGGTAGAGGCGCTTGCCCGGCTTCAGGTCGTTGAGCACCAGGGTGCCCGTGGGCTTGCGGCTGACGATGATCGGGTCGCCGGGCTTCAGGTGCTGCAACCGCGAGGTGAGCGGGCCGTCCTGTACCTTGATGCTGAAGAACTCCAGGTGTTCCTCGTAATGCGCGCTGGCGATGGAATACGCCCGCATGAGCGGCCGCCCATCGACCTCGAGGCCGATCATCACGAAATGCCCGCTCTCGAACCGGAATCCCGGGTCGCGCGTGGTGCGGAAGCTGAACAGGCTGTCGTTCCAGTGATGCACGTCGATTACGTGCTCGGTCGCCAATGCCACCATGGTTTGCTGAACCTCGAAAACGGAATAGACGGGCCATCGCGCGATACGCGGTAGCCTTCGGGCTGGCTGGGGAAGCGGCCTCGCGGGCCGCGCTGCCTCGCGCGTCGCGTCGCACCCATGGGTGCGCGCTCATGGGGCGCAAGTTTAAGGCATCTCGGCCCGGACCGTCCGGAAGGCCCGGCTGGACTAAGATGCGGGGCCGAACGAACACAGGTACGAGGAGAATCGCCGGTGAGCAAGCCCGACTATGCCGTGGGCCAGTCCTGGACCTACCGCACCCGCCCCGGTGAGGAGGCGTCCCGCGTGGCGATCCGCCGGATCGACATCGAACCGGAAGACGGGGAGGTCTTCCACGTTTCGATACTGGGCGTGAAGCTGCGCAACCATCGGCTCCCGGGCGGAATCCAGCCGGCCATGCACCATGCGGCCGTGTCCCGGGCCAGCCTGGACGCCAGCCTGCTCGAACCCGATGGCCAGGCCGATGCCGAAGAGCACTGGCGCGATGGCTACGAGGTCTGGCGCCAGGCCTACGACAACGGCGACGCCGGCATCTTCGACATCCCGCTTGCTGACGTGCTCGGGTACATCGAGAGGGTCGTGGCCGCTTCGGGTGAGGCGCGCTAAAAAAGGGTCTTCGCGCGTTTCCTGGGGCCGTAGCCGCGTTGCTTCGTGCTTGTAGGGTTTGCTTCGACGGTGAGGGGGGCGCGTGGCCTCACGGCTTTGCCGGGATGGCTTTCCCGACCATTCGCGTCAGTGATCGGGGGAGTCTTCGGTGTCCACCCTCGAGGCGAGTTCCGCACAAGAGAGCGGCCGAAGGCCAAATAGGTACATCGGCCGCGTGAGCGGCCTCCCTGTCGAACGCGGAGGACCTGTCTG
>Ga0065165_1002116_pt1 | contig 18106 bp, 4 predicted proteins | sample AraplaMF_Cvi_mMF_FD_63813 | JGI IMG/M metagenome (GOLD analysis project Ga0065165, IMG submission 63813) | Arabidopsis root microbial communities from the University of North Carolina, USA - plate scrape MF_Cvi_mMF (version 2) (version 3) | ecosystem: Host-associated > Plants > Roots > Endosphere...
GCGCAGCGCGAACACCACGTTGTAGGCCGCGCTGTCGGGTTGCTCCTGGTGCACGAACCACAGCGCCTGCTGCGGGTGCGACAGCGGCGCGATGCGCTGCTGCTGGGCCGCCTGCGCGCGCAGCGCGGCCAGCACCTCGTCGCGGCGCGCGCCGATCTGCGCGCGCTGCTCGGCCGACAGCGCACCCTGCGGCGCCCGGAAGCGCAGCCGGCTGCCCTCGAACCACAGCAGCACCCCTTGCGCGGCCAGCGCGGACAGCAGGTCGGTCACCGGAGTCACTTGAGTCACGTCGCAGGGGTCCTTTCCACAGCCGATTGCCACAACCACAGCGCCAGCAGCGCCACCGCGATCCACGCCGCGCCGAGCAGGTCGCGGTGCGTGAACGCCTCGCCGGCGGCGCCCCACTCCACCAGCGCCATGCACAGCAGGTGCACATGCAGCGTCGGCGCCACCTGCGCGACCGGCGCGCGTTCGCAGGCCCGGTCCAGCGCCCACAGCGCCAGCAGCCCGACGATGCCGATGCCGGCCAGCAGCGCCGCATCGTGCAGGTTGGGCATCACCCAGACGAAGGGCATCAGCGGCGTCAGCAGCGCGAACACGCCGAGCGCGGTGAAGAACAGGTTGGCCTGCACCGGCTCGTCGCGCAGCGCGCGCGTCATCACGACGTAGATGCTGAACGACAGCGCCATCACGATCGGCAGCACCGCGCCGGCCAGCGACCGAGGCAGCGCCGGCTCGGCCATCACCGCGGCCACGCCGCTGCCGATCGCCGCCACCGCCCACACCCAGCGCGGCACACGCTCGCCCAGCGCGAGCCGCGCGAAGCCCAGGATCATCAGCGGCGCCACCCAGAACAGCGCCCACACCGTGCCGGGCCGGTCGCCGGCCGCGAGCGACAGCGCGAAGCTGGCCGGCATCACCAGCATCAGCAGCGAGCGCGACAGCTGGAAGCCGAGGCGCCGCGTGCGCCAAAGCCGCGACGGCGCGCGCCAGCCGACGAGCAGCCCCAGGCAGGCCAGGTGCACCGCATAGCGGCACCACACCACCTGCATCAGCGAGTAGTGCAACTGCAGCCGCGCACCGAACACGCCTTCGACGACCGCCCAGGCGAGCGCGAACAGCGCCAGCAGCAGCATCGCGCCGCGGCCCGGCGCGCGCTGCGCGAGCGAGGCCACGGGGTGCAGCGGCGCGACGTCCATCGTCACGGCCTCGTCTCGTCGTCCAGCGGCACCGGGCCGGTCGCCGATTCCAGCCGCATCGGGGCGCCGATCGGCGCGCTTGTCGAAGCCTGCTGCGCCGGCAGGTCGCGCGCGACCGCGGCGCGCCACAGCGCGAGCGCGATGCCCCCGACCATCAGCAGCCCGAGCGCGATGCGCAGCGACGGCAGGTGCCCGCGCACCGCCAGCGACACCATCGTCAGGCAGGCGACGTGCACGTACAGCGCGGGCGCGATCCACGGCAGCGGCGCGCGGCGCAGCGCCTGCTCCAGCAGCCACAGCGCGGCGAAGCCGACGACGCCGAGCGCGGCGAACACCAGCGCGTCGTGCAGCGTGGGCGTCACCCACACGCCGGGCAGGAAGGGCAGCACGCCGACCAGCCCGCCGAGGCCGACCCAGAACAGGTTGGTCATCGCCGGCTCGTGGCGCAGCGAGCGCGTCAACGCGAGGTAGCCGGCGAAGGCCAGCCCCATCAGCAGGGGCACGACCGAGGCCTGCAGCGTCGGCGGCCGCGCCGGCTCGAGCATCGCGACCGTCGCGCACAGCCCGGCCGCGGCGGCGATCCACGGCAGCAGCGGCGCCTTCGACCGCAGCCAGCCGCGCGCCAGCAGCAGCGCGAACACCGGCGCGACCCACAGGCCGGTCATCGCGAGGTGCGGCGACGCGCCCTGCAGCACCGCGACGCCGAACGACAGCGGGATCGCGAGCATCAGCAGCGCGCGCACGCCCTGCGCCAGCGGCCGGCCGGTGCGCCACGGCGGTGCATCGCGGCGCCAGCGCTGCACCGCGAGCATCGACGCGAGCTGCACCGCGAAGCGGCAGCCCTCGATCTGCAGCACGTCGTAGCCGCCTTGCAGGCGCGACGCGATCAATTCCAGCAGCGCCCACAAGACGGCGAAGGCGAACGCGAACCGCAGCCCGGATGCCAATTCGGGTGGGCGCTGGCGGAGATCCCGGATGGGCATCCGGCCTGCGGACTTCACAGCGAGCCCTCCTCGTACGCGGCCTGCGGAGCGACTGCCGGCGCCCCGGTGGCCAGCGGCATGTCCGCCATCACCGCTGCCGCCAGCTGCGCAATGCTCGGCCCCTTCAGCAAGGCCGCCACCGCGACCTTGGCCTTCAGCGCGGTCTGGATGCGATTGCGCAGCTCCATCGCCATCAGCGAATCCATGCCCATCTCCATCAGCGAGCGCTGCGGATCCACCGGGTGCGAGGCCGGCAGCGCCAGCACGCGCACGATCTGCTCCGACAGGAAGCCGACCAGCAGCGCAAGCCGGTCGTCCACCGGCGCCTGCGCCAGTTGCGCGAGGATGTCGACCTGCGCCGCGCCACCGGCCGGCGCCGCGGCCCGCGCCGGCGCGGCCTGCACCAGCCTGCTGAAGAACGGCCCGAGGTTGCGCGGCAGCCGCGCGCGCACCAGCGGCATCGCGGCCATCTGCGGCGCGCGGGCCGATGCGAGCATCTGCTTCATCATCGCGACCCCTTCGTGCGGCGCGATCATCGCGAGCCCCATCGCGGCCCAGCGCCGGCGGTGCTGCTCGCCGATGCCGGCCGCCATGCCGACCTGCGACCAGCTGCCCCAGTCGATGCTCAGCGCATGCTGGCCGCGCGAGCGGCGCAGGTGGGCCAGCGCGTCGACGAAGGAATTCGCCGCCGCATAGTTGCCCTGCCCCGGCGAGCCGAGCAGCGCGGCGCCCGACGAGAAGCCGATGAAGAAATCGAGCGCGAGGTTCGCGGTGAGTTCATGCAGGTTCCAGGTGCCGCGCACCTTCGGCGCCATCACGCGGGCGAAGCGGCGCATGTCCAGCTCGGCCAGCAGGCCGTCGTCGACCAGCCCGGCGGCATGGATCACGCCGCGCAGCCGCGGCATCTGCGCAGCGACCTGCGTGACCAGGCGGGTCATCTGCCCGGTGTCGGCCAGGTCGGCCTGCGCGACGAGCACCTGCACGCCGTCGGCCTGCAGCGCATCGATCGCCGCCTGCGTCTCGGGCGACGGCGCGCGCCGGCCGACCAGCACCAGGTGGCGCGCGCCCTCGGCGGCCAGCCATTGCGCGCTGACCAGCCCCAGGCCGCTCAACCCGCCGCTGACCAGATAGCTCGCATCCGGCCGCACCGGCGGCGCGCGGTGCTGCGTGATCACGACCTTGCCGACGTGGTGGCCCTGGCCCATGAAGCGGAAGGCGTCTTCGGCACGCTCGATCGGGTACAGCTTCTGCGGCAGCGGCTGCAGCACGCCGGTCGCGAAATCGGCCAGCAGCTCCTGCAGCATCTCGCGCACGAACTGCGGCCGCGCCGCAGCGATCTCGCCGAGGTACAGCGGGTGGTAGTGGCGGCCGGGGAATTCGTCGGCGACGCGGTCCGCGTCCCAGATGCCGGTCTTGCCGATCTCGATGAAATGCCCGCCGGGTTTCAGAAGCCCGAGGCTTGCCGGGATGAAATCGCCGGCCAGCGAGTTCAGCACGATGTCGACGCCTTCGCCCCCGGTGTCGCGGTCGACGTCGCCGACGAAGCCCAGCGAGCGCGAATCGGCCACATGGTGCACGCCCAGCCGCTGCGCGAGCGCGCGCTTGGCCGGCGAGCCGGCGGTGCCGAAGACCTCGGCACCGGCCCGCTTCGCGAGCTGCGCGGCGGCCATGCCGACGCCGCCGGTCACCGCATGCAGCAGCACGCGGTCGCCCTTCTTCATGCCGGCCAGGTGCTTCAGCGCGTACTCGGCGGTCAGGAAGGTCACCGGAATCGTCGCCGCCTCGGCGAAGCTCATCTGCGGCGGCTTGCGCACCGTCAGCGACGCCGGCGCGAGCACCCAGGTCGCGAAGCTGCGGTCGACCATCGCGATCACTTCGTCGCCGACCTGCAGGTCATCGACGCCGGGACCGATGCCGGTGATCACGCCGGCGCATTCGTTGCCGAGCGGCCCCGGATCGCCGGGGTACATGCCGAGCGCATTCAGCACGTCGCGGAAGTTCAGCCCGGTCGCGACCACGCGGATCTCGACCTGGCCGGCGCCCGGGGCCTCGCGCGGCACCGGCTGCAGCGCCAGCTTGTCGAGCGAGCCGCGCTCGGTGATCTCGAGGCGCAGCGGCTGGTCGTCGGGAACGAAGACGCCGGGCACCAGGCGGGCCGCGAGGCGCGTGCCGTCGCGCAGCGCGATGCGATCTTCGTCGTCGGCCTGCCACACGCTCGCGAACAGCAGCTCGGCCTCGTCGGTGCGCACCACCGGGTCGAGGTCGATGCGCACGCAGCGCGCGAGCGGGGCTTCGGAGGCGATGACGCCGCCCAGCCCCCACACCGTGGCCTGCACCAGGTCGGGCACTGACCCCTGCACCGGCTGCGCGGCGCGAGTGACCAGCCAGCGCCGCGCGGTCGAATCGCCGAGGGCTTGCGCCGCATGCAGCAGGTTGCCGAGCAGCAGGGCCTGCGCGGTCTCGATCGCCTCCAGCGTGTGCGCGACCGGCGGCACCAGCGCCCACAGCACGACCACGCCTTGCAACGGGCGGGGGTCGGCCTGCGCGGCCTCGTCGATCGCACGGCGGATCTGTGCGCTGTCGGCTGCATCGACCTGCCAGCCTTCGGGCAAGGCCGCAAAGCCGTCGCCGCGGTACAGCAGCGCGACGCCGGCGCCCTCCGCCTTCAGCCGCGCGGCCAGGCCGGCGCCGACGCCGGTGCGGTCGGCGAGGATCAGCCAGCGGCCGGCCGGCTCGGCGCGTGCGGTGGCCGCCGGCACGGGCTGCCACTCGGTCTCGAACGCCCAGTCGGGCGCCGTGCTCACCGCCGGCATGCCGGCCACGCGCTGCAGCGCCTCGTGCGTGATGCGGCGCAGCTCCAGCCCGGCCAGTTCGGCCAGCACCGCGCCGTCGTCGTCGAGCAGCGTCAGGTCGGCGCGCAGCACGTCGGCATCGCGCCCGGCCGGCTCGACGCGCACCTGGCACCAGGCCTGCGAGACGCCGCCGCGGAACACGCGGTAGCCCGCCAGGCCGACCGGCACGCAGATGTCGTCGCTGCCCAGCGCCTCGTCGGCCCACGGCAGCCCGAGGCCGATCAGCTGCAGGCAGGCGTCGAGCAGCGCCGGGTGCAGCACCAGCCCGCCGGTCGGCAGCCCGTCCGGCAGCTGCACGCGACCGAGCACCTGCCCACCGTCGCGCGAGATCGCGGTGATGCCGCGGAAGGCCGGCCCGTAGTGCGCGCCCTGGGCCGCCAGCTTGTCGTAGTACGGCGCGACCGGTTGCGGCGCCGCGCCGGCCAGCCGCCATGCTTCGGCCACCACCGGCGGCTCGCCGCGGCCGGGCACCAGCGTCGCGCTGGCATGCAGGCGCCAGTCGGCGTCGTCGGCGGCGCGGCTGAAGACCTGCACCGTCCGGGCGCCCGCGTCGGCCGGCGTCACGATGACCTGCAGCGTCACGCCGCCCTGCTCCGGCAGCACCAGGCCTTCGCGGATCGCCAGGTCCTGCAGACGCACATCGTCGCCGCCGCTGACCTCGCGCGCGGCGGCCTGCATCAGTTCAAGGAAACCGGTGGCCGGGAACAGCGTGAAATCGAAGATGCGGTGATCGGCCAGCCACGGTTGCGCGTCGGGGCCGATCGCGGCCTGGAAGATCGGCAGCGGGCTCGCCAGCGTGCCGCCGAGCAGCGCGTGCCGGGTGCGCGTCTCGCCGAGGGCCGGGCCCACCGCGCCGCGCTGCGCCGGCACGTCGAACTGCTGCCAGTAATGCTCGCGCTGGAACGGATACGTCGGCAGCGTCGCGCGCGGCCGCTGTCCGTGCTGCACCGCGGTCCAGTCCGGCCGCACGCCGCGCACGAACAACTGGCCGAGGCTGTCGAGCATCGACAGCGCATCGTCGCGTCCCTTGCGCAGCGACGGGATCCACGCGCTGTCCGGCACCGCGCTGCCGCGCTGCGCCATGTTCAGCAGCGTCGGCTGCGGGCCGACCTCGATGAAGACGCGCAGGCCGTCGGCCTGCAGCGCGGCGATCGACTCGCCGAAGCGCACCGCGTCGCGCACATGGCGGCGCCAGTAGCCGGGCCGGCAGACCTCGTCGCCGGCCAGCCGGCCGCTGACGTTCGATGCGAGCAACAGCCGCGGCGGATGGAACGCGACCTGCGCCGCCACCGCCTCGAAGGCATCGAGCATCGGCTCCATCGACGGCGAGTGGAAGGCATGCGAGACCTTCAGCAGCTGCGACTCGATGCCGGCGACCGACAGCCGCTCCAGCGCCGCGTCGACCGCGTCGGTGCGGCCCGAGATCACGGTGTTCTGCGGGCCGTTCGCCGCGGCGACGGCCAGCACCGCCGCATCGCGCGCGATCGCGGCGCGCACGGTGGCCTCGTCGCTGAACACCGCGGCCATCGCGCCATCGCGCGGCAGCGCGCCCATCAGCCGGCCGCGTTCGACGATCAGCTTCAGGCCGTCGGCGAGGCTGAACACGCCGGCCACGCAGGCCGCGACGTACTCGCCGACGCTGTGGCCCATCACCGCGGTCGGCTTCACGCCCCACGACTGCCACAGCTGCGCCAGCGCGAACTCGATGGCGAACAGCGCCGGCTGCGTGAACGCGGTGTCGTCGAGCCGTTCGGCGTCGTTCCAGATCACGTCGAGCAGGCTGCGGCCGAGCAGCGGCGCGGCGATGGCCTCGCAGGCATCGAGCGCGGCGCGGAACGCCGGTTCGGTGTCGTACAGCGCGCGGCCCATGCCGGCGTATTGCGCGCCCTGCCCGGTGAACAGGAAGACGAGCTCGGGCACGGTGCCGCCGGCGGCCCGGCCGCGCGCGGTGCCGGCGCCCGGGGTGCCGGCGATGAACTCGGCGAGGCGCTCGCGCAACGCCTCGGCGCTGTCGGCGACGACCGCGAGCCGCTCGACGAACGGCGAGCGGCCGAGCGCGAGCGTCGCGGCGATCTGGTCGAGCGGTGCCGAGCCGGCCGCATCGGCCAGGCGTCGCGCCGCGGCTTCGAGCGCGGCAGGCGTCTGCGCACTGAGAACGAACAGCCCTGGCGCCGTGCGAGCAGGCCCTTCGACAGGCCCAGGGCGAACGGGAGGGGATGGGAGCTCAGCGCGAATGGGAGCGGGAGGGGCCTGTTCGAGCACCACGTGCGCATTGGTGCCGCTGAAGCCGAACGAACTGACGCTCGCGCGCCGCGGCCGATCGCCGGCGGCAGGCCACGGCGTCGGCACCGTCGGCACCGTGATCGGCATCTCGTCCCACGCGATCAGGTGGTTGCGCTGCTTCAGGTGCAGGTGCGGCGGGATCGTGCGGTGCTGCAGCGCCATCGCGACCTTGATGACGCCGGCGACGCCGGCCGCCGCTTCCAGGTGGCCGATGTTGGTCTTCACCGAACCGATCATCAGCGGCGTGTCGGCCGCGCGCTGGCCGTAGACCTGGTGCAGCGCCTTCACCTCGATCGGGTCGCCGAGCGGCGTGCCGGTGCCGTGCGCCTCGACATAGCTGATCTCGTCCGGCTTGACGCGTGCGTTCGCGAGCGCGGCACGGATCACCGCCTCCTGCGCGGTGCCGTTCGGCGCGGTCAGCCCGCTGCTGCGGCCGTCCTGGTTCAGCGCCGAGCCGCGCACCAGCGCGATCACGCGGTCGCCGTCGCGCTGCGCATCGGACAGCCGCTTCAGCACCAGCACGCCGCAGCCTTCGCCGCGCACGTAGCCATCGGCCGAATCGTCGAAGGTCTTGCAGCGGCCGTCGAACGACATCATGCGGGCGCGCGAGGTCAGGATCGAGCCGTCGGCGGTCAGCGTCAGGTTCACGCCGCCGGCGAGCGCGAGGCTGGCCTCGCCGTTGCGCAGGCTCTGCACCGCCCAGTGGATCGCGACCAGCGACGACGAGCAGGCGGTGTCGATCGCGACGTTCGGCCCGTGCAGCCCGAGGAAGTACGACAGCCGCCCGGCCGCGACGCTGTGCGCGGTGCCCGACGGCGTGTAGGCGTCGCCGAAGCGCGAGCCGATGGCCTCGGACAGCTGGTTCGCATAGTCGTGCGTCGTGATGCCCATGTAGACGGCGGTCTGGCTGCCGGCCAGCGACGACGGCGCGATGCCGGCGTGTTCGAGCGATTCCCAGGCGACTTCCAGCAGCAGCCGCTGCTGCGGGTCGAGGCTGACCGCCTCGCGCGGCGAGATGCCGAAGAAGTGCGCATCGAAGCCGGCGACGTCCTTCACGAACCCGCCCCAGCGGGTGTAGCTCTTGCCGGGTGCGTCCGGGTCGGCGTCGAAGCAGGCGTCGGCATCCCAGCGGTCCTTCGGCACCTCGGTGACGCCGTCGGTGCCGCTTTCGAGGAAGCGCCAGAAGGCCTCGGGCGTGTCGCCGTCACCCGGGAAACGGCAGCCGATGCCGACGATCGCGATCGGCTCGTGGCGCGATTGCTCGGCGGCCTTCAGCTTCGCTTCGAGCTGGTCGATGGCCTGCAGCGAGCGCTTCAGCAGCGCTGCGTAGTCCGGTGTCTGTCGGGTGTCGGTCACGAAGTCTCCTGGGCGCCGATGCCGTCGAGGCGCCGCATCAGCTGCATCGCAAGTTCATCTTCGGACAGCGCGTCGAGGCTGTCCGCGGGGGGGAAGGCCGGTGTCGACGGGGCGGCGACCACCGGCTCGCTGAATTGATCCGCGAACACCTCGCTCGCCAGGTGCTCCGTCAGCGCCGCCACCGACGGGTGGTCGAAGGTCACCGTCGCGGCCAGCGTGCGGCCGACGCTCTTGCCGAGCAGGTTGCGCAGCTCGACCGCCATCAGCGAATCGAGGCCGAGCTGGCGCAGCGGCTCGGTCACGTCCAGCTCGTCGGCACGCTGCATGCCCAGCACCTTCACCGTCAGCCGGCGCACCTCGTCGCGCAGCACCGTCTTTCGGCGCGCCGGCAGCGCGGCCGCCAGGCGCTCGTGCAGCGACGGCACGGCCTGCACCGGAGTCGACGGCGCATGGCCCGGCGCGGCCTCGGCCACCGCCAGCTCGCTGAACAGCGGCGGCTCGGTGCCGGCCGCGCGCTGCTCGCGCAGGTGCGCCCAGTCGCTGGCCAGCACCGCGATCTGCGCGGTCTCGAACGGGCTGCGCGCGCCGTCGCGGCGCATCGCATGGTCGAGCGCGGCCAGGCCATCGGCTGGCGCAATCGGCTGCAGCGAACCGGGCTGTTCGAGCCGGCGGTCGGCCGCCGCGCCGATCTCGGCCCATGGGCCCCAGTTGATGCTGAGCGTCGGCAGCCCCTGCGCCTGGCGGTGCCACGCGAGCGCGTCCTCGAAAGCATTCGCCGCCGCATGGTTGACCTGCCCCGGCGAGCCGGCCACCGACGCGCCGGACGAGAAGAACACCATGAAGTCGAGCTCGCCGCACAGCGTGTGCAGGTTCCAGCTGCCGAACACCTTCGGCCCCATCACGGTCTCGAAGCGCGGCCACGTCTGGCCGGCGATCACGCCGTCGTCGAGCACGCCGGCCGCGTGGACCACGCCGGCCAGCGGCGCCGTCAGCCCGGCCAGCAGCCGTTGCACGTCGTCGCGCCGGGCCACGTCGCCGAGCGCGAGCTGCACGGCGACGCCCTGGGCCCGCAGCCGGTCGATCACGCGCTGGGCGCGTTCGTCGGCCGCGCGCCGGCCCATCAGCACCAAGTGGCGCGCGCCCTGCCCGGTCAGCCATTCGGCAACGCGCAGCCCGAGCCCGCGCAGACCACCGGTGATCAGGTAGCTGCGCGATGCATCGAGGGCCAGGCTGCCGTGCGACGGATGCGCCTGATGCCGCACCAGCCGCCGAACCAGCCGGCGGCTGCCGCGCAGCGCGAGCTGGTCTTCGCGCGACGCCGATTGCAGCTCGGCAACCAGCGCCATCGCAGCGGTCGCCGCATCGGCAGCCGGATCGAGGTCGATGCGCGTGCAATGCAGCTCCGGGTGCTCGATCGCGACCACGTGCGCCATGCCCCAGGCGGTCGCCTGCGCCGGGTTCGCGCCGTCGTGGCGGTGCGTCGCCTGCGCGCCACGCGTCGCGATCCACAGCGCGGGCCGCGTCGCGCCCGCCTGGGCCGCCATCGTGTGCACCGTCTGCAGCAGCGTGCCGACGAGGAACTGCTGGTCGCGCGAGACATCGTCGGTCGACAGCCCGGCATGCGCGACGAGGTCGAGCGCCTGCAGCTGCACGACGCCGCGGCACGGCAGCGGGCTGCGCAGCGCGTGGGCCAGCGCGTCGGCCGTCGGCGCCACCAGCTCCGGCAGGTCGCCGGCGCGGCGCAGCTCGGCCAGCAGCGCGTCGGCGAATCCGGCGCGGTCGGCCAGCACCAGCCAGCGCTGCGGTTCCCGCTCGACCGCCGCCACCGGCGCCTGCGCGACGAACACCGCCTGCTGGGCCAGCACCGGGTGCGTCGTCGCGCCCGGCAGCGGCGTCGGGTCCTGCAGGCCGTGCTGCGACAGCAGCGCCGTCCAGCCGTCGCGCGGCATCAGCGCATAGTGGCGCCGCTGCGTGTCGGTCCAGGCCCACCAGCCGTCGAGCAGGCCGACCGTCAGGTCGCCGAAGCGCTGCGGCGTCGTGCCTTCGAGCAGCACCAGCACGCCGCCCGGCGCGAGCAACTGCCGCACGTGGCGCATCGTCACGTCGAGGTCGGGCGTCGCATGCAGCACGTTCGCGCCGAGCACCAGGTCGCAGCTGCCGGCCGCGAAGCCTTGCTCGCCGGGTGCGCGGCCGATGTCGAGCAGTTCGTAGCGCATGAAGCCGTGCGCCGCGAACTTCTCGCGGGCCCGGTTCAGGAACAGCGGCGACACGTCGGTGAAGGTGTATTCGACACGCGTGCCGCCCGGCGCCGGCAGCATCGGCAGCACGTAGCCGGTCGTGCTGCCGGTGCCGGCGCCGATCTCCAGCACGCGCAGCGGCCGGCCGGCCGGCCACGCGGCCACCAGCGCGCCCACCGTCTCGGCGATCACGCTGTTGTAGGTCTTCGCCGGCGGCGAGTGGCGGTACAGCCGCTCGGTGTCGTCCAGCGACCCACCGGGGAACAGCAGCGCCAGCGGGTCGGTCCGGCCGCGCAGCACCGCGGCCAGCTCGCGGCCGCAGCGGCGCGTGATCACCAGCTCGGCCTCGCCTTGCGGATGGCGCGCGAGCAGCTCGTCGGCCAGGTCCTCGGGGTCGGTGTCGTCCGGCGTGCGGCGCACGACGTAGGTGGCGCCGTCGCGCACCAGGAAACCGTCTTCGGCCAGCATCGCGAGCATGCGCTGCACCAGCCGCGCATGCGCCGGCAGCGTGTCGAAGCGGTCGGGCGCGATCGCGGTGGCCGGCGCGAAGCCGCAGCCGAGCAGGCGCAATGCGCGCACGACGTAGGCCGACGCCAGCCGGTCGAGCCCAACCATGAAATCGGCATAGGCCGCGAGGCCGTTCTGCGCGGCGATCGCGTCGATGCGCGGCAGCACGCGGGCCGCGAGTTGCGCCGGGGCCAGCGGTTGCACCGCGGGCCGCTCGGCCTCGCGCCAGGCGATCTCGTGCAGCATCTGCTGCACGCGTGGCGGCAGGCCGGAGCGTTCCGCCTCGGCCGCCCTGGCCGCTGGCGGCGTGGTCGACGCGAACGCCGGCCAGTAGCGCTCGCGCTGGAACGGGTAGCTCGGCAGCGCGACGCGGCGCGCGCCGCGGCCGGCGTCGAACGCCGCCCAGTCGATCGCGACGCCTTGCACGAACAGCTGGCCGAGGCTGTCGAGCATCTGCGCCAGGTCGTCCTTGCCGCGCCGCAGCGACGGCAGCCAGGTGCCGCGCTCCGGCAGGCAGGCGCGGCCCAGGCCGAGCAGCGTCGGGTGCGGGCCGATCTCGACGAACAGCTCGCAGCCGCCGTCGGCCAGCGCCTGCATCGCCGGCGCGAACTGCACCGCCGCCATCACGTGCTCGCGCCAGTAGCGGGCGGTCGCGACCTCGGCACCGATCGGCCGGCCGGTGACGTTGGACACCAGGTCGATGCGCGGTGCGCCGTAGGCGATGCCCTCGGCGACCCGTTCGAATTCGTCGAGCATCGGCGCCATCAGCGGCGAATGGAAGGCGTGCGAGACCTTCAGCCGCGTGACGGCCAGGCCGGCCGCCTGCAGCTGCGTCGCGAGCGCATCGACCGCCATCGCGAGGCCGGAGATCACGACGTTGTCGGGGCCGTTGACCGCGGCGACCGAGACCTCGCGGCGCCACGGCGCCAGGAGGTCCGCGATGCGGGCTTCGCTCGCCATCACCGACAGCATCGCGCCGTTGCGCGGCAATGCGCCCATCAGGCGGCCGCGTTCGCTGACCAGCCGCAGCGCATCTTCGAGGCTGAACACGCCGGCGATGCAGGCCGCGACGAACTCGCCGACGCTGTGCCCCATCACCGCCTGCGGCTGCACGCCCCACGACTGCCACAGCGTGGCCAGCGCGTACTCGACCGCGAACAGGGCCGGCTGCGTGAAGGCCGTGTCGTCGAGCGGCGCACCGTCGGTGAACAGCACGTCGAGCAAGGGCATCGGCAGCTGCAGCCCGGCCGCGCAGCGGTCCAGCGCGGCGCGGAACACCGGCTCGCCCTCGTACAGCCCGCGCGCCATGCCGGTGGACTGCGCGCCCTGGCCCGTGAACAGGAACGCGAGCTTCGGCGCGCGCGCCGGCGCGGTGCCGGCGGCGACACCGGGCACGTCGTCGCCGGCCAGCCAAGCGGACAGGCGCTCGCGCGCTTCGGCCGGCGTCGCGGCGCTGACGGCCAGGCGCTGCGCGAAGCGGGCGCGGCCGGTGTTCGCGCTGAAGGCCAGGTCGGCGAGCGACGCGCCAGCGGTGAGCAGCGGCAGGTGCTGCTGCACCAGCTCGCGCAGCGCGGCCGGCTGGCGCGCCGAGAAGCTGAGCAGTTGCAGCGGACGCGAGTTCGGGACCACCGGCTCGACGTCGGGCGCCTGGGCCATCACCAGGTGCACGTTGGTGCCGCTGAAGCCGAACGAGCTGACGCCGCCGATGCGTTGTGCCTGAGCAGGCCAGGGTCCCAGCGCCGTCGGCACGCGCACCGGCAACTCGTCCCACGGAATGAACGGGTTCGGCTGCTGCAGGTGGATCTGCCCCGGCACCTGCCCATGCTGCAGCGCCAACGCCATCTTGATCACCGCCGCGACGCCGGCGGCCGCCTCCAGGTGCCCGACGTTCGCCTTCACCGAGCCGAGCAGCAACGGCGCCTCGGCCGCGCGGCCTTCGCCCATCACCGCGCCGAGCGCCTGCACCTCGATCGGGTCGCCGAGCGACGTGCCCGTGCCGTGCGCCTCGACGACACCGACCTCGGCCGGCAGCACGCGCGCATCGGCCAGCGCGTCGCGCAGCACCGCCTCCTGCGACGGGCCGTTCGGCGCGGTCAGCCCGTTGCTGCGGCCGTCCTGGTTGGCAGCCGAGCCGCGGATCAGCGCGATCACGGTGTCGCCGTCGGCCTGCGCATCGGCCAGCCGCTTCAGCACCAGCAGCCCGCAGCCTTCGCCGCGCACGAAGCCGTCGGCCCGCGCGTCGAAGGCCTTGCAGCGGCCGTCCGGCGCCATCATGTGCGAGCGCGACAGCGCCACGGTGATCTCCGGGCTCAGCACCAGGTTGACGCCGCCGGCCAGCGCCTGGTCGCACTCGCCGCGGCGCAGGCTGTGCACCGCCTGGTGGATCGCGACCATCGACGACGAGCAGGCGGTGTCGACCGACACGCTGGGCCCGCGCGCGCCGAGCACGTACGACAAGCGGCCCGACGCGATGCTGTGCGCAATGCCCGATGCGGTGTAGGCGTCGTAGCTGTCCACGCCACCTTCGCGCAACAATTGCCAGTAATCACCGGCCGACATGCCGACGAACACGCCGGTGCGGCTGCCGGCCACGCGCTCGGGGTTGATCCCGGCATGCTCCAGCGCCTGCCACGCCACTTCGAGCAGCAGCCGCTGCTGCGGGTCCATGCTGAGCGCCTCGCGCGGCGAGACCCCGAAGAAATGCGCATCGAAGCCGTCGACCGGCCCGACGAAGCCGCCGAAGCGGGTGTTCATCGTGCCGGGGTGGTCGGGGTCGGGGTGGTACCAGTCGTCGATGGACCAGCGCTCGGCCGGCACCTCGGTGACCGCGTCGACACCATCGCGCACCAGCACCCAGAATTTCTCGGGCGTGTCAGCGCCGCCGGGGAAACGGCAGCCGATGCCGACGATCGCGATCGGCTGGTGCGCGGCGCCTTCGAGTTCTTGCACGCGCTGCTGCAGCTCGTCGGCCAGCAGCGCGAGGCGCTTCGGCGAGAAATGGCTGATGCGTTCGAGGAAGTCGGACATTCAGGGCCTCTTCAATTTCTTCGCGAACATCGCTTCGACTTCTTCGTCGCTCATCTCGTCGAGCGCACCGACGGCGTCGGCCGGCTTCGTCGCGGGCGCCACCGCCGCCGCAGCCGGCACCGCGAGCGCTTCGAGGTACGCCGCCAGCGCCTCCAGCGTCGGGTGGTCGAACACCAGCGTCGCCGGCAGGCTGCGGGCCAGGCCGAGGCCGGTGCCGAGCCGGTTGCGCAGCTCCACCGCCATCAGCGAATCGAGCCCGAGTTCGTTGAGCGGCTGGCGCGGGTCGATGGCCTGCGCGCTCGGCGCGTCGACCACCCGCGCGACATGCTCGGCGACGAAGGCCAGCAGCCGCTCGCGCCGGCGCTGCGGCGTGGCCTGCTTCAGCTCGTCGATCAGCGCGGCACCGGCGGCCACCGCGGGCTTCGCACCGGCGGCCGGCTTCGCGCCCGGCTTCAGCGCGCCGCGCAGGTGCTCGACCAGGTGCGAGACGAACGGCCCCGGCACGCCACCGCTCGCCAGGAAACGCTCCCAGCGCACCGGGAACACGCCGGCATGCGGCGCCTCGGCACGCATCAGCTTCTCCAGCAGCTCCAGCCCGTGCATCGGCGTGATCACGTCGATGCCGCGCGCGGCCACCCGCTGGTCGACCTGCCGGTCCGCCGCCGCGCCGACCTCGCTCCACGCACCCCAGCCGATGCTGAGCCCCGGCAGCCCGAGCGCGCGCCGGTGCGCGGCCAGTGCATCCATGAACGCGTTCGCCGCCGCATGGTTGGCCTGGCCGGACGACCCGAGCACCGACGCCATCGACGAATACAGCACGAAGAAGTCCAGCGGCTCGCCGCGCGTCAGCACGTGCAGCGCCCAGCTGCCGTCGAGCTTCGGACCGAGCGGCCGCACGAAGCGCGACCAGTCCTGCTGCAGCAGCGCGCCGTCTTCCAGCACGCCGGCCGAATGGATCACGCCGCGCAGCGGCAGCCCGCCCCGCGCGATGCCGTCGAGCACGCGCGCCACCGCGTCGGCGCGCGACATGTCGGCCTGCAGCACCTGCACCTGCGCGCCCTGCGCGCGCATCGCATCGAGCGTGGCCTGCGCCGCCGGCGACGCCGCGCGCCGGCCCACCAGCACCAGGTGGCGCGCGCCGCGCTCGACCAGCCGGCCGGCCGTCAGCAGCCCGAGCCCCGACAGCCCGCCGGTCACCAGGTAGACGCCGCGCGGCGTCAGCGCCTGCATCGAGGCCTGCAGCGCATCGTGCTGCGTCAGCACCACCTTGCCGGTGTGCCGCGCCTGCGCCATGAAGCGGAAGGCCTCGCCGCCGCGCTCCAGCGGGAACGCATGCAGCGGCAGCGGCTTCAGCTCGCCGCGCTGCACCGCAGCCATCACGGCGGCGAACAGCGCCTGCGCGGCCGCCGGGTCCTGGTAGCGCTGCGCGTTCAGGTCGATCGCGTGGTAGCGCGCCTGCGGGCGCAGCTCGCGGAACTGCGACGGGCTCCAGATGTCGCGCTTGCCGATCTCGAGGAAGCGGCCCTGCGCCGACAGGCTGCGCACGCTGGCCGGCGAGTTCAGCACCAGGTCGACGCCTCGGCCCTCCGTCAGCCGCGCGACCTCGGCCTCGAAATCGAGCGTGCGCGAGTTCATCACCTGCGCCACGCCCTGCGCCCGCAGCAGCGCGCGCTTGGCCTCGCTGCCGGCGGTCGCGAACACCGTGGCACCGGCACGCTGCGCGATCTGCACCGCCGCCATGCCGACGCCGCCGGCCGCGGCATGCACCAGCACCGTCATGCCGGCGCGGATGCCGCCCAGCACCTGCAGCGCATGCCAGGCCGTCATCAGCGCGAACGGCAGCGTCGCGCCTTCGGCATACCCGATGCCGCGCGGCAGCGGCGCGACGTGCTGCGCGCCGGTCGTCATGTAGCTCGCGAAGCAGGCCTCGCCGGTCGCGACCACCGCATCGCCGATCGCGAAACCCTGCACCCCCTCGCCGAGCGCGACGACGGTGCCGGCGCATTCGCCGCCCAGCGGTTCCGGGTCGGCGCGCAGCGCGACGGCATTCATGATGTCGCGGAAGTTCAGCCCGGCCGCGCGCACGCGGATCTCGACCTCGCCGGGGCCGGGCGCGCGGCGCGCCATCGGCACCAGCGGCATCTCGTCGAACACGCCGCTGGCGGCCTTCTCCAGCCGCACCGGCGCCGGGTCGGACGGCGCGGCGCTGCCGTGCACCAGCCGCGCGACGAAGGCCTGCCCGCCGCGCAGCGCGAGCTGCGGCTCGTCGCTGTCGGCGCAGATCGCCTGCCACAGCGCGGCGGCTGCATCGTGCGCGTCATCGAGGTCGATGCGCGTCGTGCGCAGCTCCGGATGCTCCAGCGCGACCACCTTCGCGAAGCCCCACACCGGGGCCTGCAGCGGGTTCGGCGCCTCGCCGTCGCGCACCGGCTGCGCGCCGCGGGTCGCGATCCACAGCCGCGGCGTCGTGCCGGCCGCGAACGACTGCGCGCCGAGCGCCTGCACCAGTGCCAGCAGCGAGCCGAGGCTCGCGCGCTGCGTGTCGACCAGCGACTCCGCGCGGCCGGCATCGGGCATCGCCAGCTCGAGCGCGCCAAGGTGCACGATGCCGCGCAGGCTGCGGCCGGCCACGAGCGAAGCCATGTCGGCACCGGCCGAGGCCAGCAGCACCTCGTGCCCGGCCGCGCGCATCTGCACCGCCAGCGCCTCGCCGACGCCGGCGCGGTCGCCGACCAGCAGCCAGCTCGACGCCGGCAGCGCATCGACCGCCTGCACCGGCCGCCGCGCGGCCAGCAGCACCTCGCGCGAATTCGGCTGCGGCGCATCGATCGCCGCGGCCTCGAAGCCGAGCTCGCCGAGCAGCGCCAGCCAGCGCTCGCGCGACAGCAGCGGGTACGCCGGCCGCAGTGCGGTGTCGGTGAAGCGCCACCAGCCGTCGGTCAGCCCGAAGGTGATGTCGATCCAGCGCTCCATGCCGGCCACTTCCAGCATCAGCAGCGTGCCGCCCGGCGCGAGCACCTGGCGGACCTGGCCGAGCGTGCGGCCGAGGTCGGCGGTCGCGTGGATCACGTTGGCCGCGATGACGATGTCGAAGTGCTGCCCGGCCAGCTGCGCCGCCAGCGAGCCTTCGAGGTCCAGCGGCTGGAAGCGCATGAACGGGTGCAGCCCGAAGCGCTCGCGGGCGCGGGCCACCATCAGCGGGCCGATGTCGGTGAACAGGTAGTCGCAGCGGTCGGCCGGCAGCATCGGCGCGACCCACGCGGTGCTGCCGCCGGTGCCGCCGCCGACTTCGAGGATGCGCAGCCGCTGCCCGGCCGGCAGCCGCTGCAGCGCGGCGCGCACCGTCTCGCGCAGCAGCTGGTTGTAGGCCTTGGCCTCGGGTGCATCGCGGTACAGCGCCTCGGCCAGTTCGGTCGAGCCGTTCGGGAACAGCTGGTGCAGCGGATCGGCCCGGCCGGCCAGGATGTCGCCGAGCACCGCGCCGCAGTTCGCGGTCAGCGTGATGCGAGGGCGCGAGGCCGGGTGGCATTGCAGCAGCGGCGCGACGCGCTGCGCCGGGTCGGACACCGAATGCCAGTTCGTCACGGTGAAGGTGTCGCCGTTGTTTTCAAGGTCAGCGCGCAGCCAGCCGTCCTCGGCCAGGATCGCGAGCAGCCGCGGCA
>Ga0065165_1002118_pt1 | contig 18084 bp, 12 predicted proteins | sample AraplaMF_Cvi_mMF_FD_63813 | JGI IMG/M metagenome (GOLD analysis project Ga0065165, IMG submission 63813) | Arabidopsis root microbial communities from the University of North Carolina, USA - plate scrape MF_Cvi_mMF (version 2) (version 3) | ecosystem: Host-associated > Plants > Roots >...
CAGGTTGCATCGTTTGGATTTACGTTGGCTGCGAAGAAGGCTTCGCCCAAACTTCTTGAACCGTTGATGCGGGTAGACATACTCACACCGAAAGAGTACACCGGCGCAATAACCGGCGACCTTAGCCGACGGCGCGGTATGATTCGTGAAATTGGTATAAAAGCCAATACGCAATGGATCGATGCCGAGGTGCCGCTGGCCGAACTCTCGGGTTATGTTACCACGCTTCGCACCATAACGTCTGGCCGTGCCACGGCGTCGTTAACGTTCTGCCGGTATCAACTGGTGCCGGAGAACATTGCCGACAAGGTGTTGGCGAAGTAAGACGATGTGATTCTGCAACAGGCTTTCGAAAGGAAGCCTGTTTTTCTATTTTACGAGTATAAACTCCACCCGTCTATTACTTACACACGGCGCACTGCATACGAGTGAATCTGAACCGAACCCTGCTGCGCTGATGCGGGCTGCAGCAATGCCTTTGCCGACCATGTAGTTGCGAACGGTTTCTGCTCGTTGCAGCGAGAGTGTCTTGTTGCCTTGTTCGCGCCCTATTCTATCGGTATGCCCGATGATCTTTAGGGTCACGGCCGGGTTTTCGGTGAGGTAGTCGCAAACGCTGTTGATGGCAGAAAACGATTCGGGCAGCAGCTCTACGGTAGATTGTTTGAACAATACGTTCTGGAGTGTGGTCTTTTTGTTTAACACAAACACGGGCCTGTGCTGAGGCGCGGCGGCTCCTGCAGGAGTGTTGTTGTTGGTTACCTTGCTTACCCGAATTCTTCCGGGTGTACAGTTGGTCGATATCCACCGGCCGGTGAGCAACAGGCTATCGCCGTGTTGGTCCAGTTTGAGGGTGGCGTGTTTTAAACACCAGTACCAGTTTTCTGACGATTTCCATTGGCGTTGAATTAGGCCCTCCTCGATGATCACCGTTTTGTCTTTAACGGTTCCGTTAAAATTCATCGTGGCGTTGTCGCGGTTTGTGCCGTAGTATCCTTCGCCGGTATGTTGTATATAGGTGGTTCCTGCAAGGGTGCCGGGAGCTGTGCTGGCCGATACGCGGATTTCGTAATAGTATACGTATACGCCTTGCGTGGCAGTTCCTTTCCACGTGCCGGTTAAATCCTGGGCGTTCAGGGTGCCGCAAAGTGTTATAAAGACTAGGTAAAGCGCCACACGCATGCCCGAAGATATGCCGGTAGGCCGATAATTCAAACGATCGTGGGCAGTATGCGCCAGCCGTCCGAAACCGGCCCGCATAAATTTCGCGCAACAGAAATAGAAATCGTTTTGATTTAATTAGTATGTTTATTCTCCCGGTCCCCCTATGCCAGGATGAGTGAGGATAGAATACTTTTTGATCGATTGAAGCAGGACGACAGAGGCGCCTTTGAGATGCTTTTTAAAAAGTATTACGCGTCGTTTTGTGTGGTGGCCGTGCGCTATGTGGACGATCCCGACGTAGCCAAGGATATTGCCCAGGAAGTATTTATCAGGCTTTGGGATAAGCGGAACGATTATGCGGAGGTTCCGTCGGTAAAAACATTCTTATACGTTCTCGTAAAGAATGCGTGCCTCAACTACATCCGCAACCAGAAAATCAAAGCCCGGCACCTTGACCTGATCGAGGCGCAGGGTGACTTGTTTTTTCAGCAGGCTACCATTCCGGAAGAAGCTTTCCGACAGTTAGAGGCCATTATTGAAAAGCTTCCGCCGCAGAGTGCCAACATTATGCGCCTTACCATGCAGGGGTTTTCCAATACACAAATAGCCGAACAACTCAGCGTTTCTGTGAATACCGTAAAGACGTTGAAGTATAATGCGCTGAAAAATCTGCGTGCGGGTATGAGTAACCTTTCGGTAACGGCACTTCTTGTTTCGATCCTGACAGACTCCGTGTAGGGCATCGGATCGGTATAAAAAAATCTGTGCGGCTATTCATCCCGTAGCGTTCTACATGTGTTCTTACAACGCGCACGGTAATGTTTAGGGATTACCCTGTTGGGGGAAATTATTGTTGTTGATAGATAGATGATAACCGGGGAAAGCGTTGCGGGAAGATACTTTGGGCCTGGATTCATCCTTTTTAGTTTTTGTGTGTTCTACAACTGAAAAAAACGTTTATGGAAGAAGAACCTGGTTTTTACGCTATTTCCACCATGATAGCAAGAAAATTGGCGGGAGAGCTTACGCGCGAAGAGCAGACGGAACTCGATCGGTGGATTGACGAGTCTCCGGAAAACAAAAAAGTGCATGATCTGGCAATTGATCCGGTTTACCGGCAGCAGCGTGATCGTTTTGTTGCCGATATCGACGTGGAAGCCGCGCTACAGCGGGTTAACCACAAGATTTTTAAGCAACGGCGCAGACAGATGCGGCTGGGGTGGTATAGTGTAGCGGCGGCAATTCTGTTTCTGTGCGCGGCAACCATTACGTTTTATGTTTACAGAAGTGGCGGTGACACTACAGCGCGCGAGCAGGCCACGCGTATTGCCTCGGGCTCGTCGCAGGCGGTCGTAAAGCTTTCAGATGGCCGAACCGTTGTACTGGCAGGGCCCGGCAACCAGGATTCGGTATTTGCCGAAGGTGGCGTTGATGTGTTGAACGACAATGGCGGCCTTACCTACGCGGCAGGAAGTGCCGGTACGGACGAGCTTGTCTATAATGAAATTTTGATACCGCGTGGCGGCGAATATACCGTAACACTTTCCGATGGTACAAAAGTCTGGCTTAACTCAGAGACCCAGCTTCGGTATCCGGTACGTTTTGTAAAAGATAAACGTGTGGTAGAGCTAACCGGCGAAGCATTTTTCGAGGTTACGCCCGATGCCGATAAGCCCTTTATCGTGAAAGCACGCGGCACCGACGCGATACAGGTATATGGAACGCAGTTCAACGTGAACGCGTATGGCGACAGTCCTCAAAGTGTTGTTACGCTTAACGAAGGCAGTGTTTCGGTAACCAGGGCCAATAGCCGGCCGGTTATGCTGGTGCCCGGGCAGCAGGCGCACTGGACCGCAGAGACGCCAGTGGCAGTGGCATCGGTCGACGCCGCGCAGTTTTCGGCCTGGAAAGACGGTCTGCTGGTATTCGATAATATGTCGCTGCAAGACATCAGCACACTGCTGTCGCGCTGGTATAACGTAACAATCGTGTTCGAGGATGAACACCTGAAAACCCATCGTTTTACCGCGGATATTAAACGGTACGGCACATTTGGCGATGTGTTGAACGTATTTGAAAAGACGAATCTGCTGTCGTTCGAGATCGACGGCGCCACAGTCCGGATTCGCGCGAAGAAAGCCCGGTAGCACGAGCCACAGTTTCGGGCATGTAGAAATGCAGCACTATTTATGGATTTTGTCATTGTCCGGCTTCGCAAGAGGCCGGACATTTTTTTTGCAACGACAGTGGATATGCATTGCACTCGATTTCGTAGTACTCGGGTGAGGTTATGTTGGGTTAAATCATCGGTATTTAAAATTTAATTTAGCTTCTGTTCATCCTTTCAAAACTTTCGTGTGTTCTGGTTGTGCGCCTCGGAATAATCGTCGGGGCGCAGTAAAAGTTTTTAACCTAAACGGGGCGCGAAGCCCAAACACATGTTCGGTATGCCGGGTGTTCGCCGCCTGCCCACCAACACTTTACCCAACCCAGAGCCTATGAGTAAACGCTACACAAAAAGCATGTTGTTGAAGAAGACCCGGATTCCGCTGCGCGGCGCTACCAGCCTGCTGCTCATCGTATGTCTGTTAGCCTCGGGTTTTCGAAGTTATGCACAGAACGAAGCGTTTGTCATCAATCTGCAGAACGCCTCGATAAAAGAAGTCATGCGGTCTATAAAGAAGCAGTCAGGGTATAGCTTCCTGTATTCAGAAGACCTTATCGCCAATTACGGAACGCGCGATTTCAACATTGCAGCAAACCGCATCGAGGATGTTATGGACCAGCTCCTTTCGGGAACGGACCTGGCTTTTCGGCTGGAAGACAATGTTATTGTTCTCGTGAAGGCATCTGCCCCGCCCAAACCGAAGCCCATGGCATTCGCACCGATAACCGGTGTGGTGAAAGATAACACCGGCTTGCCGCTACCCGGCGTAAACGTCGTTATAAAAGGAACCGGTAAAGGTACCGTTACCGACTCCGACGGTAAGTATACGCTGGACGTTAAAGAAGGCGAGACACTGGTGTTTTCATTTATAGGCTATGCGCCCGTAGAGATGCCTGTCAACGGTCAGACTACAGTAGATATCACGCTCGAACAGGATGTGGCGCAGCTGGGCGAAGTGGTGGTTACCGGCTACCAGGATATCCGCAAAGAATCGTTTACCGGCCGGGTGGTTACCGTGAGCGGGGCCGACCTTAAGAAGGTTAACCCGGTAAACATCTTTCAGAGTATCCAGGCCTACGATCCGTCGTTCAGACTTGTCGATAACAACTTTGCCGGGTCGAATCCGAACCGGCTTCCCGAAATCAACGTACGGGGCACTACCGGCATACCGTCTGACGCTACACAGATCAATAGGGGCAACCTGTCTAACAATCCCAATCTGCCTACGTTCATTCTCGACGGTTTCGAAGTGCAGATGCAAACCGTATACGACCTGGATGTCAATCGTATAGCCTCGGTTACCTTGCTGAAAGATGCTGCCGCTACGGCTATCTATGGCTCACGTGCGGCAAACGGTGTCTTGGTTATTACCACCAAAACACCCGAAGAGGGAAAGCTGCAGTTTTCATATAACTATGAGCTTACCGCCTCAACCCCTGACCTTAGGGTATACGATGTGTTGAACGCATCAGAGAAACTGGAATACGAATACCTTGCCGGTGTGTACGATTCAGACCGCAATGCCAACGTAATGCCGCAGGATCAATACGATGTTTTGTACTACGCTAAGAAACGCCAGGTGCTGAGCGGTGTCGATTCATACTGGTTATCGGAGCCGGTAACGACGGCGGTCGGACATAAGAATTCGCTTACTATCGAGGGAGGATCAAAAGCCTTCCGCTACGGTGTTACCGGTCAGTACCAAACGCTGCCGGGCGTTATGAAAGACTCCCAGCGCAAGCGGCTCAGCGGCGATGTCTATCTCTCGGTAAACCTCAACGATAAGTTCATCTTCCGCAATACATTGTCGGTATCGGAAGTGAATTCGCAGGAATCGCCATACGGCAGCTTTGCAAACTATGTGCGAATGAATCCGTATTACGCCAAGCGCGATTCGGCCGGTAACGTGCTCCGCATACTCGATACGTGGAAGCGCCGCGGTGTGAACGAAGGCGGTAGCGAGTATATCGCGGACGACGATGTGCTTAACCCGCTCTACGATGCCAGGCTCAGCAGCTTCGATCGGCAGAAGTATACACAGATCATCAATTCATTTGCCGCCACCTGGAACATTACACAGCGGCTCATGATGAAGGGGTTGATCAGCGCAACCAAATATGCGTCTACCCACGACATCTTCATATCGCCGCTGGCAAACCGATACTACAATTATTCCAGTGCCGACCTGAATAAACGCGGTGATTACTTCTTTGGCCAGAGCGATCAATTAACGATCGATGGTAATATTATCCTGTCGTATAACACAAACATAGATCGGCACGTCATCAACGCCTCCATTGGCGCAAACGTCAAAGACTTCAGTTCAGACAGTAAGGAGTTTTGGGCGCGTGGCTTTACAAACGATAAGTTTACCAACATCGGCTTCGCCAGCCGGTACTATGAAAACGATTCACCAACAGGCCTGGACGAAACAGATAGGCTGGTAGGCAGTCTGCTGGCGGTAAACTATTCGTATGACGACCGCTTCCTGTTGGATGTGAATGCCCGCCTGGATGGCTCGTCCAAGTTCGGTTCGGATAAGAAATACGCGCCGTTCTGGGCCGCGGGTTTGGGCTGGAACATTCATAAAGAGTCGTTCCTCTCTTCGGCGTCGTATATCAACCAATTGCGCATCACCGGCAGCACAGGCGTAACGGGTGGTGTTTCGTTTCCGCCATACCTGGGTAAAACCACCTATGCGTATTTCTTAGACTGGTATTCTACCGGTGTGGGCGCGTCGTATATGGCGTATGGTAACGATAATCTTACCTGGCAGCAGACCCGTAATTACGATATCGGCGCCGATGTAATGCTGTTCAACAACCGGATCACGTTCTCGCCTACGTATTATAATAAACTAACGAAAGATCTGATTCAGGACATTGCCGTACCGTCGTCGCTCGGCTATAGCTCTTTCAAGGCTAACCTGGGTGAGATGCTGAACGAAGGGTATGAGCTCGCGTTAAAAGTTGAGGTTGTGCGCAACTCCAGTTGGAATGTAAGCCTGAACGGAACCTTTACACGCAACACAAACACACTGCGTAACCTTTCAGACGGTACCAGTAAGTTTAATCAGGATGCCGAGCAGAATCAGAATACCGACGCCTACAAGGCCGTGCCGCTGCTGCGTCTGCAGGAAGGGCAATCGTTGAATACCATTTACGCCGTGCCTTCGCGGGGTATCGATCCCGAAAGCGGGAAAGAGATTTATGTAAAGCGCGATGGTAGCCTTACATACGAATATGATATAAAGGATGTAACGCCGGTGGGTAATTCAACGCCAAAGCTATACGGCTTTTTCGGCGGCACCGCCTCATACAAAAGCCTGATGCTGTATGTTAGTTTCTATACCCGGTTCGGTGGCGACATGTATAACCAGACACTGATTGACAGGGTCGAGAATGCCAATCCACGCTACAACGTAGACACCCGCGTGCTCGAAGGCCGCTGGCGGCAGCCGGGCGACGTGTCGTTCTATAAAGACATTGCCGAGCTGGGCTCTACCCGTGCCACATCGCGCTTCGTCCAGGCAGACAATGTCGTTGAACTCAAGTCGGTAAGCCTGTCGTATGATGTAGCACCATCGTTTCGTAAGAAACTCGGTATGCAGATGCTTCGGGTGGTACTAACCACCAACGATGCCTGGCGATGGTCGGCAGTGAAGCTTGAACGCGGAATTGAGTATCCGTTTGCGCGAAGCTTTACACTTTCGGTACAATCCAGGTTTTAATATTAACTCTTCTAACACGTGAAACCGATGAAAAATTCTATACTGCTGGTGGCTGTACTGTTTGTGCTGGCTTCCTGCTCGGATTATCTGGATGTAAAGCCGTCGTCGCAGATCGATAAAGAAGCCCTGTTCGCTACCGAAGAAGGTTTTATGGAAGCATTGAACGGCGTGTACTCGCTGTGTGTAAGCAATGATCTGTATGGCGATGAGCTGACGTTCGGTTTTCCGGATGTACTGGCGCAGAACTACTCCATTATCGATCTGACGGGATCGAAGTATCAGTACAGCGGTACTGTTTTATATGATTATACCGACCGCCATTTTATCGAGAAGAAAGACCGGGTGTGGGCAGGGCTGTATGGTGCCATTGGCAATTGCAACTCGCTTCTCGAAAACCTGGAGCTTCAGCGCGAAAAGGGCATCCTGCCAAAGCAAACATACCAGCTTATCAGGGGCGAGGCCATCGGGCTGCGGGCATACCTGCACCTGGATGTATTTCGGTTGTTTGCGCCATCGTATAAGAGTAAGCCCACGGCACCGGCTATTCCCTATGTTACGCGGTTTACCAACAAAATTGCGCCGCAGTTAACCGTAACCGCGGCGTTGGATAGCATCATCGCCGATCTGAATACGGCCCGGCTGTTGCTACAGGATGTCGACCCCATACGTAACACGACGTACATCGTAGGGTCTCCGTACGATGGTGACGATGGAGATTCCTTTCCGGACGACGATTCCAACGAGGAGAGTGGTCCGCTGTTTCTTCAGAACCGCCGGCACAGACTCAACTATTTCGCGGTATGCGCCACGCTTGCCCGCGCGTACCTGAACCGTGGTAAAAACGCCGAGGCGCTGGCCAGTGCGCGCGAAGTAATTGACTCGGAAAAGTTTCCCGTTGTAGACGACGAAGCGGCAACCGACGCAGAAGAGACCATGCGCGATCGGATTTATTACTCCGAGCTCATCTTTGGTTGGTCTATTGCCAACAAAACAGAGGTTGTTCGCGACCGGTTCGAGAAGAGCTCAAACTCGCTCATGGTTCGCCGCGATCCGGCAAACGCTATCTACGAGTCGTCAGGCGCCGGTGCGGAAGATATTCGTTTTCAATACTGGTTCAAGGCCGTAAACATTGGCTCTACCAATACGCTGCAGCTTCGCAAGTATCGCCGGGAAGATACCAACTATCACCCGCTTATGGCGCCGGCCATTCGCCTGAGCGAATTGTATTTCATCGCTTCCGAAGCAAGTTATGAAACTGACCCGGCACAGGCCTGGGAATATTTTAATACCGCAAGACTCCACCGCGGTATTGGCGGCACGCAATACGAAATAAAGAGTGGCAGCCAGCAAGTGCTGCAACGTGAACTGCTGAAAGAAGCTCGTAAAGAGTTTTATGGCGAGGGCCAGATATTCTATATGTATAAGCGCCTTCATGCCAACATTGCGGCCCTCGATGGCAGCGTCATTGTCGGCGAAGACCGCATCTTCAAAATCCCGATGCCCGACTCGGAAATTGAGTTTGGTGACCGTGAATAATTATCTTATCTGAATACACATGAACAGACAACTACTATATTGTTTCGTGCTCGTGCTTATAGTGCTCACGGCGTGTCAAAGCGAAGACGAGCATCTGCGCTACGATCTGAAGGAGAGTATTTACTTCGGCTATAGCAATACGATCGACGTACTGGAGCGGGTTGCGTTGGATCGCTACCCGAAAGGCATTCAGGATCCCAAGAAAACCGTTTATTCGTTTGCCGTTGACATGAAGGCGGTCGATACCGTCTTTATCCCGCTTACCATTTCCGGAAGCCGGGCCAACCGCGAGCGGAAGTATAAAGTTCAGGTAGCAAAAGGTACCACGGCCGAACCGGCATTACACTTTGCTCCACTCCAGGAATATTATACCGTGCCGGCCGATTCTGGAGTAACGTATTTGCCCATCGTGTTGTTTAGCAAAGACCAGCGCCTGGAGGATTCGACATTCGTTCTCAACCTCGAAATTGTGCCGACGGAAGATTTCGACGTGAATGTTCAGAAACATAAAACGGCGCAGATTTCATTTTCAAATCGGTTCGAGCGGCCGGTGTGGTGGACACAGTGGCAGGGCGAGCTGGGTTCGTATTCACGTGTTAAGCACGCGTTATACATCATGTCCGTTTATGACATCGAAGACAAAGACCTTATACCGAACGTCTCGGGCGAGAACGGTTTCTATATTCCATATAATCTGTTTCTGATCAGCAAATTCAAATCGTTACTGATAGATCCTAAGCTCTGGGTTCGCGATAACCCGCAGTTCGCGCTGGACGAGGTGTCGCCTGGTGTTTACAAGTTCTACAACAAGCAGAACGAATTCAAAACGTACCGGCTCGAACTCGACGATAAATCGGGGAAGTATTACTTTGTCGATGAGTTAAAGAAATGGGTGTCTACCGATTCTTAGCACGAGGTTTCCGAATATACTAACCTGAAAAAAACAATGAGAAAATACTTGATTTATATACTGGTAGGTTGTTTGGTGGTGTTGGCATCATGCTACGACGACCTGGGGAATTATGATTATAAAGACGTTGAAGATCCGAAGGTGGTGGGTTTGCAGGATTCCACGTTTGTCGCGTACATCGGCGATAGCCTGATCGTTGAACCTGTGATTACCCATTCGCTACAGGGCACGGAAGATCTTTCGTACGAATGGAATATTTCGAATCATATCGACATGCGTAGCGAGTACTTCAAAGGGCCAAGCCTGCGGATGTTTTTTAATCTGAAACCCGCGGTGTACTCCGCCATGCTCACCATAACCAATCATGTTAACGACATGAAGTACTTCTATACGTTCAAAGTAGAAGGCCGTACGGAGTTTACAAGGGGGCTTACGGTTTTGAGTAACGACGGTGGTATGTCGAAGCTTTCGTTTGTACGCGACGGACGGGCCATTCTTCCGGATCTATATGAAGCACTTCACGGTGAACCACTCCCGAACAACCCACGGCAGCTTTTAATCGTAGATCATAACTGGCTAAAGGCCTATCACGTTCTCACGGGCGAAGAGGGAAAGCCTGGCGTAATTGTCGATGCCACCACCATGCTGCGGGTGAAAAACATGGAAGATAATTTCTTTCAGAAGCCCGCCCACCTGAGCGCGCAATCTATCCAGCTGGTGCCCAGCGGGGTTTCTACCGGAATCATCAGCGGGAAGCTCTACTCCGGTTTCTGGCAAACCTGCCCGTGCAGCCCCATCTTTGGGGTATACGGCGCGCCGGCAGCCGGCGATTATACGCTCTCGCCGTACTTTAACTATTACCCATCGCATTACCTGGGGTACGACATCGCTAAAAAGAGATTCGTTCAGTTCGATCTTAACCTGAACTACAATCCCAATTACAGCATCAACGCCACAGGGCCTGGTTTCGATCCGAAGAACGTAGGTGTCGATCTGATCTACATGGCCGATATAGCCCAGGATAAGAAATATGCCTTCGGCAGAGATGCCACCGACACATTGTTCGAATTCAAGTTCTGGGATGTTCCCAACATGTTCTTCCCCCTGCACAAGCGTCCGTTCGTCGGCGCCTCGTACGTCAGGGCCGATACAAAGTGGGCAGCTTCAACCCGTAATATTATCTACTTCAGCTCGGGCGATAAGATCTACCGGTACAATCCCGACAACGAAGACATTCAGTTGCTTACTGCCAACCTGGGCGGTAAGACGGTAACCATGCTTAAGCTTATTGATAACGACCTGCTGCTTGCCGGGGTTGACGGTACGCTCTATTACCTCGATGTTCGTGTGGGCAAAGGCGGTGAGATCTATCAGACGATAGAAGGAATTCCAGGATATCCGGTAGATGCTGTGTTGCGCAAATAAACCATTATGGCAATGAAACAATATACTATGATTTTTGCGCGAACTGCTGCCGTAATGATGTTGCTAGGGTTGGCCGCTTTTATACAGGTAAAAGCGCAGACCGCTACGCCAGCGTATGTTGAGACGAACGGACTGATAGTAGACGATAAGGTGTATGAACACATCCTCACATCGACTCGCGCCATGATCGAAGCCCGTAAGGTTACAGCCGCTTCCAAACTGGTGGGCCAGCTCGATCGAACACAATGTTCAGTGTCACGTCCCAAACCGGCAAAGAAAGTGCTGGCCGCGGCCGATTTGTATGAACAACATAAGGCGTCTGTACTCGTGGTTGCCACATTGTATAAATGCCATGTATGCCCTAACGATCACCTCACGGCGGCTACAGGCTTTGTAATAGGTGCCGACGGGCTCGCGGTAACGAGCTATCACGTGTTTAACGGCAATGCCACACGCGACAGGCTCGACCTTACCCATGTAGTAATGGATAGCCAGGGCAATGTATATCCGATTACCGAGGTACTGGCCGCCCACAAAGGCGACGATGTAGCTATTTTTAAGATCGGTGGCGGCGAGAAACTTTCGCCTGTACCACTCGCCGACGCCGCCCGTGTGGGCGAAAATGTTTGTATCATAGCCCACCCGCATTCCATGTTCTATTCGTTTTCCTCGGGCACACTGTCGCGTATGTACATGCGCGAGGGAGGCGAGAAAATGACCGTAACGGCAGACTTCGGTCAGGGCTCTAGCGGCGGCCCGGTGTTTAATGACAAAGGCAATGTGGTGGGTGTAGTATCGGCCACACTGTCGCTATACCACGCCGATGGACATTTGCAAATGGTATCCAAAGAAACCATACCGGTGCAGCGCATCAGGGCATTGATCCGGTAAAGCGAAAGAATGAAAAAAATTACGATCCATATTTAACACATGATTATGAGAAACATAAGTTTATTGATACTTGCTCTGCTGGTTATTACCAGCCCAATGGCGTCGGCGCGACAGCCCAAGGCAGCTCCTGAATTCGTACTCAAAGGCACAATAAAAGGATTTACCGATCCATATATTTATTTGTACCACACAAAAAACGGAAACCCGATGAACCTCGATTCGTGCGCGGTAAAGAACGGACAGTTCGAGTTTCGCGGCAGTGTACCCGAGCCGCAGCAGATCTTTCTGCACAGCAAGAACCGAAAGCTCCAGAAGGTTATCTACGCCGAGAACGTCGTGATGACGGTATCGGGCGATATCAACGGCACCGTCAAAGTAGCGGGCTCCGCTACACAGAGCGACTACGAACGTCTCGAAGACAAGATTACCGCGCACCGCGCAGAAGTGATAAAGCTCTACAACGCCGCAGAAGTAGCGAAGGTAGAGGGCGATACCGCGAAGATGAAGAAGCTCAATGCCGAGTCCGACGCGCTGTATCGTAAAGAGAAAGATGTTCGCAAACAGTTCATACTCGAAAACCCCCGGAGTGCCGTTGTACTACAGGAGCTGATGATCTGGATGGATGAATCGAACTACAAAGAAGCCCGGGTAATCTACAACGGCCTTGACCCCGCCGTAAAAGCGCTGAGCAAGGCAAAAGAAATTACCACGCGCCTCGATAATCTGGAGAAGGTCGATCTGGGTAAGGCGTTCGTAGACTTTACGCAGAAAGACGCTGCGGGCAATCCGGTTACGCTGTCGTCATACAAAGGCAAGTATGTACTGCTGGAGTTCTGGGCAAGCTGGTGTGGTCCGTGCCGGGCAGAGAATCCAAACCTGCGCGCCGCCTATCTGAAGTACAAAGATAAAGGCTTGAACATACTCGGTGTTTCGCTCGACGAGAACGAGGCGCGCTGGAAGAAAGCAATGGAACAGGACAAACTTCCATGGACCCAGGTCTCAGATCTGAAAGGCTGGAAAAACGAAGTAGCAACCAAGTACGGCATCATGGCTATTCCGGCTAACTTCCTCATCGATCCACAAGGTAAGATTGTAAAGCGTAATCTACGGGGTGAAGAGCTTAACAAGGCCCTCGAAGAAATCTTCAATTAATAACCGTTACCCAAACCAAATCTCCTCGTTGCATGAAAGCCGGGCACAGTGTTGTCCGGCTTTTTTGCATTTCCGTGCCGTGGTACAATTCCACAACACATGAGGTGTTTGGGCGCATTCGCGTGGCAAAAAGAGTTTATAAAAAGTATCGATATTATCCTCGTATGCGGCCGTCCAAATAACGCCGATACAGCGGGTATGTATGATTTGATCGATATTTCCCCAGAAATACACCGGTAAAATTCTCAATTTGCTTGCCCGTTAACGCCAGGATTATTCAGTCGTTAACGGGAGAAAGCGACTATACCTGCTACTTCATGATCACCCCATCTCACGCCGCACGTTTGGGCATAATGACCCTGTTGGTTGTTTCTTTGGTATCCTGCAACGGATCGTTGTCCGTTAACGATGTTAAAAAGCTCAACCGGTATACTGCCCGTAACGGTAACCTGTACCAATATGTGTCTATTCCCGACTCGGCGTCGCTTCCAGAGCTTATCGAGGTCACACGCGAATTAGTAAAGCGCAGCGGAAGAGAAAGTCAACAAAACCTTTTCAACTATTATATCGGATCAGAACGTGTGCAGAAGTATGCGGTGCTGGTTACGCATAAAGTGGCCGATGGAACAGACACCGTAGCCGTGGTGCAGTATCCCGGAATGAAAGACACGCCTGCGGCCGTCTTCGAAAAATCAGCGCTCGAAGTTCTGACTGCGGATCCGCACAATCGTCTTCCCGACAGCTGTGCTGGCGTATGGTTTAACTGGTCAAATCCGTTTGAAGTTTACCTGATAGTTTACAAAGATGGCGGTAACCTACGTGTTCAGAGCTATCATCCTTCACTCGGTCAGAACGATGTTGCGATTCCCGATAAAAATGCGCTTGGTAACCACGTTTTGCGGACCGATAGTCGTCAATCCAAAGACTGGGGCGTTACCTACTTCGATGTAACGAAACGTTACGAACGGCTGCAGTACAACGACCTGTACGTTACAGAACAAACAACAGACGATGCAGAGTACATGTTGGGAGTCTATAACTTTCTGTGCGACTGTCCGAAGCAGCAACCCTGGCCGTTGCCGCTGAACAACAACTGATTCATGTAAGCAGCGCCTGCCTGGTGTTGCTCGTACCGCGTTTCATATAGCCCGTCTGCCCATCCGAAGCGCATTGTATTATTCCCCGCAGTTGAATACATTCACATTAACCGCTATAACCCGGTTAATACGCTATGTTCAACGCTATTGTTCCTAACCTTCGCCGTGTGGTGGTCATCACGGTCCTTGCCGGTTTGCAGGCAGTAACGGCCCAGGCTCAGAATACCAACTATATTTCCAACAAAGCGCCGCTGCAAAGCAATCCGTTTGTGGCGCTGCCGCTGGGCAGCATTACGCCGCAGGGCTGGCTCGATACGCAGCTACAGGCGCAGCGCACCGGCCTTACCGGCCATGCCGAAGAGATCTTTAGTGAGCTCAGGGCCGATGCCGCATGGCTTGGTGGTAACGCGCCAAACTCAGACTGGGAGCGCCCGCCGTATTACCTGCGCGGCCTGGTGGGCCTGGCCTATTCGCTGAACGATGCCGGCCTGAAACAACGCGCACAGAAATGGATAGACTGGGCTATTGCCAGCCAGAATGCCGAAGGCAACTTTGGTCCGGCTACAAACAACGACTGGTGGGCACGTATGCCGATGCTCGATATGTTTTGCGACTACCACGATGCAACAAACGATGTCCGCGTAATTCCCTTCCTCACGAAATACTTCCGGTATCAGCTGGCCACGCTCGATAAACAGCCGTTGAAAGAATGGGCCAGTGCCCGAGCTGCCGATAATGTCAACGTAGTGTTCTGGTTATACAACCGCACCGGCGATGCCTTTCTGCTCGACCTGGCCCGTAAGATCAAAGAGCAGGCATATAACTATACAGACATCTTTTCGGATAACACCTTCCTCAGCAGCTTTCATAACGACTTCTTCCCCAAACACGGTGTAAACGTTGCCCAGGCTTACAAGTATGGCCCGGTATTCTACCAGCTCACAAAGAACCCCAAAGACAAAGACGCGTTCATCAACGGCATACAGAACCTCGATGCCTACCACACACAAATTACCGGCATGAACTCCTGCTCGGAATTCCTGGCCGGCACATCCTCTATTCAGGGTGTCGAGCTTTGCGCCACCGCCGAGCGGATGTATTGCAACGAGCTCGCAACACAAATTACCGGCGACCCGCGCATAGGCGACGACCTGGAGAAGATCACATTCAACCACCTGCCCGCCAACATAAGCCCCGACTTCCACCAGCATCAATATTACTCGCTGCCCAACCAGGTGCAGAGCAAAGAAGGCGGTAACGGTTTTGGCCAGGACTACGGCAGCGGTGTTTTGCCCGGTCCCTTCTCGGGTTACCCGTGCTGCCGCTTCAACATGCACATGGCCTGGCCGCGGTATGCACAGTATTGCTGGATGGCCACCGCCACAAACGGTCTCGCCGTTACAGCGTATGCCCCCAGTACCGTAAAGGCCAAAGTAGCCAACGGAATACCTGTTATTATTACCGAGAAAACCGATTATCCCTTTGGCGAGCAGATCACGTTTAGCGTAGCCACCACGAAGGCGGTTAAGTTTCCGTTGCAGTTGCGTATACCCGCATGGTGCAAAGCTCCCGTAGTAAAAGTAAACGGTGTTGCCCGGAAGGGTGTAACACCCGGTTCATACTATACCGTAGACCGCACGTGGAAGAACAACGACGTTGTGGTGGTAGAGGTGCCGATGGACATTAAAACATCTACGTGGGTAAACAACGCGGTGGGCATTGAGCGTGGACCGCTGGTGTACACACTGGACCTGAACGAGTCGTGGAAGCGAAAGAAAGAACATACCTTTAACGGTGTGGACTTTAGCGAGTACGAGGTGTTCCCCACAACAGCCTGGAACTATGGTTTGGTGCTGGACCCGACAACGCCCGAGAAGAGCATTACCGTAACCAAAGGCCCGATGCCCGCCAACCCCTTTGCACCCGAAAACACACCCGTGCAATTGAAAGTAAAGGCAAAGAAGCTGAACCAATGGACCCTGGCGCCCAACGGCGTACATGCCATGGAACCACCGGTAAATACCGAGACCGCATCGCCGGTAGAAGAGGTAACGCTTATTCCATTCGGCGCGCAGCGTATACGGGTTACATACCTGCCGCTTGCCGGCACGGCTGCAACCTATCCGAAAAGCTTTGTCGATACCTTTCAGACCGGAGCGGCTAACCCCTGGGTCAACTTTGGCGGCGGCTGGCAGCAGAAAGACGGTAAGTATTTTTCGGAATCGTATAACATAGACGGCGCCAAGTCGGTCGCTACCCATACCCGGTTCAGCGACTTTACCTACAACGCCACGGTTACACTATTAAACGATGCTATGGAAGGCGGGGTGTTGTTCCGGGTAACCTCGCCCGCCATGGGCGTCAACGCCTTACAGGGATACTACGCCGCCATTACCGCCGACGGACGCCTCATTCTCGGCAAGATGAACAATGCCTGGCAGGCCCTTAAAACGTACAACACCACCATCGCTACCAACAAGGCATACAACCTCCGTATCGTGGCAAAGGGAACACAGATCGCCGTTTACCTCGACGATATGACGACGCCTAAAATTACCGTTACCGATGATAGTTATACCGCCGGTGCCATCGGTCTGCGCCAGTACAGCGGCGTGCATACCCAGGACCCGTCAGGAAAGACAGTAGTCTATGAGAAGGTAGCCGTGAATGCACTGTAAGCTTCCTTACAGGTTGTGAAGAATTGGCATACGCAGGTTCTTCACAACCTTATTTTTACATCAGGTGTTTTGTATGAAGTAGCACGCCACCTTAGAGGTTGGCTCGAAAAACACAAAGAGCTCGCCATCGCCCCAGAAGTTCATCTCTTCATAATAGCGGCTATAATATTCGTTGTGTGCTTTAACGTTGGTGCGTTCCACACCCACGCCGCCATAGAGCTGGCAAAGGAATGTCATTCGTTTACCCGACTTTGGGCAAACGGGTATAGCCGGGTATTGTATCCAGTTAGGAATGCCGGCGTGCACCGATCCGGGGAATTCTGTAGCGTCTTCAAAATTGAAGTTCAGGGCTTCGAATACAATCGCAGAGTCCTTATTCAAATCGTCTTCGTATGACGTATCGGCCCGCTCTACGTCTGCACGGTTTATAATTACAGGCTTTGCAGGGTTGGAGTAATCGAGAAACACGTTGCCGATGTTCAGGTATATGGGGCACATGAGGTGAATCGTAAACGGCAGCCAGGAAAACGCTTTCGCTTCATGGCTGATGTGACCCAGATATTGAAACGGCACAACGCAGTCGTTATCCGGGAAGTTTACACCGTTTGGTATTTCGCCACCCAGTTGATGAACGCCCGTACTGCTCTCTGCCAGTTGCAGTATCCTGTGTGGCGTAACCTCGGTATACGGAAAGCCGATTTCGTCAGCTTCGAGGTGGCGTTCCTGTTTAGAGCCCTCATCATAATCGTACGCTTTCACAAGCATATCGTTCTCGAACACGAGCTCGATTCCGTTAGGAATACGTTCCACCGTTTCACGGTTTGTAGCCTGGGTGGCTATGAAATTCTGACATTGCGGGCTGCCATTGAAGTGGACCTCGAAGCCAGCCAGGTAAATTCTTTTCTCCATAAAGCGCAGGATTGAATGGATTACGGCGCCAATGTACTAAACCCGGGCAGGACGCTGCAATACTCCTTTTTGGGTATGTCTCGATCAGAACCTAAGGCGTTTATGGTTTCGTGATTTGAACGACGGACATTTTGTTTCTGAATTAATACAGTTTTATAAAATCAAGCGGGTAGATTGATTCTATAACTTGTATTTCTTCCGCCACCATCTTCTCTTTCCAGGCATCCTTTCTCGACTAAATCCTGAATGTCGCGTAATGCTGTATCGGTTGAACATTTGGCAATCTTGGCCCATTTCGAAGTGGTTAAATTGCCTTCAAATCCATCGATCAGTTTGTTTATCATTTTGCGTTGTCTTTCGTTCATGCTGAGTTCCTGATGGGATTTCCAGAACCTGGCTTTTCGAATTATTCCAGAAAGGCTATC
>Ga0065165_1002119_pt1 | contig 18082 bp, 17 predicted proteins | sample AraplaMF_Cvi_mMF_FD_63813 | JGI IMG/M metagenome (GOLD analysis project Ga0065165, IMG submission 63813) | Arabidopsis root microbial communities from the University of North Carolina, USA - plate scrape MF_Cvi_mMF (version 2) (version 3) | ecosystem: Host-associated > Plants > Roots >...
GGCACGTCGATCGGGTTCTGGGTGATGAAATAGACGCCCACGCCCTTCGAGCGGATCAGGCGGACGACCTGCTCGATCTTGTCGAGCAACGCCTTGGGAGCGTCGTCGAACAGCAGGTGGGCCTCGTCGAAGAAGAAGGCGAGCACCGGCTTGTCGGGGTCGCCGACCTCGGGGAGATGCTCGAACAGCTCGCTCATCAGCCAGAGCAGGAAGGTGGCGTAGAGCTTGGGGCTCGCCATGAGCTTGTCGGCGGCGAGGATGTTGACCACGCCCCGGCCCTTGTCGTCTGTCGCGATGAAATCGGCCATGGCGAGCGCGGGCTCGCCGAAGAAATGGTCGCCGCCCTGGCTGCGCAGCTGGAGCAAGGCGCGCTGGATCGAGCCGATGCTCTGCTTCGAGACATTGCCATAGGTGGTGGTGAGCTCGTCAGCGCGGTCGGCGCAGTGCGAGAGCATCGATTGCAGGTCGTCGAGGTCGAGAAGCAGCAGCCCGTCCTTGTCGGCGACGGTGAAGGCGATGGTGAGCACGCCTTCCTGCACCTCGTTGAGATCCATCAGCCGCGAGAGGAGCAGCGGGCCCATCTCGGAGATGGTGGTGCGAATCGGGTGGCCCTGTTCGCCGTACAGGTCCCAGAACTGCACCGGGTTGTCGGCGTAGGACCAGGTGTCGTCGCCGATCTCCTTCGCGCGGGCGGCGAATATCTCGTGCGTCTTGGCGGTGGGCGAGCCCGCCATGGCGAGGCCCGAGAGGTCGCCCTTCACGTCGGCGACGAAGGTCGGGACACCCGCGGCCGACAGGCCCTCGATGATCCCCTGGATGGTGACGGTCTTGCCGGTGCCGGTGGCCCCCGCGATGAGGCCGTGGCGATTGGCGCGCTTCAGGCAGAGTTCCTGCCGCTTGCCGCCGCCGAGCCCGATGAAGATGCCTTCGTCCGCCATGCGCCACTCCCGAACTTGTTGCGGGGCCGATTAGAGGCGGGCGCGCGGCAAAAGAAAAGGCCGGGAATCGCTTCCCGGCCTCTTCTCGACGGATCGGGGTGACTTACCCGTTGTTGATGTTCACCGCGATGAAGCCGCCCTGGCCGCGCGAACGCTGGACGAACAGCACCACCGAGGTGCGGCCCGCCGCTTTGGCCTGGCCGACGATGCGCGACACGTCGGCGGCGGTCGCCACCGGCGTGCGGTTGACCGAGACGACCACGTCGCCGCGGCGCAGGCCCTTGCCGGCCGCGTCGCTCGCCGGGTCGACCTGCGCAACGACTACGCCCTTGGTCGTCGGATCGACGCCCACGTCGCGCGCGATCTGCGGGGTGAGGGGGAGCAAGGCGAGGCCGAGCTGCGCCGTGGTCGCCGCCTGGCCGCTGGTGCCGCTGTCGTCGTCCGGCGCATTGCCGTTCTCGTCATCGGGGTTGAAGCCGGCGAGTTGCTCCTCGGGCGGGCGGGTGCCGAGCGTCACCTGCACCGTCTGGCGCTTGCCGTCGCGGATCAGGTCGATCGGCAGCTTGCTGCCCGGGGTCGCATTGGCGACGAGATAGGAGAGCGTCTGCTCCGGCGTGACCGGCTTGCCGCCGACCGCGACGATGATGTCGCCCTGCTTGATCCCGGCCTTGTCCGCGGCCTGGCCCGGCTCGACGCGCGAGACGAGCGTGCCCTGGTCCTTCGGCACGCCGAACGCGCTGGCGATGTCGGCGGTGAGGTCCTGCATGCCGACGCCGAGATAGCCGCGGGCGATCTTGCCGCCGCGCATCAGCGTGTCGATCACCGGCTTGGCCTCTTCCGCGGGGATCGCGAAGCCGATGCCGACATTGCCGCCGGTCGGCGACAGGATCTGCGAGTTGATGCCGATGACGTTGCCGTTCAGGTCGAACATCGGGCCGCCCGAATTGCCGCGGTTGATCGAGGCATCGGTCTGGATGAAGCGGTCATAGGCGCCCGCGCCGGTGACGCGGTGCACCGCCGAGATGATGCCCGCGGTGACGGTGCCGCCGAGGCCGAACGGATTGCCGATCGCGACGATCCAGTCGCCGACGCGCGCCGCGCTCGAATCGCCGAAGCGGACGAAGGGCAGGTTCTGGCCTTCGATCTTGAGCACCGCGAGGTCCGACTGCGCGTCACGGCCGATCAATTTGGCCTTGAACTCGCGCTTGTCGGTCAGCGTGACGGTGATCGTGTCGACCACGGCGTTGGCGGTGCCGGCCGAGATCACGTGGTTGTTGGTCACGACATAGCCGTCGGCCGAGATGATGAAGCCCGAACCGAGCGATTCGGCCTCGCGCGTCACCGGCTTGCCGCCACCGCCGCCCTGGCCGCCGAACAGGTCGCCGAAGGGCGTGCCGGCGAAGGGATTGGTGTTCACCTGGACTTTCTGCGTGGTCGAGATGTTGACCACCGCGGGCTGGAGCCGGGCGACCATGTCGGCGAAGCTCATCGGGGCGCCGGCCTTGGGAGCGGTGGCCGAGATGGCGCCGGGTTCGTTCTGGGCGGTCTGGGCGCCGGCGGGCGCCTGGAGAGTCATGGTGGCGGCAGCGCCGCCGAGAAGCAGGGCAGTAGTGAGGGCGTAGGCGTAACGCACGAGTGAATTCCTCTGTCAGTACGAAAAGCGTGCAGCCGCGACTCTCGCCGCGACTGGCTGAACGCCGTTTGAATATGAACGGTCCGAAAGGCTCATCGTTGCCCGCCGAATTCGCGGAGATATCCACTATTGGGCGAGAGAATCACCGAAGTCTCCCCATCGGCATCGGGACGCGTCACGCCAAAGGTCTGCTTATAGGACTGCATGGCGCGGTAGAATGCGTAGAATTGCGGATCTTTGTTGAAGCTATCCGCATATATCTTCGCAGCTTGCGCGTCGGCATCGGCACGAATGATCTGCGCCTGCTTGAGCCCCTGGGCGAGGATCGTGGTCGCCTCCTGGCGCCGCGCGGTGCGCATCCGCTCAAAGGCGCTGTCGAGCGGAGAACCCGACGGCAAATCGGCATGCTTGATGCGTACGTCGACGATTTCGACGCCAAACTGGCTGGCTGCGACCTGCAGCGCCTTCTGGATATTGTCCATCACCTCGCCGCGCTCGGGGCTGAGCAGGGTCTCGAATCGGCGCTTGCCGAGTTCGTTGCGCAGCGCAGAGCTGAGAATCGGGGTGAGCTGGTCAGTGACGCGCTGCACCGATTGCGCGGTGATCACCATCCGCAGCGGATCGACCACGCGGAAGCGGGCGAAGGCGTCGACTTGCAGCAATTGCTGGTCCGAGGAGAGCACGCGCTGATCCTCGAGCGGAATGCTCTGGACGCGCTTGTCGACCCAGACGAGGCGATCGAGGAACGGAATGCGCCATTTGAGCCCGGTCTCGGTCTGCCCGAACTGCTCGCCCGGCTTGTAGGGATTGTAGATCGCCACCGGCTTTTCGAAGCGCAGCACCACGGCCTGACGTGTCTCGGGCACGATCGCGATCGAATTGAGCAGCAGGATGAGCAGAGCGATCACGATCAGGCCGATCGCGATCGGATTGCGCAGCGAGGCGGCGTTCATCGGCTGCCTCCCTGGCCCTGCTGGGGCTGCTGCGGCGCAGGCGATGGCGCCTGGACCTGGATCGAGCCGTCCGACTGGGCGGCCGAGCGGCGCGCCGCCTCGGCCAGCGGGAGGAAGGGCGTGACGCCGGGAGCGTCGACGATCGTCTTCTTGGTCTTGGCCAGCACCTGTTCCATCGTCTCGTAATACATACGCCGGCGGGTCACGTCGGGCGCGAGCTTGTACTGTTCGTAGATCTTGTCGAACTCGGCCGCCGAGCCCTGCGCGCCCGCGATCACCTGCTGGTAATAGGCGTTGGCCTGGTTGATCGAGGCGGCCGCCTGCTGCTGCGCGGCGCTGACCTTCTTGAAGTCCTCGTCGACTGCCTGCGGCGCGCTGGCATTCTTGATCGCGATGCCCTGCACGCTGACCCCGGCTTCATATTCGTCGAGGATCTGCTGCATCAGATCGCGCACGCGGCTCTCGATGCCGGTGCGGCCCGCGCCGATCGTGTCGTTGAGCGTCGCCGTGGCGACCACCGCCCGCATCGCGCTCTCGGCCACCGCCGCCACCGTGGCGTCGGGGTCGTTGATCTGGAACACGTAGTCCGACGGGCTCTTGACGTTCCAGCGCACCGAATAAGCGAGATCGACGATGTTCTTGTCGCCGGTGAGCATCAGATTCTCGCCGCTGCCCTTGGGGAAATCCTCGGTGCGCATCGCGCTGACGTCGATCTTCTTGACCGATTGGAATGGGGCGGGGAGCGTGACCTGCCAGCCTGGATCGAGCGTGCCGGTATAGCGGCCGAGCGTGGTCACCACGCCGCGCTGCTGCGGCCCGATCTGCCAGAAGCTGGTGAGGACCACCCAGAGCAGGACCAGCACGCCGCCGATCAGCCACCACATGCCCATGCCGCCGGGCAGGCCGGGAATACCCGGACCGCCCCCGGAGCGGGCGCGCTTCAATATCTCGTCGAGCGTGCTCGCGGCCCCCGGACGCGAGCGCCGGCCCTCGGGCGGAAAGGCCCAGGGATTGCGCGGCCCGCCGCCGCCGTCGTTTCCGCCGGAGCCGCCATCGCCTCTCCCGCTTCCACCGCTGCCCCACGGGCTCTTCGGCCCTTCATTCCGGAAGATGCCAGCCTTTGCCAGCCAACCCGTGATAGTCACCATGCGAGCCTTTATAAGGAGGCGTCCGCGGATTTACAGTGGCACGAAGCGATTGTGCGCCTATCTGGCGCACGATGACCGATCGCACCGCACTCGAAACCGCCCTCGCCCCCATCGCCGCCGGCCGTGCCACCGCCCGATTGCAGGACGGACGCGCCTCGATCGTACTCGACGTGACAGGGCTGCCCGAGGGCGCGCGCACCGAGCTCGAAGCCGATATCCGCCGCGCTGCCGAGGCCGTACCGGGCGTGTCCGAGGTGCGCGTGCTGCAGACCAGTGAGCGCAAGACGCGGAAGCTGATCGCGGTGGCGAGCGGCAAGGGCGGGGTGGGCAAGTCCACCATCGCCGCGAATCTCGCGATCGCACTCAAGGCGGCGGGACGCAGCGTCGGGCTGGTCGATGCCGACATCTACGGCCCCTCGCAGCCCAAATTGCTGTCGGTCGAGGGTATTCGCCCGCAGGCACGCGAGGAGAAACTGATCCCGGTGGAGACGCCCTATGGCGTGCCCCTGCTCTCGATGGGCGGGCTGGTCGCGCCCGACAGTGCGATCGCGTGGCGCGGGCCGATGGCGGGCGGCGCGCTCGGTCAATTGGTCGACGCGCATTGGGGCGACACGGACACGCTCATCCTCGATCTGCCGCCGGGAACGGGCGACGTGCAGCTCACCATGGTGCAGAAGCACAAGCCGGCCGGCGCGGTGATCGTCTCGACGCCGCAGGACCTCGCGCTGATCGACGCGCGCCGCGCGATCGACCTGTTCGCCAAGACCGGTATCCCCGTGATCGGCCTGGTCGAGAATATGGCGGGCTATCAATGCCCGCATTGCGGCGAGGTTTCGGATCCGTTCGGCAAGGGCGGCGCCGAGGCGGCGGCCGAATCGCTCGGCATCCCGTTCCTCGGCCGCGTGCCGCTCGACATCGCGATTCGCACCGCGTCGGACGCGGGCACGCCGCCGGCCGCCGGAAACGGCCCCGAGGCGCAGGCGTTCAAGGAGATTGCCGGCAAGGTCCATGCCTGGCTGAAATAGGAGGATAGCATGCCGCTGACGCGCGACGAGGATATCCGGGAACTGCTGGAGAATGCGCGGGTGATCGCGATGGTCGGCGCGTCGGACCGTCCCGATCGGCCGAGCTATGGCGTGATGGCCTTCCTCCAGCGCCATGGCTATCGCGTGATCCCGGTCAATCCGCAGATCACCGGCGAGCATGTCCATGGCGAGTTCGTCTATCGCGAACTGAGCCAAATCGGTGAGCCGATCGACATCGTCGACATCTTCCGCCGCCCGATCGCCGCGGGCGAGGCGGTGGACGAGGCGATCGCGGCGGGCGCGAAAGCGGTATGGCTTCAACTCGGCGTGATCAACGAAGAGGCGGCCGTGCGCGCCGAGGCGGCGGGGCTCAAGGTGGTGATGGACCGCTGCCCGGCGATCGAGATCCCGCGTCTGGGGATTCAGCCGGTCGCCTGATAGTCAGGCTTCACCCCGGCTTCCTGCCAGTAGCGCATCAGTCCGAGCTCGCCGGCGAGCTTCGTAAAGCGCGGATCGGCGCGCATCGCCGCGGTAGGCGGCATGAACAACGGGTGTGTCCGGCGCGCATTGCGGCGCGTATAGGTGCCCTGCTCGGGTGTGAAGCGCAGCTCGCCCGGATCGAAGCCGCGCTGGAAATAATAGGCGTCGGCGATGGCGAAGGCCTCGTCGAGCCGCCCTAGCGCCGACATGAACTGCATGCCGTTCTCAGCGAAACCCGCCCCGCGATGCGCGCCTTCGAGCGTCACTACCACCGCGGCATCGATGTCGGCGCCCGTGCGGCTCAGCATCGCGCGGGCCACCGTCAGCACCTGCTCGAAATTCCATTCCGGAATGCCGGTCGGGCGAGTCTCGCGATTCTCCCCCAGCGCGATCGCCTCGCGCACCCGGCCCGTATACATGAGCAGGTAGAAGCGGGTGAACCATACCGCGAAATGCGTGGGGAAGAGGGCGACGGCATCGTCCATCGCCTTGTCCGCCTCGTCGGGCCTGCCGGCGGCCCAGAGCGTCTGGACATGGGTATAAGCGAGCCCGGGATTGGGCGGTATGCGTTTCCAGATCGCATCGAGCAGATTGGCAGCCTCGGCGCAGCGTCCCACCCCGAGCAACAGGCCGGCGAGCGAGCTGGTCAGCATGTCGTTTCCGGGATGCTGGGCGAGGCTGGTGCGCAGTCCGCGCTCCGCCACCGCCCAATTGCCCGTCACCGGCCGGTTCAACCCTTCCGCGGCGCGCGCATACGCATTGTTCGGGTCGAGCGCGAGCGCGCGGCGGCGCGCTTCGGCGGCGCGAGCGCGCATATCGGCTTCGAACTGGCGCGGGCGGCCGGTCGCCGCGGCGGAATAGGATAAGGCCAGCAATCCCCAGCCATCGGCATAGTCCGGCCGCAGGCTGACCACCCGCCGCAACAGCCCGATCGCCTGGTTGCCGCCCTCGACCGTGCCCTGCGTCATCGCCATCTGCGCCTGGATCATCAACGGGGCGACATCGGCCGGAGGCTTGTTTTCCGCGGCCACGGGTTGCGGGCGCGGGCGCAGGAACCATCCCGCGGTCAGGCCGGCAGCGGCGAGCGCGCCGCCGCCTAACAGCGCCTGACGGCGGGTGAGCGATGTTTTCGCGGGCGCCGCTGCGGCGGGCGCGGACGCGGTCTCGCCTTCGCCACCGAGCAGGCGATAGCCGACCTTGGTGATCGTCTCGATGCGGAAGCTGCCCGCGCCGATGCCTTCGGCCGAGCGGCGCAGGCGCGAGATCACGCGGTTGATCGCATCCTCGCCGACCACGCGGCCTTCCCAGCAACGCCGCGTGAGATCGTCGCGGCTGACGATGCCGCCCCCTGCCTCCGCCAGCGCGACGAGCACCTGCATCACCCGCGGCTCGAGCACTTCCTCCATGGCGTCGTCGCGCACCAGCTGACGAAGCGCCGGGCGCACGGTGACGCGGCCGAGGATGAACTCGGCCGAATGCGCCAGATCGATCGCCTGCGTTTGCTCCACCCCGGGCCCGCCCTTTTCGTTGCACCTGCGCGCGAAGCCTGTGGCGCCGCGGCCTGAACGCCAGATTTATCGCCAAATCATCAGCACTTCATCAGGCAATCATCGGTCGATCATCGGTTCCTCATCCTCTCCATCGGATGCCGCCGCCGCGAAGATAAGCGGCGTCCGGCAGCGACATTCCGGCCGGCACGATTGGAGAAAAACGATGAAAACCCTGATCCCGCTGATCCTGCTCGCATCGATCGCAGCAAGCCCGGTTCAGGCCGAAGAGGCGAAGCGCGCCACGGTGCAGCTGGCCGATCTCGATCTTTCCAGCCCGCGCGACCAGCATGTGCTCGACCAGCGCATCGCCGGCGCGCTCGAGCAGGTGTGCGGCTCCTATGCCGGTGCGGACTACGCCAAGGAGGCGCGCATCCGCGCCTGCCGCGCCGATCTAACTACAAAGCTGCAGACCTCGCTGGCCGAAGCCCGGACGGCGCGCGCCGGCACCGCGGTCGCGGCGCGCTGACGATGTCGCAACTGACGGGCCGGTGGGTGCCGGCCCGTCCCTTTTAGCCCGGCAGGCAGGCTAGCGCCGCGATCAGCCGGTCGACATCGGCGACGTCCTGATAGAGGCCGAAGCCGATGCGCAATACGTCGCCACGCACATCGGTGACGATATCCTCGGCTTCGAGCGCACGCTTCCATTGCTGGGCGTGCGGCGAACGGAAGGCGAGGAAACGGGCCTGCGGCCCCTCGCCCGGCGGATTGAGCAATTCGGCTTTGCCCAATGGGGTCGCGTCCAGGCGTTCGAGCAGGCGGCCGCGCAGCACCGCGACGTGCGCGTTGACCGCCGCGGTGGTCAGCCCTTCGCCGGCGAGCATGTCGCGCACGGCGACGAAGCGGTAGAGGCCCGAAGGGTCGAACGTCGCGCCGAGGAAGCGACGCGCGTCCGGGGCATAGCCCACGCTCTCAGGTGGCAGCGACAGATCGTCGAACTCCGCATACCAGCCGGTGATCTCGGGCCGCAGCCCGAAACCGGCGGGCGCGTGGAGGAAGGCGCAGCCCTCGCCCGCCATGGCATATTTGTAGCCGCCGGCGATGTAGAAGATATGGGGCGCGGCCATGTGCAGGTCGGTCTCGACCGCCATGAAGCCGTGATAGCCGTCGATCACCACCCACGGACCTTCGGGCCGGGCCAGCGCAGCGAGTTGGGCGAGCGGGCCGAACACGCGGCCGCTGCCGAAGGCGACATGGCTGGTGAAGATCAGGTCATGCTCGCCGCTCCATGCCCGCTCGAGCAGCCGCTCGGCCGGCACGGTCTCGAGCTGGATGGTGCCCGCTTCGGCCCAGCGCGCGGATTGGCGGCGGAAGCTGTGGAACTCGCCGTCGCTCGCCAGCACACGCACCGGGCGCTTGCCGGTGGCCGAGACGAGGCGGATCAGCAGCTCATGCGTGTTGGGCGCGAAGACGATGCTCGCCGGATCGGGCAGGCCGAGCTCGCGCGCGACATGCTCCTGCGCGGCGGGCCATAGCTCACCCATCACGCGGTCCCACTTGTGATCGGCGAGCCGTGCGGCATCGTCCCATGCCGCGAGCTGGCCGACATAGGAGGCGTCCGGCCAGAGATGGTGGCTGTGCGCGGCGAAGTGCAGCCGCCCCGGCGCGGCGGCGAGCGCGCGCTGGAAGAGATGCTTGTAACTCACAGCTGCGTACGGAGCGTCCACAGCTCCGGAAAGGCGCGCTTGGCGAGGGTCGAGGCGAGATAGGGCACGCCGGGCGTTCCACCGGTGCCCGGCTTCATTCCGATCACACGGCTGACGGTGAGCACATGCTTGTGCCGCCACGTCGCCAGCGCGTCGTCGATATCGACCAGCTTCTCGGCGAGCTGGTAGAGCTCCCAATAGCGCCCGGTGTCGCGATAGACCTCGGCCCAGGCATCCTCGACCGCCTTGCTCGGTTCGTAGGGCCTGGACCAGTCGCGTTCGAGCACCTCGGCGGGCAAGTCGAAGCCGGCGCGGGCCAGCGCGGCATTGGCCTCGTCCCACAGGCTCGGCGCAGCGGCGAATTCGGTGGTGAGCGGCCCGGGCACCCCGCCGCCGCGCACGCCGAGCAAGGTCTCGACCGCGCGGAACTGATCCGACTGGAAGCCCGAGCTGGTGCCGAGCACGTCGCGGAAACGCGTGTAGTCGCTCGGCGTCATCGTGGTGAGCACTTCCCACGACAGCGTCATCACAGCCTGGATGCGGCTGACCCGCGCGAGGCTCTTATAGGCCTCGACCGGCTTGTCCTCGCGCACCAGCCCGATCGCGAGGCGGATCTCGGCGATCGCCTGCTTGAGCCAGAGCTCCTTGGTCTGGTGGATGATGATGAACAGCAGCTCGTCATGCCGGTCCGAGAGCGGATGCTGGGCGGTGAGCAACTGGTCGAGCGCGAGATAGCGCCCATAGGTCATGTGTTCGGTCATGCCCCGTCTCTTCCAGTCGGCATGCGCGAGCGCAAGATGCAGCTTTCGGGATAATGTCCGAAAGGCGTGGGGCGGGATGGCCAATATGAATCAATTTCGTTGAAGAACGCCGACGGGCGTTCGGGGCTATTGGGCCGGATCACGCAATGTCTTGGAAATGAAACCGAAAATACATAGTGCTAGCAGGTGGGAATTCGGAAAAGGGGGGATTTCGATGTCGCGTGCGCTGTTCATGCTTTCCGGGGCGCTAATTCTCTCGGCTTGCTCGAGCGGCGGTAGTAACGGCGGCGGAGGAGGCGCGGTCGTGACGCCGACTCCCACGCCTACACCCACGCCTCCGGCGACTCCCACTCCAACGCCCTCACCTGCACCGACCTATGCCACGATGGCGCAGGCCATGACCGCCGATCACGTTTTTCTGTCGGCCTGCACGTCGTCCAGCGGCGCTACCGGCATCCATCCGGCAACACTCCCCGACAACGGGTTGACCTTTACCCATGACGCGACAGTGGACAGCTGGTCGATCGCCGGCGATGGTCTCGCGCTCGTGTTCGGACCGGCCGAGCGCGATGCCACCGCGCCGGCTTCGGTGCTGGCCTATGCCAAAACGGGAACTTCGGGATCCGATCGGCTGCGTATCGGCGTAGTCGGCGCAAATGGAATTGCGCTCGACTATGTTCGGCGGGTCACGGTGAACTCGGTCAACGCCTATCCGCTCGCCAACTACACCTGCGTGATTGGTGTACCTACGCTCGTCAGCGATGCTCCGGCGGGAACCAATTTCTCTTTCCAGCCAGGCCTGTTGACCGCCATCGGCTATCGAACCCCATCGAATGTGAGCACCGTCACGGGCAGTTACGACCTGAGCAAGAGCACGGTCACGCTCGACGTCGATCTCGCAAACGGAACGGTGCGCACGGTGATCCATCTCATCGGCGCGCCGCTGCCGAGCGGCAGCGGCGCCGATGTCGATTTCGGTACCATCACCGGTGACGCCGATATCGATCCGGCCACGGGCGCCTATTACGGCACGACCTGGACCAGTCCCGATGCCCAACCCTTTTTCGCGCAGTTCGGCGGACGCTTCTACGGACCGCAGGGGCGCGAAGCAGCCTATGCGCTGACCTTCCTTGCCCACCGGCCCGACGGCACCGATCTGCTGCTGTCCGGCACAGTCTTCGCGAGACGCTGAGTTCAGTCCCTGAGCAGCTCGTTGATTCCGGTCTTCGAGCGGGTCTGCGCGTCGACCGTCTTGACGATCACCGCGCAGTACAGCCCCGGCTTGCCCGCCTCGCCCGGGAGCGTGCCGGGGACCACCACCGCGTAGGGCGGCACTACACCGCGATGCACCTCGCCGGTGGCGCGGTCGACGATCTTGGTCGAGGCGCCGAGATAGACGCCCATCGAGAGCACCGCGCCCTCGCCTACGCGCACGCCCTCGGCCACCTCGGCGCGCGCGCCGATGAAGGCGCCGTCGCCGATGATCACCGGATCGGCCTGGAGCGGCTCGAGCACGCCGCCGATGCCGGCGCCGCCCGAGAGGTGCACGTTCCTGCCGATCTGCGCGCAGCTGCCGACGGTCGCCCAGGTGTCGACCATCGTGCCCTCGCCGACGAACGCGCCGATATTGACGAAGCTCGGCATCAGTACCGCGCCCTTGCCGATATGCGCGCCGTGGCGGACGACCGCGCCCGGCACTGCGCGGAAGCCGGCGGCGCGGAAGGCGTCCTCGCCCCAATTGGCGAATTTCGACGGCACCTTGTCGAACCAGTTGGCGTCGCCCGGGCCCTGCATCACGACATTGTCGTTGAGGCGGAAGGAGAGGAGCACCGCCTTCTTGAGCCACTGGTTGACCTGCCAGCCGCCGTCGGTCGGCTCGGCGACGCGCGCCTCGCCGCGGTCGAGCAGATTGAGCGCCTCGGCCACCGCCTCGCGCACCGCACCCTCGGTCGAGAGGCCGAGATTGGCGCGGTCTTCCCAGGCGGCATCGATGGTGGTTGCGAGATCGGTCACGTGTTGTCCTCCAGAATGTCGAGCAGCCAGCGACCGATGTCGCCGGTGGTGAAATCGATGAAGCTGCGGTCCTCGTCGCCCGGCAGCTGCTCCGAGCCGTTGTCGAGCCACACCGTGGTCATGCCGATCGCCTTGGCCGGGCGCAGGTTGCGCGCCATGTCCTCGACGAACAGCGATTCGTGCGGGTCGATGCCGAAGGCGTCGAGCAAGCCCTGATAAGCATCGGGATGCGGCTTGGGGCGATAGGCGGTGGCGTGGATGTCGTGGATCGCCTCGAAGCTGGCGTCGAGGCCCAGCCGTTCGAGCACGCGGCCGGCATAGGGCACGTCGCCATTGGTGAAGACCAGCTTGCGGCCGGGCAGACGGGCGAGCGCATCGATGAGATGCTCGTTGCGCTCGAGCACGCTCATGTCGACGTCGTGGACGTCGCCCAGATAATGGTGCGGATCGACGCCATGCTCGGCCATCAGCCCCGAAAGCGTGGTGCCGTGCGCGTGGAAATAGGCCTTCTGGATGCGTCGCGCTTCGACCGCGTCGACCTTGAGCAGCCGCGAGACATAGGCTCCGATCCGCGCGTCGATCATCGCGAACAGGTTCGCGCTCGACGGGTAGAGCGTATTGTCCAGATCGAAGATCCAGTTGCGGATGTGCGACAGGCGGGAGTGCATGGCGGGCGCGGTCTAGGCGGCAGCGGCACGCCGGGCAAGCAAGTCGTGGTTTAGCCTGTCAAAGGGCGCTTCTCGATGCGTTCCGGACGGATCAAGCTAAACCCAACGTCACCCTGAACTTGTTTCAGGGTCCATGCACATCGTGCCCCACGAGCGACAAAGCCGATGGTGCTCTTCGCGCGTGGATGCTGAAACAAGTTCAGCATGACGGTGACGGCATGGAGTAGTTTTTCAACGCCGCGCTAAAGCCGATCTGCCGCTCGCGCCGACTGGAATGCGGGACCGTCCTGCCCCATCTCCTGCCTCATGACCGCCTATTCGCTGCTCGATCTGGTCCCCGTCGTCGAAGGCGGGACCGTCTCCCAGGCGCTGGCCAATGCCGCCGATCTCGCCCGCCATGCCGAGAGCCTCGGCTTCAGACGCTATTGGGTCGCCGAGCATCACGGCATGGAGGGCATCGCCAGCGCCGCCACCGCGGTGGTGATCGCGCATGTCGGCGCGGCGACCAGCCATATCCGCGTCGGCGCGGGCGGGATCATGCTCCCCAACCATGCGCCTCTGGTGATCGCCGAGCAGTTCGGCACGCTCGACGCGCTCTTTCCCGGCCGGATCGACCTCGGGCTCGGCCGCGCGCCCGGTTCGGACCAGCGCGTCGCGCGCGCGATCCGGCGGACGCTCGACGGCGACGAACACGCCTTCCCGCAGGATGTGATGGAGCTGCAGAGCTATTTCGCCGACGACGGCCGCACCGGCATCCGTGCCACGCCGGGTGCGGGCGCGAAGCCGCAGCTGTGGATCCTCGGCTCGAGCCTGTTCGGCGCACAGCTCGCGGCGGCGCTGGGGCTGCCCTACGCCTTCGCCTCGCATTTCGCGCCGGGGCTGCTCGACGAGGCGGCGGACCTGTATCGCCGTAACTTCCGCCCGTCGGACGTGCTGGACAAGCCGTATTTCATGGCCGGGTTCAACGTCTTCGCCGGCGAGGACGACGAAGAGGGCGAATATCTCGCGACCTCGACGATGCAGAGTTTCGTCGCGTTGCGCACCGGTCGGCCTTCCCGCCTGCCCCCGCCGGTGCAGGGCTATCGCGAGAGCCTCGGGCCGCAAGGCCAGGCGATCCTCGGACAGGTGCTGAGCTGCTCGGCGATCGGCGGGCCCGAGACCGTAGCGAAGGGATTGGCCGCTTTTATCGAACGGACCGGCGCCGACGAGCTGATGCTGGTGAGCTCGATTCACGACCCCGAAAAGCGCAAGCGCAGCATCGCGATTGCGGCCGACGCGATGCGCGATCTGGTGCCCGCATAGGGCCTGTCGCTGGAGCCGCCGCACCCCGGGAGCAAGAGGGATGCGGCGGCTCTTCCCGGAGATCGGCCGGGAAAACAACGCGGACGCGTGCAACCGGCGACCCGCTCGGTCGTTTACGCCCGGCTTGCCATGTCACGACGGCACTTCGCACAACGACTTGGTCAGGCATTCGTTTCGCCGAAAAGGGGAAGGACATGAAGAAGGTTTTGATCGTCGCTGTTGCCGCCGCTGGTCTGGTTTCGCTGACCGCCTGCGGTCACAAGACCGATGCCGCGGAGAATGTGGCGACGGCCGCCGACAACACCGCGGACCAGATGGATGCCAACGCCGCCGCGATCCGCGACATGGGCGACAATATGGGTTCTGCGGTCGAGCAGTCCTATGACAACACCGCCGCCGCGGTGGAGAACAAGGCCGACGCCGTCCGCGCCGCGGGCGAGAACAAGGCCGACGCGATGGACGCGCAGACCAAGTAAGGTCTCGGGGCGATGGAGGGCATGGGCTCTCCATCGCCGATCCTCTCCAGTGGCGGCCGAGCCGCTACCCGCTGATTCCGTGGGAAGCTGACCTGCTTGCGTGCGTCAGCTCGCAAGCGGCAGCCGCAACCGCACCATCAGTCCGCCCAGATCCTCGCTTTCCTCGAGGCTGACGGTGCCGTCATAGATCTCCGCCACGTCGCGCACGATGGCGAGGCCGAGGCCGGTGCCCGGCTTGCCCGTGTCGAGCCGCACGCCGCGGTCGAAGATACGGATGCGGTCGGTCTCCGGAATGCCCCGGCCATCGTCCTCGACCATGATCTCGACGAAGCCCGATTGCGCCCCCACCGTCACGAACACGCTGCCGCCGCCATATTTGGCGGCATTCTCGACAAGGTTGCCGAGAATCTCGTCGAGGTCTTGCCGTTCGATATGCGCGACGAGGTCCTTCTGCCCGTCCACGTCGACACGGACGTTCGGATAGAGGCGCGAGACCGCGCGCTCGACCGCCTCGATCGACGGCCACACCTGCGCGCGGCTGTGTGCGCTGCCGCGGCGGCCGACGGCGCGGGCGCGGGCGAGGTGATGGTCGACCTGCCGGCGCATCGTACGCGCTTCGCGAATCACCGTGTCGGCGAGATCTGCCTGACCGGCGGTCGCGGCGTTCATGATCACGGTGAGCGGGGTCTTGAGCGCATGCGCGAGATTGCCGGCATGGCGCCGCGCCTCCTCGGCCTGGCGGTCGTTATGCTCGACCAATGCGTTCAGCTCCTCGACCATCGGCGCGACCTCGTTGGGCATATCGCCCTCGATTCGCATCGATTTGCCGGCGCGCATCTTCGCGATTTCCCTGCGCACTTTTCGGAGCGGCAGCAGGCCGTACCAGGTCTGCAGCCCCGCCATCACGATCAGCCCGAGCCCCAGCAACGCGAAGCTGCGCACGAGGGTGCGGCGCAGCGCGTTGATCTGCGCATCGAGCACGTCGCGCGTCTGCGCCACCTGGAAGCGCCAGCGCACGGTCGAGCCCGGCAGCTTCAGGTCGCGTTCGGCAATGCGGAGCTTCTGGTCCTGGAATTCGTCGCTGTCATAGACATGGACCGACATGTCGTCGTGTTTCTCGTCGACGCGTAGCTTGCGGTCCCACAGCGAGCGCGAGGGGAAGGTGTCGAAGCCGTTGCCGCTGATCTGCCAATAGGCACCCGAATAGGGCTCGAGGAAGCGCTGGTCGGCGAGCTCGCGGTTGAGCACGACCTCGCCGCTCGGCCCGATTTCGGCCGAGACGACCATCGAATTGAGCAGATATTCGAGCTGGTCGTCGAAATTGCGCGTGACCGCGCTGGTCAGCACGCGATCGAGCGCGAAGCCGCCGCCGGCGAGGAGCAGCAGGATCCACGCCGTGGCGATCAGGAGCATGCGCCGGCTGAGCGAGCCGGTGACGCGCACATAGCGCGACGGCGGCAGCGGCGGCTCGGGCAGCGGCACTTCGGTCGGCTCGGGAGCGCGCGTCGCCTCGCGTCCGCGCAGGGCGTTCAGGACGTCAGCCAGCCGCACTGGCCTCGCTCGGCTCGTCGAGGCTGTAGCCGAGCCCGCGGATGGTGGTGATCACGTCCGCGCCCAGCTTCTTGCGGATGCGCGTGACGAACACCTCGATCGTATTCGAATCGCGATCGAAATCCTGATCGTAGATATGCTCGATCAGCTCGGTGCGGCTCACCACCTTGCCCTTGTGGTGGAGCAGGTAGCTGAGCAGCTTATACTCCTGCGCGGTGAGCTTGACCGGCTCGCCGCCCTTGGTGACTTTGCCCGAGCGGGTGTCGAGGCGGATGTCGCCGGCGATCAGCTCGGCCGAGGCATTGCCCGAGGCGCGGCGGATCAGCGCGCGGAGACGGGCGATCAATTCCTCGGTCTGGAACGGCTTGGCGACATAGTCGTCGGCGCCGGCATCGAGCCCCGCGACCTTGTCCGACCAGCTGTCACGCGCGGTGAGCACGAGGACGGGCATGGTCCGCCCCTCCTTGCGCCAGCGGTCGAGTACGGTCAGGCCGTCGATTTCGGGCAGGCCGAGGTCGAGGATGATCGCGTCATAAGTTTCGGTGGAACCGAGGAAATGTCCCTCCTCGCCATCGGTGGCGAGATCCACGGCATAGCCCGCGCCTTCGAGCGCGTTGCGCAGCTGCTGCCCCAGGTTGGGTTCATCCTCGACGATCAGAAGGCGCATATTCGTTTCCCTTGGTGGCGTCAGCTGCCGGTGCGGCGCAGGATACGGCCCGTGCGTCCGTCGACATCGACCCAGACGACATTCCCATCGCGCAGGAATTTGAGCGTGTAAATCTCCGACTCCGGATCATAGTCGAAGCCGAGATACTGGTAACCGGGCATGCCGGGGATGACGCGGCGCTCGATCTCGCGCGCAGAAAGCGCACGGCCGGTCTGGCGGCGCTGGGCCGCTCTCGCCTGATCATTGTCCTGCACGACAAGCGCCCCCGCGCTCCCGGCCCATGCCAGCGCGGACGCAACAAGGCATGCGCCAAGACAGCACTTCGCGTACATTCTCATTCCGATGGCATAGGGATCGGGCCTTGAACAGCCTGTGAATAATCTGGTCAGGGTCTGGTTAGGTTGGCGGCACCGGCCCGCATCGGGAAAACAGCGCTCCGCGCTGTTTAGGTCATGCCGGGGACATGACCGACCCGATGCGCCCCACCCGGCCACCCAACGCCAGTATCCTATGGGTGGCCGGGTGGGGGCGCGGGCCGGTGCCGATTGCGTACAACAAAAGCAGGACCAGCTTGCGGGCGGACGGCGCTGCCACTAGCTCGCGCGGCATGGCTGCACCCATTCTCTCTTTCGAAGGCCTCGGACTGGTTCAGGGCTCGGGCTGGCTGTTCCGCGGGCTCGATCTCTATATCGGCGCGCGCGACCGGCTGGCGCTGATCGGCCGCAACGGCGCGGGCAAATCGACCCTGCTCCGCCTGCTCGCCGGGCGGATCGATGCCGACGAAGGTCGCCGCACGATCGTGCCGGGCACGCATGTGGTGCTGCTCGAGCAGGATCCCGACGTCTCGGATCACGCCACCCTGCTCGATTTTGTGCTCGCCGGCAGCGACGCGCCGCCGCGCCACGAGGCCGAGGCGATCGCCGACCAGCTCGGCATCGACCTCAGCCGCGAGGCCGCGACCGCTTCGGGCGGCGAGCGGCGCCGCGCCGCGATCGCGCGTGCGCTGGCGCAGAATCCCGACGTACTGCTGATGGACGAGCCCACCAACCATCTCGACATCGCCGCGATCGACTGGCTCGAGAGCTGGCTCAACCGCTATACCGGCGCCTTCGTCGCGATCAGTCACGACCGTACCTTCCTCACCCGGCTGACCAAGCAGACCCTGTGGCTCGATCGCGGGACGATCCGGCGTGCCGAGATCGGCTTCGGCGGGTTCGAGGCATGGACCGAGACCGTCTATGCCGAGGAGGAGCGCAACGCCGCGCGGCTCGATG
>Ga0065165_1002122_pt1 | contig 18063 bp, 16 predicted proteins | sample AraplaMF_Cvi_mMF_FD_63813 | JGI IMG/M metagenome (GOLD analysis project Ga0065165, IMG submission 63813) | Arabidopsis root microbial communities from the University of North Carolina, USA - plate scrape MF_Cvi_mMF (version 2) (version 3) | ecosystem: Host-associated > Plants > Roots >...
TGGGTGCCAACCCGGCGCAGTCGCCGCTGGCGGCCAGCACCTGCCAGCCTGCCGCCTGGGCGCCGCCGACGCAGGAGCACATCAGGCCCGAGGCCGGCTGCCCGATCAGGCGCGCCGCTTCGCGCAGGATGCCGTTGGCCATGCCGCCGATCGAGCGCTGCGCCATCAGCTCGGTGTTCGCGCGCACCACCTCGGCCAGGCCGCGGCGGCTGGCTTCCAGTGCGTGGATCTGTTCGTAGGCGCGGATCGCCGAGGCCACCGAGGTGTAGAGCTTGGTGCGGGTCAGCTCGGACTTGGTGCGGTAATCGTTGATGTCATAGCCGCGGATCGCATCCATCTCGGGCGCGTAGCCCGGCTGGCCGGTGCGGAGGATGATGCGCAGGTCGTGCCGGTCGAGGGTCTCGCGGATGTGGCGCACCAGGTGCAGGCCGGCATCCGCTTCTTCCATGACGACGTCGAGCAGGACCACGGCGACGTCAAGCTCGCGCTCGAGAAGGGCGCGTGCCTCGGCCGCCGAATAGGCGTGCAGGAAGGCGAGCTTCCGCCCATGCACCTCGAGGCTGCCGAGGGCGAAGGTGGTCGTCGAATGAACGTCGGCGTCGTCGTCGACGATCAGGACCCGCCATGCGCCGGGGTCCGTGGCGCCGCTGGGGGCCGACGGCGCTTCGTCGACGAAAACGAGTTCGTCGTCCTGCGCTTGGGTCGGTGCGGGCATTGCTGGGTCTCCAGTTAGGCTTGGAACAATGATACTTAGTATATCTGACGACATAGCTTGGCAGGAAAAAATTCTTTCAGGCAACTCTTAAAATGTTGTTCAGAAACCTCCCGCCACCGCCGGACAGCCGCTGCTGGTAGAATCGACAATCCCTTTCAATCACATTCGTCTATCCATGTCCGGCAACACCTTTGGCAAGCTGTTCTCCGTCACCACTTTCGGCGAGTCCCATGGCCCGGCCATCGGCTGCGTCATCGACGGCTGCCCGCCCGGGATGACCCTCTCAGAGGCCGACATCCAGCCCGAGCTCGACCGCCGCAAGCCCGGCACCTCGCGCCACGTGACCCAGCGCCAGGAAGCCGACCGTGTGCAGATCCTGTCCGGCGTCTACGAAGGCGTCACCACCGGCACCCCGATCGCGCTGCTGATCCAGAACGAAGACCAGCGCAGCAAGGACTACGGCAATATCGCCGACACCTTCCGCCCCGGCCACGCCGACTACACATACTGGCACAAGTACGGCGTGCGCGACCCGCGCGGCGGCGGCCGTTCCTCGGCGCGCCTGACCGCGCCGGTGGTGGGCGCCGGCGCGGTGGCGAAGAAATGGCTGCGCGAGCACTACGGCATGGAATTCATGGGCTGCATGAGCGCGCTGGGCGACATCGAGGTGCCGTTCGAGTCCTGGGACCACGTGCACGCGAATCCCTTCTTTGCCGCGACGTCCGACGCCGCCCTGATCGCGCGCATGGAGACGGCGATGGACGAACTGCGCCGCGCCGGCGACTCGATCGGCGCGCGCATCGACGTGGTGGCGAAGAACGTGCCGGTGGGCCTGGGCCAGCCGCTATACGACAAGCTCGACGCCGATATCGCCTACGCCATGATGGGCATTAACGCGGTGAAGGGCGTGGAGATCGGCGCCGGTTTCGCCTCGGTGGCGCAGAAAGGTTCCGAACACGGCGACGAGCTGACCCCCGAAGGCTTCGTCGGCAACAACGCCGGCGGCGTGCTGGGCGGGATCTCGACCGGCCAGGACATCACGGTGTCCATCGCTATCAAGCCGACGTCCTCGATCCGCACGCCGCGCCGCTCGATCGACAAGGATGGCAAGCCGGTCAGCGTCGAGACCTTCGGCCGTCACGATCCCTGCGTGGGCATCCGCGCGACGCCGATTGCGGAGGCGATGCTGGCGCTGGTGCTGATCGATCATGCCTTGATGCAGCGCGCCCAATGCGGTGACGTGCGCGTGACGACCCCGCGCATCTGATCCTGCCCTTAGCCTGAAAACCGTCATTCCCGCGAAAGCGGAAATGACGGCCGCGTCATGTATCGTCCCCTCATCCCCTTCGCCCTGTTCCTGTTCGTGTACTACGCGTTCATGGGCACGCTCACCACCTACGCGCCGTTGTACTTCGCCGCCCATGGCGTGAGCGCCCTCGACGTCGGCGTGCTGATGTCGCTGGTCCAGGTGATGCGCATCGTCGGCCCGACGCTGTGGGGCTGGGTCGCGGATCATGCCAGCCGCCGTGTGCTGGTGCTGCGCATGACCGCGATGGGGGCACTGGCGGCGTTCACCGGCATCGCCTTCGGCAGCACGTTTGCCCATTTCTTCATCGCGATGGTGTGCCTCAATCTCTTCACCAGCGCCCAGGGCCCGCTGACGGAAGCGCTGATGCTGGCCGAGATGCGCGGCGACACCAGCCGCTACGGGCGGGTCAGGCTGTGGGGTTCGCTGGGTTTCATCGCCGCGGTGATGGCGGCCGGGGTGGCGCTCGACCGGCTTGGCGTGGACGCGCTGCCCTGGCTGTGCGGCGGCGTGCTGCTGCTGGTGCTGGTCCAGTCGCTGCGCATCCGCGAGGCCCCGCCCGTCCATGGCGCGCATGCCGCGGCGCCGCCGCTGCTCGCCGTCCTGCGCAAGCCGGCGGTGATCGCCTTCTTCGTGCAGGCCGCGCTGATGGTCGGCGCCCATACCTCGCTGTATTCCTTCTATTCGCTCTACCTGGAGCGGGCCGGCTACGGCAAGGCGCTGACCGGCGCGATGTGGTCGCTCGGCGTGCTGGCCGAGGTGGTGTTCTTCTATTTCCAGGCCGGCGTGCTGCGCCGGATCGGCGTGCGCGGCGCGATGATGGCCTCCTTCGGCGTGGCGGTGCTGCGCTTTGCCATGATCGGTGCGGGCTCCGGATGGCTGGCGGTGCTGGTGCTGGCCCAGCTGCTGCACGCGATGAGCTTCGCCGCCCACCACTGCGCCTCGATCACGGCGATGCAGCGCTGGTTCGGCGGGGCGCTGCAGGCGCGCGGACAGGCGCTGTTCATGAGTATCGCCTATGGGATTGGCGGTACCTGCGGCGGGCTGTTCATGTCGTGGTGCTGGGAGCAGCTGGGGCCGGGGGCGGTGTATGGGGCCGCGATGGGCTTGAGTGTGCTGGCGGCTGGGGCGGCTGCACTGTTCTGGAAGTGGGAAAAAGAGAGTTAGCCCGAAAACCGTCATCCCCGCTTTCGCGGGAAGTCATTTCCGGCAATGCCGGGAATGACAACTAGGCGCGCGTCGCCACCGCTTCCAACTGCTGCCGCCGCTCCACCGACTTCACCACCAGCGCCCGCAGCTCGTTCAGCAGCGAGAACTCGGTCTGGCTCAGGAACACCGAGGGGAAGCGGTCGTCCCAGTCGCCGTAGATGAAGCCGACCGGCTCGCCGTGGGTGCACAGCGGGATGATGACGAAGCAGCGCGCCGTGCCCAGCGTGCCTTTCCACCAGCCCGGCAGCTTGCTGGCGAATTTCGGGTCGCGGGCGTTCTCGATGAAGATCACGCGGTCGCTGCCGAGCGAGGCGAAGAACACGTTCGGCTCGTAGGTGTCGTCGAATACGAGGTTCGGCTGCAGGGTCTTGGCGCCGTCGCCGAGGCCGATCTTGGCGCTGTACTTGCCGTCGCGGCGGCTGCGCAGGAAGCCGAAGGCGCGCGTGAAGGACAGGCCATGGTAGGCCGTCTCGATCGCCATCGACATCATCTGGCCCGGGCTGGCGTTGGCGGCGTCGCGCATGTCGGACACGCCCGATTTCAGGATCTTGTTGCCGGCGTCGCGCATGCGGGTCGCGGCGGCGGCGCGCGCACGTTTTTCCGGGGGATTGGCCAGCGGCGCGATCGACAGGTCGGCGGTCGCTTCGACCTTGGCCTGTTCGATGGCGCCGACGAGTTTCTCCGCTTCGATGCCCAGCATCGGCGCGAAGCTCGAGGCCAGTTCGGCCACGTGGGCGGCAGCGTCTTCGTCGCCATGCCACAGTGTGTCCGCGCATTGCTGCGACATGGTGCCCAGCGCGGCCAGCCAGTCCTCGTGGCCGAAGGCGTCGCCGCGCTCGCCCGGTTCGACGCGGCGCATGCCGGCGATCAGGTTGCGCGGCAGGCCCCAGTGCTCGGCGGTGGCGCGGCCGACCTGTTCCAGCGTCAGGCCGAGCTGGTCGACGGCGGTGGCGTCGCCAAAGCTTTCGCCGCCGGCCTGCTGCAGCGTGGTCCAGCGTTCCGGCAGGTAGAAGGTGACCATCATCCGGCCCAGCGAGTGCAGGATCGAGCAGACCACCGCTTCTTCCGGATCGCGCACCTCGGCCTTGGAGGCCACCTGCTGCGCCACCATCCCGGCCAGCACCGCCTTCTCCATTTCGATGTGGGCCTGCAGCGAGTCCGGCGTCGACTTGCTCAGTTCCTCGATCAGTTTCAGGCCCAGCGCCAGGTGGCCGATCGCCTCGGTGCCCAGCACCAGCACCGCTTTCGACACGGTGTTGATGCGCTGGCCGAAGGCCGAATACATGCCGCTGTTCGCCAGCCGCAGCACCTTCTGGGTCAGCACGGGGTCGGACAGCACGGTCTGGGTCATCGAGAAATCGCGCTCGTCTTCGCCGCGCATCGAGGCCAGGATGGCGTTGATGGCGCGCGTGAAGCCGGGCATGTCGCCGCGCCGGCGGATGCGTTCCCACAGCAGGGCGAGGGTGGCGTCGGCCTTCGGCGAACGGTCGATGGTCAGGGTCTGGTTCATGGTTTTTTCGCCCGCAGGTCGTCCGGCAGCAGCTCGGTGTACAGGTCTTCCTTCAGTGCGGCCATCGCCACGTGGGCCGACATCGGCTTGCCGGTCAGGTAGCCCTGCACGTAGTCGCAGCCGCGCGATTCCACATAAGCGAGTTGTTCGTCGGTCTCCACGCCTTCGGCCACCACCGACAGGTCGAGGTGCTTGGCCAGGTCGAGCACGGCGTTGCAGATCGCGGCGTCCTTGCTGGACTCCGGCAGGTCCTTGATGAAGGCGCGGTCGATCTTCAGCACCGAGATCGGGAAGCGCTTCAGGTAGGCCAGCGAGGAGTAGCCGGTGCCGAAATCGTCGATGGCGATGCGGGCGCGGCGCTCGGCCATCTTGCCGAGGATGCTCTCGGCATGCGCCGGGTCGACCATCAGCGTGCCCTCGGTGATCTCGAGCACCAGCTTGTCGCCGGGCGTGCCGGAAAAGGCGAGGGCGTCGTCGAGCACCGAGAGGAAGCGGTCGTTGCGGAACTGGCGCGGGCTGATGTTCACCGAGATGTAGAGGTCGCGCCGCGCGACTTCCTCGAACTGGCGGATCTGCACCAGCGCCGACTTGAGCGCCCAGGCGCCCAGCATGTTGATCAGGCCATTCGTCTCGGCGATCGGGATGAAGCGCACCGGCGGCACCATGCCCAGGGTCGGGTGCTTCCAGCGCATCAGGGTCTCGAAGCCTTCGATACGGCGGGTGCGGCTGCTGACGATCGGCTGGTAGTACAGCAGGAATTCGCCTTCGCGCACCGCCTGGAACATCGCCGCTTCGAGCGAGATGTCGTGCTGCGGCGGGCCGCTCTCGCGTGCGCTGTAGGTGACCGTGCGGGCCTTGCCGGTCTCTTTTGCGCGGCTCATGGCGCTGTCGGCCAGCGCCACCAGGCGCACTTCGTCCTCGGCATGTTCGGGGTAGACCGACACGCCGATCGAGGCGCCCAGGTAGACCGTGTGGCTGTCGATCTCGAAGGGCGACTGCAGCGCCGCCAGCAGGCGGCCGGTGACCAGTTTGATCTGGGCCTCGTTGTAGGTGCCTGGCAGGACCGCGACGAATTCGTCGCCGCCGACGCGGGCCAGGGTGTCGCTGTCGCGCAGGGTCTTGCGCAGGCGGCCGGCGGCCATGCGCAGCACGGCGTCGCCGACCGGGTGGCCGAGGCCGTCGTTGACCTTCTTGAAGCCGTCCAAGCCGATGGTGGCGACCGAGAAGCCCTGGCCGGAGCGGCGGGCGTTCGCGATCACCATGCGGATGCGGTCGGACAGCAGCAGCCGGTTCGGCAGCTCGGTGAGGGCGTCGTGGGTCGCCATATGGCGCAGGCGCTGCTCGGTGGCGCGCTGGGCCGACATATCGCGGCCGACGGCCAGCAGTTCGGGGCCGTTGTCGAGGAGGCTGATACGCAGCTCGAACCAGGTGTCGCGCTCAGCGGACGCATCGCCCATGCGCAGGCGGACTTCGACCAGCACCGGCTCGGCGCGCGCGGTGGCGTCGACGATGGCATTGCGAAGGGCGGGCTGGTCGATCTCGACGGCAAGCGTGGGCAGCATGGTGCTGCGCATCTCGCCAATCGCGCCGAGCAGGCGCTGGCCGCGCCGGCTGGCATGGCGGATCAGGCCTGAGGGGTCGATCCGGAACGCGATGTCGCCCACCGCTTCCATGAGCGCGTCCAGTCCGCTGGCTGGCGCCACATGGCGCGGGTCCTCGTTCGCTGCTGATGAACCGGGGCGCATTGTCTGAATAATTAAGGGTTACGCTGAAACCGCACGAGTGTACCAAATCATCCGGCAATGTATCACCGAAAGATTCTTTTAAGCATTAAAAAACACAATCCAGCGGCGTGTTTAGCGCTTCATTGACGCCCCGCAGCTGTCGTTGAGGACAGCCCGTGCTTGCCGGGCCGATGGCTTTACGCTAGCCTTGTTGCCTTGTCGATAACTCGACGCAGGCTAACAAGGAGTGCATTGTCGCCGATGCAGTGCAATTAGGAAACGTTTCATTCTTATGTATGATGCTTAGTTGCAACATTTTATGCAAGGCTGGAGACCCGACATGAACCGATTCGACACGCACGAGGTATTCAACCAGGCGCCGCCCTTCGGCGACGTCAACCTGTTCCGCTGCGATCCCGCCTTGCGCGAGGGCCTCGAGCGCGAAGGCGCCGGTTGGGCGGCGGCGTCCCTGGATGCGCTCGGCGGCCAGCTCGGCAGCGCCGAAGTCCTGGACCTGGCGCGCCTGGCCAACGAATTCACGCCGCGCCTGCAGAACTTCGACCGCAACGGAAACCGTATCGACGAGATCGAATTCCATCCCGCCTGGCACCGGCTGATGACCCTGCTGATCGAGAACGGCGCGCATTCGCTGCCGTGGGAAGCGCCCAAGGCCGGCGCCCAGGTCGCGCGCGCGGCAGCCTACCTGCTGTTCGGCCAGGTCGAAAACGGCTCGCAGTGCCCGGTGACGATGACCTATGCCTCGGCGCCGGCGCTGCGCCAGAACCCGGCGATCGCGGCGCGCTGGCTGCCGAAGATCCTGTCGCGCGAGTACGACCCGCGTTCGCTGCCGGTCGAGCAGAAGCGCGGGGCGCTGGTCGGCATGGGGATGACGGAAAAGCAGGGCGGCACCGATGTGCGCGCCAATACGACGCGCGCCGCGCCGCTCGAGCCGGCCCAGGCCAGGTCCCGGTTTGGCGAGGAAGGCGAGGGCGCATTTGTGATTGTGGGTCACAAATGGTTTTTCTCGGCGCCCCAGTGCGATGCCCACCTGGTGCTGGCCCAGACGGACAGCGAAGGCAGCGCGGGCCTCAGCTGCTTCTTCGTGCCGCGCTTCCTGCCGGACGGCAGCCGCAACGCGATCCGCGTGCAGCGCCTCAAGAACAAGCTGGGCAACCGCTCGAACGCCTCGTCCGAAGTCGAGTTCCACGACGCCATCGGCTGGATGATCGGCAAGGAGGGCCGCGGCATCCCGACCATCCTCGAGATGGGCAGCCATACCCGGCTCGACTGCGTGACGGGCAGCGCCGGCATCATGCGCGCCGCACTCTGCCACGCCCTGCACCATGCGCGCGGCCGCAGCGCCTTCGGCCGTCCGCTTGCCCGGCAGCCGCTGATGCAGAACGTGCTGGCCGACCTGGCGCTGGAATCCGAAGCCGCCACTGCCTTCGCGCTGCGCCTGGCCCGTTGCTACGACCGCCAGGCTGATCCGCTCGAGGTGCTGCTGGGCCGCATCCTGACCCCGGCCGGGAAATACTGGCTGTGCAAGCGCGGCCCGGCCTTCGGCGCCGAGGCGATGGAGGTCATGGGCGGCAACGGCTATGTCGAGGACGGCCCGCTGGCGCGCCTGTACCGTGAATTCCCGGTGAATTCGATCTGGGAAGGCTCGGGCAACGTGATGTGCCTGGACGTGCTGCGCGCCTTCGGCAAGTCGCCCGAGACGCGCGCGGCGCTGGCCCAGGAGCTGGACCTGGCCGCCGGCATCGACGCCCGCTACGACGCATGGTGCGCGGATCTGCTGGACGGCCTGCAGGCTGCGGTGGGCTCGGAATTCGGCGCGCGCCGGCTGGCCGAGCAGCTGGTGGTGGGCGTGCAGGCCGGGCTGCTGCTGCGTCATGCGCCGGGCTATGTATCGGATGCCTTCGTGGCCTCGCGCATCGCCCGCGACGTGGGCGGCGCGTTCGGGCGGCTGCCGGACGGCGTCGACGCCGCCGCCATCCTCGACCGGGCTCTGGAAATTTCTTCAACAAGATAGGGACAAATGGGCGCGTGGCTGGGATAATGCTGGTCTGATCGCCAACACTGGCCGCATTTACATCGAGTACCTACACAAATGAAACAAGATCCGCGTTTTCCCAGCCTCTACATCCTGAATCACCCGCTCATCCAGCACAAGCTGTCGCACATGCGCGACCGCGGGACCTCGACCCGCACCTTCCGCGAGCTGCTGCGGGAAATCACGCTGCTGATGGGCTACGAGATCACGCGCGACCTGCCGCTGACCACCCGCGAGATCGAAACCCCGCTGATGACGATCGACGCGCCGATTATCGCCGGCAAGAAGCTGGCCATCGTGCCGATCCTGCGCGCCGGCATCGGCATGAGCGACGGCCTGCTGGAACTGGTGCCCTCGGCCCGTGTCGGCCACATCGGCGTGTTCCGCGACCCCGAGACCCACCAGCCGGTCGAATACCTGGTGCGCCTGCCGGACACCACCGAGCGTACCTTCATCCTGTGCGATCCGATGGTCGCGACCGGCAACTCGGCGGTCTACGCGGTCGACGTGCTGAAGAAGCGCGGCGTGCCGGACGAGCAGATCATCTTCCTGGCCCTGGTGGCGGCGCCGGAAGGCGTGGAGGTGTTCCACAAGGCGCATCCGAACGTGAAGCTCTACGTCGCATCGCTGGACAGCCACCTGAACGACCACGCCTACATCATCCCGGGCCTGGGCGATGCCGGCGACCGCATCTTCGGCACCAAGTAAATGCAAGTGGACGCTGAATTCTTCGAACGCCTGGCCGAACTGAACGACCGCTTCGGTGCGGCGCTGCCCCAGACCCTGGGACGGCTGTCAGCCGGGCGCAACGCTTTCGACACGGCGCAGCCGCAACGCGAACTGATTGAGGAATTGCATGCCGTCCTGCACACCCTGGCCGGCTCGTCGGCCACCTTCGGTTTCCGTGCCCTCGGCCATCACGCGCGCAATATCGAACAGCGCTTGCGCGTGCTGATGACTTTCGACGCCGTCGCCCCGGAAGAGTGGAGCGCCTGGCTGGCCGAACTGGACGTCTTTGTCGACTGGGCGCTGGCCAACCCGAAGGGCACCTATCCTAATGAAGAGCCTGGTGCATAGATTCTGAACAAATAACTTGTCCGGGAGTCGTTTGATTTAGAACAAACTTGCCGGATGTCGATCACCTATATTCTGCGTACAGCCAATGAAAAAGCGGCTTCGTAAAAGTTGGTTTTGGGAATGTTACGAAAACCGTGTTTTTATTTTGCGAAAACCGTGTATTTTTTGGTTTATTCGGTATAATTAGGGATCGTTGGATTCGAGGTAGCAGTGCAGTTAGTCTGTCATTTGTTTCTTGCTTCTTCAAACGATCGTAAACGGACGCAAGTCCACTTTAACTGAAATAGGAAATAGTAATGGCAACTGGCATCGTTAAATGGTTCAATGACTCCAAGGGTTTCGGCTTCATCACCCCGGATGAGGGCGGCGAAGATCTGTTCGCTCACTTCTCGGCGATCCAATCCCAAGGCTTCAAGTCGCTGCAAGAGAATCAGCGTGTTTCGTTCGACGTGACCTCGGGTCCGAAGGGCAAGCAAGCATCGAACATCCAGCCGCTGTAATCCTCACGATTACACGCTGAATGCGCAAAAAATCCTCGGCATGTCCGGGGATTTTTTTTGCCCGTCGTTTTTGATTTCATCATTTCCGCAAGTCAACCAGGCGCGTTCTTGCCCCAATAATCCGGCTGCGAATAGCTGCGGCGCAGGAAATCGACGAAAGTGCGGATACGCAGCGGCAGGTGACGGCGTTGCGCAAAAACGGCGTAAATGTCATTGCCGGGCGCCGCAAACCGCTCCAGCACCGGCACCAGCCGGCCCGCCGCGATCTCCGGTCCCACCTCCCACATCGAACGCCAGGCCAGGCCGCGTCCAGCCAGCGCCCAGTCGTGCAGCACCGCGCCGTCGTTGCAGACCATATTCCCGGCCACCTTCAGGGTCACCGGCTTGCCATCCTGCTGGAAGGTCCAGCCGCGCTGGCTGCCCTCGCTGCTGATCGCCAGGCAGTTGTGGCGCGCCAGATCGTCGAGCACCTGCGGCGTGCCGTGGCGCTTCAGGTAGGCAGGCGCCGCCACCACCACGCGATGATTGTCGGCCAGCTTGACGCCGACCAGACTGGAATCCGACAGCGCGGCGATGCGGATCGCCACGTCGACGCCTTCGCCGATCACATCCACCACGCGGTCGTTCAGGTTGAGGTTCAGCGTCACGTCGCGGTGCTCGGCCAGGAAGGAGGGCACCAGCGGCGCCACGTGCTGGCGGCCGAAACCGGCCGGGGCCGACACCAGCAGGTGCCCGGTGGCGCGTGCGCTGCGCTCGGAGACGGCGCTTTCGGCCTCTTCCAGCTCGGCCAGGATACGCTGGCAATCCTCCAGGAAGGCAACCCCTTCGTCGGTGAGCATCAGCTTGCGCGTGGTGCGCTGCAGCAGTTTCACGCCAAGACGGCTTTCGAGCGCGTCCAGGCGGCGCCCGATCATGGCCGGGGCAATGCCCTCGGCGCGTGCCGCCGCCGAGAGGCTGCCGCGCGCCACGACTTCAACGAAGGTGGAAATCTGTCGGAAGTGATTCATGCGCCTTGCAAATTCATCTGTGACAAAAACGCACAGATGAATGTATTTTTTGTCTCGTTTTGTGACCCTGCAGTGAATATACTTGACGAGATAGCAAACGCCAAGCGCACTGCAACAATTTCTATACTACAAAAGGAGCATGCCATGACCATCGCCACCCCGTCCGGAATGGAGATCCGCGGAGAGATCAAACCCGGCTACGAACAGATCCTGACGCCGGACGCCCTGGCCCTTGTCGCCAAGCTGAGCCGCGAGTTCGAGCCGCGCCGCCAGCAGCTGCTGGCCGCCCGCGCCGAGCGCGCCAAGCGCCTGGATGCCGGTGAGCGCCCCGACTTCCTGCCGGAGACTGCCCACATCCGCGACGGCGAGTGGAAGATCGCGCCGATTCCGCAGGCGCTGCAGTGCCGCCGCGTGGAGATCACCGGCCCGGTCGAGCGCAAGATGGTGATCAACGCCCTGAACTCGGGCGCGGACAGCTACATGACCGACTTCGAGGATTCGAACACCCCGAACTGGGACAACCAGATCACTGGCCAGCTGAACATGCGCGACGCCGTTCGCAAGACGATCTCGCTGGAACAGAACGGCAAGCAGTACAAGCTGAACGACAAGGTCGCGACCCTGGTCGTGCGTCCGCGCGGCTGGCACCTCGACGAAAAGCACGTGCTGGTGGACGGCAAGCGCGTCTCCGGCGGCATCTTCGACTTCGCGCTGTTCATGTTCCACAACGCGAAAGAACAGCTGGCGCGCGGCGCCGGGCCGTACTTCTACCTGCCGAAGATGGAATCGCACCTGGAAGCGCGCCTGTGGAACGACATCTTCAAGATGACCCAGGAAGAGCTCGGCCTGCCGCAGGGGACGATCAAGGCCACCGTGCTGATCGAAACCATTCTGGCGGCCTTCGAGATGGACGAGATCCTGTACGAGCTGCGTGAGCACAGCGCCGGCCTCAACGCGGGCCGCTGGGACTACATCTTCTCGTGCATCAAGAAGTTCAAGCTGGACAAGGACTTCTGCCTGGCCGACCGTCCAAAGGTGACGATGACCGCGCCCTTCATGCGCGCTTACGCGCTGCTGCTGCTGAAGACCTGCCACAAGCGCGGCGCGCCGGCGATTGGCGGCATGTCGGCCCTGATCCCGATCAAGAACGATCCGGAGAAGAATGCCATCGCGATGGCCGGCGTCATCGGCGACAAGTCGCGCGACGCCAACGACGGCTACGACGGCGGCTGGGTCGCCCACCCGGGCCTGGTCGAGCCGGCCATGAGCGAATTCAAGAAGGTGCTGGGCGACCGTCCGAACCAGTTCGACAAGCAGCGCCCGGACGTCGAAGTCACGGCGGCACAACTGCTCGACTTCAAGCCGGAAGCGCCGATCACGGAAGCCGGCCTGCGCTACAACATCAACGTCGGCATCCATTACCTGGGCGCCTGGCTGGCCGGTAACGGCTGCGTGCCGATCCATAACCTGATGGAAGATGCGGCCACGGCCGAGATCAGCCGTTCGCAGGTGTGGCAATGGATCCGCACACCGAAAGGCGTGCTGGACGACGGCCGCAAGGTCACCGCCGAGATGGTGCGCGCGATGATCCCGGAAGAACTGGCCAAGGTGAAGCAGGTTGCGCCGGATGGCGACAACCCGACGTATGCGCGGGCGGCGGAGATTTTCGAGAAGATGTCGACGTCGGAGGAGTTTGCGGAGTTCCTGACTTTGCCGCTGTACGAAGAAATCTGATTGTTTCGGTGGTTTAGGCGTGGGCACCCCGTGCCCACGTCGCTTACCGGCCGCGCTGCGCCAAGGGCGGCCGCGCCAAAAAGGCCGCCAGCTTCTCCTCATCGATCGCACCGCCGTCGAGATGCCACAACAGCGTCTCGACACGGTCGCCACCCCAGAACAATTCCCCATCCAGCCGGTAGGTCGGCACGCCAAAAATGCCCAGCGCAATGGCCTCGTCCGTCGCCGCCGCCAGCGTCTGCTTCACCTCAGGCGTGGCCGCCAGCGCCAGCAAGGCTGTGCCATCGAAGCCGGCCCCATCGGCCAGCCGCCGCAGCACCGCCGCATCCGAAATATCCTCGCCACGCTCCCAGCAAGCCGCAATCAAGGCCAGCGCCAGCCGGCCCCGCTGCTCATCGTCATCGAGCGCTGTGCACATGCGCAGGGCGGCAAGGGGATTGAAGGGATGGCCGGGCGGGCCGGCGACGGGCAGGCCGCGCCGTGCCGCTTCGCGCATCACGTCGCGGAACAGATAAGTGCGCTTGGCTGGCACCTCGGCCGGGCCCAGGTTGCCGTGGGCCTTGAGCAGGCCGGCAAACAGCACCGGAACGAAGCGGATCCGCAAGCCGGCAAGCTCGAGCCGCTCCAGCGAACGCATCGCCAGCCAGGCGTAGGGACTGACCGGGTCGAAGTAGACATCGAGCCGGCGCTCCATCAGAACACGTTCTTCCACTCGCGCAGCGCGGCAAAGGCCGCGACCGGCCCCGCGCCACGCTGCAGCCTGCCTGCCGCCACCAGGCTGTCGATGATGGCGGGTTCAAGGGCGCGCAGGAAGGGATTGGTGGCCTTCTCGATGGCGATGTTCGAGGGGATGGTCGGCAGATTGGTGCCGCGCGCCTTGCTGTCCGCCTCGAGGCGCATCTGGAGGGCCCGGTTGCCCGGCTCGACGGCTTCGGCAAAGCGCAGGTTGGACAGCGTGTATTCGTGGGCGCAGTAGACCAGAGTGTCGTCGGGCAGGGCGGCCAGCTTGGCCAGCGAGCCTGCCATCTGCTCGGGCGTGCCCTCGAACAGGCGGCCGCAGCCGGCCCCGAACAGGGTGTCGCCGCAGAACAGCCAGTGTTCTCCCGGTGCTTCGTTCACGTAGGCGATGTGGCCCAGCGTGTGGCCCGGCACGTCCAGCACGCGCATTTCCAGTGCCAGTCCCGGCACCCGCACCCGGTCGCCTTCGCCGAGCGGATGCGTTACCGCGGCGATGTTGTCATTGCGCGGGCCGTAGACGGGCACGTCATACTCTCTGAGCAATTGAGGCACGCCACCGATATGGTCAGCATGGTGATGGGTGAGTAGAATGGCGGTGAGGGTCAGTCCATTTGCACGCAAGGCATCGAGAATGGGTTGCCCGTCGCCGGGGTCGACCGCCGCCGCATGGACGCCATCATGGATGAGCCAGAGGTAATTGTCCTTGAAGGCGGGCACGGTCAGGACCGTCAGGCCGGTGCTGCTGCTCGGGGAATTGGTCATAGGCTGTAAAGATGCGAAACGAGAAGGGGTGGCATGGATAGCGCGGCATCCGAAAAATCCATTATAGCGCTCGACCGATGGCTGCAATCGCCGGCCGGTGCCTACGTGCGCGCCTGGGAGCAGGCTTGCCTGGACGAGCTCACCGCCGACATCTTCGGTTTCAATGCCGTGCAGATCGGCGTGCCGCAGATCGACGCGCTGGCGGCCAACCGCATGCCGAACAAGTGGCAGGCGGCCACGCGCACCTCGACGTTCGACGAATTGTCGATCGCCGCCGGCGGCAAGCAGATCGCCGTCGCCCTCGACTTTGCCGAACTGCCCTTCGCGTCGCAGAGCCTGGACCTGGTGGTGCTGCCGCACGTGCTGGAATTCGCCGCCGAGCCGCACCAGGTGCTGCGCGAAGTCGAGCGGGTGCTGATTCCGGAAGGGCAGCTGATCATCTGCGGCTTCAATCCGGCCAGCATGTGGGGCGTACGCCAGGGCATGGGCCGCATCACCAGCAGCGCCTATCTGCCGACCGCGGGCGAGTTCATCTCTATGCCCCGGCTGAAAGACTGGTTAAAATTGTTGAATCTCGGCGCCACCCGCAGCCATTTCGGCTGCTACGCGCCGCCGTTCCGGACCTCGCAGTGGCTGAACCGCTTCGCCTTCGTCGAAGGTGCGGGACAGCGCTGGTGGCCCTACCTGGGCGCCGTGTACATCGTGCACGCGATCAAGCGCGTCAAGGGCATGAACATCATCGGCCCGGCGTGGAACAAGAAGCCGGGCAAGGCACCGCAGGCGGTGCCGGCAACCAACCGCAACGAACGTAACAAGTAGAAGGCAGATGACGACCAAAGTAGAGATTTTTACCGACGGGGCCTGCAAGGGAAATCCGGGAACCGGCGGCTGGGGCGCACTGCTCGTGGCTGGCGACCACGAAAAGGAAATCTTCGGCGGCGAGCCGAACACCACCAACAACCGCATGGAACTGCGGGCCGTGATCGAGGCGCTGGGCGTGCTGAACCGCCCCTGCCACGTGGTGCTGCACACCGACAGCCAGTATGTACAGAAGGGGATCTCGGAATGGATCCACGGCTGGAAGGCGCGCGGCTGGAAGACCTCGACCAAGGAGCCGGTCAAGAACGAAGACCTGTGGAAGGCCCTCGACGCCGCCCAGCAGCAGCATGCGGTCGAATGGCGCTGGGTGCGCGGCCACAACGGCCATCCCGGCAACGAGCGTGCCGACGTGCTGGCGAACATGGGCGCGGCTTCGGTCAAGCGCTGATACTGCGCATCGAAGCTGATAAAATATTCGTATGCGCCAAATTGTCCTCGATACCGAAACGACCGGCCTCAACCCACGTACGGGTGACCGCGTCATCGAAATCGGCTGCGTTGAAATCGTCAACCGCAAGCTGACCGGAAATAACTACCACCGCTACATCAACCCCGAGCGCGACTCGGATGAAGCAGCGCTGGCCGTCCACGGCCTGACCACCGAATTCCTGAGCGATAAGCCGAAGTTCCACGAGATCGCCGAGGAACTGCGCGCCTTCATCCAGGACGCCGAAGTCATCATCCACAACGCGCCCTTCGATCTGGGCTTCCTGAACCACGAGTTCGAGCGCCTCGGCCTGCCGCCCTTCGTCAAGCACTGCAGCAACGTGATCGACACCCTGGTGCACGCCAAGGAACTTCATCCGGGCAAGCGCAACTCGCTGGACGCGCTGTGCGACCGCTATGGCATCTCGAACGCGCACCGCAAGCTGCACGGCGCACTGCTGGACTCGGAGCTGCTGGCCGACGTCTACCTGGCGATGACGCGCGGGCAGAACACGCTGTCGATGGATGTCGAAGTGGAAGCGGCCGGCGGCGGCGAATTGATCGAAGCCGGTCCGCTGGGCGAGATCATCGTGCTGCGCGCGCTGGAAGACGAGCTCGCCGAGCACGACAACGTGCTGGCTGCGCTCGACAAGGGCGTGAAGGGGGAGTGTGTTTGGAGAAAATATTCTCCGCAGGGGTGACAAAACGCAAAACTCCCCCTATAATGCTCGTCATTGCAGCGACGCAATCGCAGCAAAAGCAGTAAAACAGGGAGGTTAGCTCAGGGGTAGAGCACTGCATTCACACTGCAGGGGTCGCAAGTTCGAAACTTGCACTTCCCACCAGGATTCATCGAAAAGGCCAGCAGATTGCTGGCCTTTTTGTTTTCCGCGCCCGACGCATGCATTGGCAGCGCCGCCGGCTCCTTATCTCGCCGGCGCCGGCTCCACCGCGATCGCCAGGGCTTCGGTATAGACCGCTTGTACCTGATCGCCTTTCTTGACGCGTTTCAGCTGCTCCGGATCCCGCACCTTGAGATCGACGACGTTGCCGTGCGGTCCGCGCAAGCTTACCTTCTGGTCCTTGCTATCGACCGCGATGACATCGGCGAGCACGGACACCCGCCTGCCGACCGAACCGCGTGGCTGTGCCCCGGCCGGGGCCGCCGTCACCTCCTGCGATTCACTGCGCGTGGCTGGGCTGGCATGCCCTTTCTTCAGCTCGAGTGAAAGGGCTTCGGTATAGGCGACCGTGACGGTATCTCCCACCTTGATCTTGTCGAAGTTTCTCACTTCCTCCCCAACCTGGATTTCGACGATCTGCCCATCCGGCCGCTTCAGGCTGACCGTCCTGGTTTCCGGGGCGATGGCGGTGACCGTCGCGGTCGTCTTAAGCGTTTGCGTTGCCGTGGCAGCCCCTGGTGTTCTGGTAATCGTTGCGGGGGATGCCGTCGGCTGGGCCGCCAGCGTGGACGAGACGGCAAGCAGGGAGGCAAGCATCGAGGCGTGCAGCATCTTCATGGCGGTATCCTTGGTCCGGGTCGGCGGGCACTACGAGCATGCCATGTTCAGATAGGCCGTCAATCGGACCAAAGTCCCAGTCCTGAAATGCGTTATGCTTGAGCTTGCCGAGTACATAAAGGAGCCGCCTTGAAACGTATCACCGCATGTGTCGTCGCCGTCGCGCTGGTCGCATCCGATGCATCGACCCTGGTCCTGGCGCAGGACTATTCGAAGTACAGCCAGGAAGCCCTGGACAAGGAACTGGCCCGCACGGCGGTAGCGCGGCTGGGAGTGATGGTGAGCATGCGTGACGGCGTCGCGCTGTCGACGGATGTTTACACGCCGAAGAACGCCAAGGGGCCGCTTCCCACGATTCTCTGGAAAACACCGTACAACGAACACAAGCTGCGCGGCGGGACCCTGCGCTACGTCCTCGAATCGGTCAAGCGTGGCTATGTGTTCATCGTGCAGAACGAACGCGGGCGCTACTTTTCACAAGGTAAATGGGAGATTCTCGGCCAGCCGCAGACCGACGGCTACGATACCCTGAGCTGGATCGCGCAGCAGCCCTGGTCGAACGGCAAGGTCGGCACGCTCGGCTGCTCGTCCTCGGCCGAGTGGCAGCTGGCGCTGGCCGGGATGAATCACCCGGCGCATGCGGCCATGGTGCCCATGTCGGCCGGTGCCGGTATCGGCAAGGTCGGGCGTTTCCAGGAGCAGGGCAACTGGTACACCGGCGGCGTACCGCGCAATCTGTTCTTCGTCTGGCTGTACGGTGTCGAGAACCCGCTCCGCGCCGAACTGCCGAACGCGATGCTTTCCGACGAAAAGCTGCGCGCGCGTGTCGAGGCCTACAATGACCTGGATGCCAGCAAGCCCAAGGTCGACTGGAACAAGCAGATCAAGCACCTGCCGGTCGAC
>Ga0065165_1002123_pt1 | contig 18041 bp, 9 predicted proteins | sample AraplaMF_Cvi_mMF_FD_63813 | JGI IMG/M metagenome (GOLD analysis project Ga0065165, IMG submission 63813) | Arabidopsis root microbial communities from the University of North Carolina, USA - plate scrape MF_Cvi_mMF (version 2) (version 3) | ecosystem: Host-associated > Plants > Roots > Endosphere...
CACAAGGACGGCGAGCCGGACGGCGACTCCCTGCAGCGCGCCACCCTGGCCAACTTCCTCGGCCTGGACGTGAAGCTGCCGGAAGTGCGCGCCGAACTGCTCAAGCAGGGCGACGCCGTGCTCAAGGGCAAGGCCGACGGCAGCCTGGACTTCGCCGCCGCCGACTCCAACCTGCTCGGCAGCGCGCTCGGCGTGTCGGTGCAGGAACACGGCAAGAGCGCGGTCGACACGCTGATCGCCCAGTTGCCGAAGACCAGCGACCCGGCGCAGCGCAACGCCATCCTGGCGGGCCTGGCCGAGGCCAGCGATGCGGCGCAGGCCGAGCGCGTGCGCGACCTGTCGCTGGACAAGTCGGTGAAGGTGGGCGAGATGGCCGCGCTGCTGCGCGGCAACCGCGACACCCAGGCCGGCCGCGACGCGGTGTGGAAGTGGTCGGTGGCGAACTACGACAAGATCGTGGCGCGCACCGGCAGCTTCGCCGGCGGCCGGCTGCCGGGCCTGATGGGCGGCGGCGGCTGCTCCAAGGCCGAGGCGGACCGCCTGCAGGAGTTCTTCAAGACCCGCGCCAAGGAAGTCACCGGCGCCGAACGCGGCCTGGCTCAGACCACCGAGTCCACGCTGCTGTGCTCCGCGCTGAAGGCCAAGCAGGATCCGGCGGCGATCTTGCGTTGATCCAGCGGCACTGATTGTCACGACAGCAGTGACGAACCGGGCGGCGCAAGCCGCCCGGTTTTTTTATGCCTGGCGCCAACCCCGCATCGCCAAACCCCGCGTTGCACCCTTCACGGCGTTGTCACCGATGGCGCCGTTCCACCACACTGCGTCGCGGCCACTGACGGCCCAAGGGAGACAGGTATGCGTCGATGGGGATGGCTGTTGGGTCTGTGGGCGCTCGCGGCGCCTGTGCTGGCGCAGGACGTGCCGCCGCCGCTGCGCAATTGGCAGGACTGGGTGTTGCACGACGTGCCGCAGCATGCCTGTCCGTTTCTCGCCAACCAGGGGCCGGGCAATGTGCAATGCGCCTGGCCCGGCCGGCTGGGCGTGGATGCCGGCAAGGACGGCGGCCGCTTCTCCCTCGACGTGCATGTGGATGCGCCCAGCTGGGTGACCCTCCCCGGCGATGCGCGCAGCTGGCCGCAGCAGGTGGCGGCCGGCACGAAGGCGCTGGCGGTACTCGAGCGCGGCGGTGAACCGTCGGTGTGGCTGGAGCCGGGCGACTACAGCATTCATGGCGTGCTGCCGTGGACCTCGCGGCCCGCGCGTCTGCGCGTGCCGGCTTCGATCGGCCTGGTGGCCTTGAACGTGGATGGCGCCGCGGTCACCCGCGTCGAACGCAACGGCGACCAGCTCACGCTCGGCGAAGCCGCCGCGGCGCAGCGCGCGGCCGATGCCTTGTCCTTGCGCGTCTATCGCCGGCTGGAAGACGGCCTGCCGTCGACGCTGGAAACGCATCTGCAGATCAATGTCACCGGCAGCGCGCGCGAGCAGCTGCTCGGCCCGGCGCTGCCGCAGGGCTTCGTCGCCACCGCATTAAGCAGCAACCTGCCGGCGCGCCTGGAGAGCGACGGCCGGCTGCGCATCCAGTTGCGCCCGGGCCAGTGGACGCTGGACCTCACCTCGCGCGGTACCGATGTGCTCAAGCAGGTGGCGCTGAAGCTGCCGGCCGAGCCCTGGCCGCGTCAGGAAATCTGGAGCTACCAGGACAACACCGAACTGCGCAGCACGCGCGTGGAAGGCCAGCCCACCGACGCCGCGCAGGCCGGCGTGCCGGACGACTGGCGCGAATTGCCGGCGTTTGCGCTGGACGACAACCAGGGCCTCGCCATCGAGCAGGGCACGCGCGGCAGCGAAGGCGGGCAGGGCGACCAGGTGCAGGTGCAGCGGCAGATCTGGCTGGACTTCGACGGCCGCGGACTCAATGTCAGCGACCGCCTCACCGGCACGCTGCGCAAGAGCCAGCGCCTGGACGTGAGCGCGCCATGGCAGTTGCAGCGCGCGGCGCAGGGCGAAACCCCGCTGCTGGTCACCGGCGGCGAGAACGGACGCAGCGGCGTGGAGCTGCGCGAATCGCAATTGAATCTGAGCGCGGGCCTGCGCCTGCCGCACGGCGGCTCGCTGCCGAGCGGCGGCTGGCAGTTGCCGCTGGAGAACATCGAGGCGACCTTGCATCTGCCGTATGGCTATCGCCTGCTCGGTGCATCCGGTGCGGATCGTTCGCCGGATTCGTGGATTGCGCAGTGGAGCCTGCTCGATCTGTTCGTGGTCGCGTTGATCGCGTTGCTGGCAGGGCGCCTGATGGGCTGGCCGTGGGCGTTGCTGGCGATCGCTTTCCTTGCCTTGTCGCAGCATGAATCCGGCGCGCCGCGCTGGACGCTCGGCGTCGCGCTCGCATTGGCTTTGCTTGCGCGTGCATTGCCGGAAGGCAAGCTGCGCCTGGGTTCGCGTATCGGCGCGGGTGCCGTGCTGGCGCTGGCGGTGCTGTGGTCCTTGCCGTTCGCGGCGACGCAGATGGATTACGTATTGCATCCGCAACTGGAACAGGGCGAGGCGATGCCGGTTGCCGTCGGCTGGACCGCGCCGAAGCCCGCACCGTCGCTGGACGCGATGGAGTCGATGGACAAGGCTCAGGCGCGCCGTCAGCCTGCGCCTGAGCCTGCTCCTGCCGTCGAAGAGGCATCCAGCGAAGCGGTTCCGGAAGCGCTGCCGGCACCTCCTGCGCCGCCCGCGCCGCCTTACGACGCGAACGTTTCCGAGGGCTATGCCGGCAAGGCGAAAGCCTTGAGCGGCATCGTCGTGTCCGCGTCGGCGCTCCCGCCCGGCAACCGCTTCTCGCAGCAGGCCGACACCCGCAACATCATCCAGGCCGGTCACGGCGAACCGGGCTGGAACGTTGGCAACAACTATCGCCTGGGCTGGTCCGGGCCCGTGACCGCGGAGCAGACCACGCGCCTGGTGATCGCACCGTCCTGGCTGGTACGGCTGCTGCGCTTCGCCATGCTGGTGCTGCTGGCCGCTCTGCTCGCGCGCATCGTGTTGCGTGTGTTCCGTCCGGGCGATGGCGGCATGCCGCGCTGGCCGTTCGCGCGTGCGGGCGCTGCGCTGCTGCTGATCGCGCTGGTGCCGCAGATCACCCATGCGCAGGATGCACTGCCGAACGAAGCGTTGTTGCAGCAGTTGCGCCAGCGCCTGACCGAAGCGCCGAAGTGCGTGCCGAACTGCGCGGCGGTGGCTGCCGCGCAGATCCAGGCGAACGGCGATCAGATCGATGTCGATCTGGAATTGCACGTGGGTGCGCCGGTGGCGGTGCCGCTGCCGCAGGCCGATGCCTCCCTGCAGTTGCAGAGCGTCGGCGTCGATGGCCACGCCGACGCGGCGCTGGCGCAGCGCGGAGCGCAGACCCTGGTGCGTATCGAGCGCGGCGTGCATCGCCTGTCGCTGCGCTATCGCGCGGTGGCGGCCGATACGGTGAGCCTGCGCTTCGCGCTGCATCCGCAGCGCGTGGCCTTCGCAGGGCAGGGCTGGGCGGTCGATGGCGTGGATGAAGGGCGCGCCCTGGGCGACAGCCTTTCGCTGCACCGCGTGCGCGCCGGCGCCGATGGCAAGGAAGTCACCGCCAACAGCCAGGCTTTCCCGCCTTACGTCACCGTGCAGCGCGTGCTGGTGCTGGGCGTGGACTGGACGGTTGAGACTACGGTGACGCGTGTTGCGCCGAGCGACGGCGGCTTCAGCCTCGACCTGCCGCTGCTGCCGGGCGAGCACCCGCTGGGCGACGACATCCGCGTGCACGACGGACTGATCGGCGTGACCTTCAACGGCAACCAGCAGGAGGTGAGCTGGACCAGCCGCCTCGATCATGCCGATAAGCTGGAACTGAAGGCGCCCGCGCTCGGCGAGCGTGCGGAGTACTGGGAAGTGCAGGCCGCGCCGATGTGGCATGTGGACGGCGACGGTGTGCCGGCCAGCCAGAACGACGGCGCGCTGGCGTTCCGTCCTCTGCCGGGCGAGGCGCTGCATCTGGCGGTGACCCAGCCCAAGGCGGTAGCGGGCGACAGTCTCGCCTTCGACTCGGTGAGCTTGAACAGCACGGTGGGCGATCGCGCCACCGAGACCACCATGAAGCTGCAGGCACGCAGCACGCGCGGCGGCGAGCACGTCATCGTGCTGCCGGCCGGCGCGGAGCTGCTGGAAGCCAGGCGCGACGACCAGCCGCTGAGCCTGGCCGTGCGCGACGGCAAGCTGAGCCTGCCGCTGCTGCCGGGCGCGCACTGGTTCGAACTGCGCCTGCGCGAACCGCACGGCATTGCCGCGGCGACGCGCAGCGCGCAGCTGGGACTGGGCGCATCCGCGGCCAACCTGTACCTGGGCGTGAAGCTGCCGGAAGACCGCTGGGTGCTGTGGACCTGGGGTCCGACCGCCGGCCCCGCCGTGCTGTACTGGTCGCAGCTGGTGGTGCTGTTGCTGGTGGCCTGGCTGCTGGCGCGCTACGCACCGACGCCGCTGCGCTTCCATCATTGGCTGCTGCTGGGCCTTGGCTTCTCCGCCTTTGCCTGGAGCGCGTATGCGCTCGTGGTGGTGTGGCTGATCGCGTTGGGCCTGCGTGCGCGCAAGGCGCCGCCGGAGCGGCTTGGCGCGGTGGGCTTCAACCTGCTGCAGATCGCGCTGGCGTTCTTTACGGTGATCGCGCTGGTGGTGCTGATCTCGGCGGTGCCGAAGGGGCTGCTCGGCCTGCCGGACATGCATGTCGCCGGCAACGGTTCCACGGCCTGGCAGTTGCGCTGGTTTGCCGACCAGACCACCGACGTGCTGCCGCGCGGCGGCGTGTTCAGCGTGTCGCTGTGGGCCTACAAGATCGCCATGCTGCTGTGGGCGCTGTGGCTGGCCAATGCGCTGATCGGCTGGCTGCGCTGGGGCTTCGAGGCGTGGACGCGCGAAGGCTACTGGCGCAAGGGCGAGCCGAAGCCCGCGCGTCCCGCCGCGATGCCGCCCGAACTGCCGCCGCAGCAGCCGGAACGCCATGATGGTTGATGTGCGCGGCGCGCTGGCTGCGGCGACGCAGCGCCTCGGCGAACGGATCGATGCCGAGGCGCTGCTGCTGCACGCGCTGGACAAGCCGCGCGCCTGGCTGATCGCGCACGACACCGACGTCCTGGATGACGCCACCCGCGCGGCCTTCGAAGCGATGGTCGCGCGGCGCGAGGCAGGCGAGCCGGTGGCTTACATCACCGGCCGCCGTGGCTTCTGGTCGCTGGAGCTGGATGTCACGCCGGCCACGCTGATTCCGCGGCCGGAAACCGAACTGCTGGTGGAGCTGGCGCTGGAGCGGCTGCCGTCCGATGGCGTTTGCCGCGTGGTGGATCTGGGCACGGGCAGCGGTGCGATTGCGCTGGCCATTGCGAAGGAACGTCCGCGCGCGGAAGTGGCGGCGGTGGACCTGAGCGTGGACGCGCTCGCGGTGGCGCGCGGCAATGCGCAGCGGCTGGGCCTGGGGCGCGTGCGCTTTCTGCATGGGACATGGATGACACCGTTGTCCGGCGAGCGCTTTGATCTGGTCGTTTCCAACCCGCCCTACATCGAATCCGCCGATCCGCATCTCGGCGAGGGCGATCTGCGCTACGAACCCGCCACGGCCCTCGCTTCGGGCGCCGATGGACTGGACGCGATCCGCGAGATCGTCACCGGTGCGCCGGACCATCTCGTCCGGGGTGGCTGGTTGCTGCTGGAACACGGCTGGGATCAAGGTGCGCCGGTGCGTGCCCTGCTGGAGCAGGCCGGCTACGCCGACGTCTTCACCGCCACCGACCTGGAAGGCCGCGACCGCGTCTCCGGCGGCCGCCGCTAGCGCTCCGCTTACCTGGTTTTCACCGGGCCACCACGCCAGGGGCGTGGTGACCGTGCGGGCGTATCGCAAAAACGTGCTCTTCCGCGCAGTCTTTCGCAGGACAGGATTGACAACGTTGTCAGACAGGAGTCCAGTGCAGCGGCTGGCGCCTGGGCGCCAGTGCTGATGGGGAGCCGGGGAGGGCGCCACATCGTCGGGAGGGAGGCGGGCATCCGGTGGGGGCCGGGCATCCGTTCTTCGGGCGGCGCGCATGACGGCGCTGCGCCAGCGCATCCGGCGTTCCAGCGTCATCGCATCCGGCGTTCGAATCCTTTCGATCACGGAGTCGTGTCATGCGCAACCTGTTGAGGGTTCTCCTGCTGCTGGCCATGCTGCCGGCAGCACTGTGGAGTGGAGCGGTCGGCGCGCAGAGCGCAAGCTGCGCGGGCGTGGCGGCATGGAACGCCACCACCATCTACAACGCGGGCGACAAGATGGTCTACAACAACCATCTGTATCAGGCGTCCACGCAGATCTGGAATACGCCGCCGGACTACTGTCCGAGCTGCGGCTGGTATCAGGACCTCGGTCAGTGCGGGTCCAGCAGCAACCAGCCGCCGTCGGTGGCTCTCACATCGCCGGCCAATGGCGCCACGTTCACCGCTGGCGCAAACATCACGCTGAGCGCCAATGCCAGCGACAGCGACGGCACGGTCAGCAAGGTCGAGTTCTTCAACGGCTCCACGTCGCTGGGCGCGAAAACCACGACACCGTATTCGGTGACCTGGAGCAACGTGCCGGCCGGCAGTTACACGCTCAAAGCCGTGGCTACCGATAACGGCGGACTGTCCACCACCTCTTCCACCGTCAGCATCACGGTCAATCCCAACAGCGGCGGCGACACCACGCCGCCGAGCGTGCCGCAGGGCCTGGCTTCGCCGTCGCAGACGGCCAGCACCGTATCGCTGAGCTGGAGCGCTTCCACCGACAACAGCGGCGGCAGCGGCGTGGCCGGCTACGACGTGTACCGCAACGGCACGCTGGTCGGCTCCACATCCGCCACCAGCTATACCGACACCGGCCTGGCCGCGAGCACCACCTACAGCTACACGGTGCGTGCGCGCGACAACGCCGGCAATGCCTCCGCGCAGAGCTCCGCGATCAACGCCAAGACCAGTGCGGGCGGCGGCGGTGGCGGCAAGCGGGTGATCGGCTACTTCACCCAGTGGGGCATCTACGGCCGCAACTACCAGGTGAAGAACATCGACACCAGCGGCTCGGCCGCGGTGCTCACCCACATCAACTACGCCTTCGGCAACGTGCGCAACAACAAGTGCGAAGTGGGCGTGACCCAGGCTTCCGATCCGAACACCGGCGTCGGCGGCGATGCCTATGCCGACTACACCAAGTCGTACGACGCCGGCAGCAGCGTCAGCGGCGTGGGCGACACCTGGAACCAGCCGCTGCGCGGCAACTGGAACCAGCTGAAGGAACTTAAGGCGAAGTATCCCAACCTGAAGGTGCTGATCTCGCTGGGCGGCTGGACCTGGTCGCGCGGTTTCGCCAGCGCGGCGCAGCCGGCCAATCGCCAGGCCTTCGTGGCCTCGTGCATCGACGCCTACATCAAGGGCAACCTGCCGGTGACCGACAGTGCCGGCGGTACGGGTGCGGCAGCCGGCGTGTTCGACGGCATCGATATCGACTGGGAGTATCCGGCCGCCTGCGGCCTGAGCTGCGGCGGCAGCGAGGACACCGCGAACTTCACCGCCCTGCTGGCCGAGTTCCGCCGCCAGCTCGATGCGGTGCGCCCGGGCCTGCTGCTGACCATCGCCGGCGGCGCGGGCGTGGACAAGATCCGCGTGACCCAGCCCAGCCAGTACGCTTCGTCGATCGATTTCGTCAACCTGATGACGTACGACTTCCACGGCGCCTGGGAAAGCCCGACCAACTTCCACTCCGCGCTGTACAAGCCGGCGGGCGATCCCTCCACCGGCGACGCGGCCAAGTACAACACCAACGACGCCATCCAGGCTTTGATCGCCGCGGGCATGCCGGCCGCCAAGATCAACCTGGGCATCGGCTTCTACGGCCGCGGCTGGAGCAACGTGCCCAACAGCAACAACGGCCTGTTCCAGCCCAGCACCACGGCGGCGCCTGGCACTTACGAGGCGGGCATCGAGGACTACAAGGTGCTCAAGAACCTGGGCTATCCCAGCTACGACGACACCGCGGCCGGCGCGCACTGGATCTTCAACGGCAGCACGTTCTGGAGCTTCGACGATCCGGCCAATATCCAGCGCAAGATGAACTACGTGAAGGCGCAGTCGCTGGGCGGCGCGTTCTCGTGGGAATTCAGCGGGGACGATGCGAACGGCACGTTGATCAAAGCTATTTCAAATGGATTGAAGTAAGCGGGTTGTGCGAAAACGAAAAGGCCGCCCCGCGTCAGCGGGGTGGCCTTTTCTTCGCTCGTCATTCCGGCGCAGGCCGGAATCCAGTAGCGATGCGGTTTGGTTTGGCGAAATAGCCACAGCGTTCGCTTTGAAAAGCAGCACACCGGCCTCCACGCGACAATCCAGCGATGTCGCTACTGGATGATTCGCTTCGCTCACCCCTTCGGGGCCGCCCTGCGGGCGTTCTTCGCGCTACGCGCTCGTCCGGCCTGCGCCGGAATGACGGCGGTGAGGCAGGTTTCTACGGATCAGGCCGAAGCGGCAGCAGCAAACTGGGGAAATCGCGCGCGGATCGCGTTGCGTATCCCCGGCAGGTCCAGCCCCGCCATGGTCAGCACTTCCTCGCGGCTGCCGTGTTCCAGATACACGTCGGGCAGGCCCAGATGCAGGATCGGCAAGGTCACGCCGTGCGCGGCCAGGCACTCGGCCACGCCCGAACCGGCGCCGCCGGCGATGGCGTTGTCTTCCAGGGTGACGAAGGCTTCGTGCGTTTTGGCCAGCTCCAGGATCATCGCCTCGTCCAGCGGTTTGACGAAGCGCATGTTCACCAGGGTGGCGTCCAGCTCCGCGGCGATCTCCACCGCCGGCGCCAGCATCGCGCCGAAGCTGAGCAGGGCCAGGCGGCGGCCGCGGCGGCGCAGTTCCGCCTTGCCCAGCGGCAGCGTGTCCAGTTCCTTGCGCAGCGCCACGCCGGGGCCGGTGCCGCGCGGATAGCGCACCGCGGCCGGGCCGTCGTAGGCGAAGCCGGTGCTGAGCATCATGCGGCACTCGTTCTCGTCGGCCGGCGCCATGATCACCATGTTCGGCAGGCAGCGCAGGAACGAAAGATCGAAGCTGCCCGCATGGGTGGCGCCGTCCGGGCCGACCACGCCGGCGCGGTCGATGGCGAAGGTCACGTCCAGGTTCTGCAGCGCCACGTCGTGGATGGCCTGGTCGTAGGCGCGCTGCAGGAAGGTGGAGTAGATCGCCACCACCGGCTTGGCACCTTCGCAGGCCATGCCCGCGGCCAGGGTCACCGCGTGTTGCTCGGCGATCGCCACGTCGAAATAGCGCTGCGGGTATTCCTTGGAGAAACGCACCAGGCCCGAGCCTTCGCGCATGGCCGGGGTGATGCCCAGCAGGCGTTCGTCGGCGGCGGCCTGGTCGCACAGCCAGTCGCTGAAGACGTCGGTGTAGGTCGGCTTGGCCGGGCCGGACTTCTTCACCAGGCCGGCCTGCGGATCGAACGGGCCGACCGCGTGGTATTCGATCTGCGCCTGCTCGGCCGGGGCATAGCCCTTGCCCTTGGTGGTGACCACGTGCAGCAGCTGCGGGCCGGGCAGGTCCTTCACCATGCGCAGCGCGTGCAGCAGCTGCGGGATGTTGTGGCCGTCGATCGGGCCGGTGTAGTGGAAGCCCAGTTCTTCGAACAGCGTGCTGGGCACGAACATGCCCTTGGCGTGCTCTTCCCAGCGCTTGAAGAAGCGGCCGAAGAACGACTGCTTCGGAATCGCCCGCTTGGCCCGCTCGCGCCAGGCGTTGAGCGTGTGGCTGGCCATGGCGCGGGCCATCATCTTGGTCAGCGCGCCGACGTTCTCGCTGATCGACATGCCGTTGTCGTTGAACACGACCAGCATGTTCGGCTCGACGTCGCCGCCGTGGTTGAGCGCCTCGAAGGCCATGCCGGCGGTCATCGCGCCGTCGCCGATCACCGCCACCACCTTGCGGTTGTCGCCCTTGCGCTGCGCGGCGATGGCCATGCCCAGCGCGGCCGAGATCGAGGTGGACGAGTGGCCGACGCCGAAGGTGTCGTACTCGCTTTCCTCGCGGCGCGGGAACGGGGCCAGGCCGTCCTTCTTCTTGATCGTGGTAATGCGGTCGCGGCGGCCGGTGAGAATCTTGTGCGGATAGCACTGATGGCCGACGTCCCAGACCAGCCGGTCGCGCGGCGTGTCGAACACGCGATGCAGCGCCACGGTCAGCTCGACCACGCCCAGCCCCGCCCCGAAATGCCCGCCCGAGCTGGCCACGGACTCGATCAGGTACTGGCGCAGCTCATCGGCGACGGCCGGCAGGTCCTCGTCGGAGACGCGGCGCAGGTCGGCCGGCGTCTCGATGGCCGCCAGGTGGGAAAACCGGGTAGGAATATTCATAGCTGCGTATTGTTGAACCAGCCGGGGGGCGGGGCAAGGGCAGGACCGTGAAAGAAAGCTGTCCGAGGGGTTTGGCCCGGGGCCGATCTCACGCCGTGCCGACGCCGCGGCGGCCAGTGTGGTTCCGTTCAAGCTGAAGGAGCCTGTGATGAGCCGACAGACGGCATTCCGCCGCTTCGCCGAGGCCACCGCCCACTACGCCGGCAAGCCGGCGGCCTTCCTGCTGGCGGTGCTGCTGATCGCCGGCTGGGCGGCTACCGGCCCGATCTTTCACTTCAACGACACCTGGCAGCTGGTGATCAATACCGGCACCACCATCATCACCTTCCTGATGGTGTTCCTGATCCAGAGCACCCAGAACCGCGACACCGCGGCCCTGCAGATCAAGCTGGACGAGCTGATCTGCAGCAGCAAGGCGCACAACGCCTTGCTGAACCTGGAAAACCTGGACGACCAGCAGCTGGAGCGCATCCGCCGCCATTACGCCCGCCTGGCTGAGAGCGCCCGCGACGACCTCAGCCAGTTCGAGGAAGTGGTGGAGGAGGCGCGGGAGCAAGCGAAGGGCCGCCGCCAGGGCCTCAGCCCATCAGGTGGCGGCGGTCGCGCGGCAGGTGGCTGACCAGGAATTCCATCTGGTCGGCCAGGATGTTGCGGTTGGACAGGATCAGGTGTTCCACCCAGCTCGGGCGGTACGGCACGGCCAGCAGCGGCATGTTGGCCTGCTGCGGGGTGCGGTTGCTCTTCTTGAGATTGCAGGCCAGGCAGGCGCTGACCACGTTCTCCCACTCGTCCTTGCCCTTCTTGGAGATCGGCAGCACGTGGTCGCGGGTCAGCTCGCCGCGGCTGAAGTGGTCGCCGCAGTACAGGCAGATATAGCGATCGCGGGCGAACAGGGCGGTATTGGTCAGGGTCGGCGCCGGGTCCACCGCGTGCTCGCGGCAGTGGCCGGAACTGGCCACGATCGGGTGCAGCTGCAGCGAGCTGCGCCGGCCCAGGTCACGGTTGTGGCCGCCGTAGACGGTCAGGCAGGGGTCGCCCAGGGTCCAGGCGACGGCGTCGCGGACGTACAGGCAGACGGCGTCCTGCCAGCTGATCCAGTCGAGAATGCGGCCCGCCGCGTCCAGGGAGAGGATGCGGGTCGAATGCAGATCGGCGACCTTTCCTGGTCCGTCGATCAGCCGCATGGGAACTTCCATCGGCATGTGTTCCGTCCTTCAAGGCGACTCGAGGAGCGTCCGGCGTTGCATAGGCGCTGGTTCGCCCGAGCATAAACCATGTTTCGTTGCAAAATGCGTGCAAATGCCTGTCGCCGCTGAAAAGTCGGCCTCCGGAGCGGCCTATTTACGCTTCGCCGCGGGCCTGCGATATAGTGCCCATTCATCTGTAGACCCGACGCCGGGTTTGGGAGGGGAAGCCTGGGTGGCGACCCCGGCACGGCGGGGCAGAGGTAAACGACGTGGCTGAAGTTCTTTTCTACGAGCGCCCGGTGCCGCTCAACCGTACCCAACACAAGGATCTGCGCCTGAAGGGCATCCCGAGCCTGCGTTTCGCGGCCGGCGTGCACTCGGTGCCGCTGACCGGCGTGGAATTCCCCGCCGCGGCGCGTGACCTGCCGATCCTGTTCGCCGGCAGCAGCATGGAAGAAGCCGGCCCGATGGCCCTGCTGGGCCTGCGCCAGAACGAGAACCTGTTCGTCGACGCCGACGGCCAGTGGGCAGCCAACACCTACGTGCCGGCCTTCGTGCGCCGCTATCCGTTCGTGCTGGCCGAAAAGCCGGCAGGCGAGGAAGGCGACGACTTCACCGTGTTCCTGGACGAGGCCTACGAAGGCTTCGGCAGCGACGAGGGCGAGCGCCTGTTCCAGGAAGACGGCACCGACAGCGAGATGCTGAAGAACGCCGTGAACTTCCTCGGCGAATTCCAGCAGCACGTGGGCCGCACGCAGTGGTTCATGGAGCAGATCCGCAAGCACGACCTGCTCGAGCCGCGCAACATCCGCCTGGAGAAGGACGGCAAGGCGATCAACCTCAACGGCCTGTACGTGGTCAGCGAGGAGAAGTTGCGCAAGCTCGACGCCAAGACCGCGCAGGAATTCCTGCAGGAAGGCGTGTTCGGCTGGATTTACGCGCACCTGCTGTCGCTGTCCAACATCGACCGCGTGGCGCAGCGCCTGGACCAGCTCGAGCAGGTCGAGAGCAAGTCCACCAGGAACTGAGCGCGCTTGCGCGATCGAGAAAACGGCGCCCTCGCGGCGCCGTTTTTTTTGGCGGCGCATCTAAGCGGCCACTAAGGCCCTGCCGGGAAGATGCGCGGCATGCGACATGCTCTGTTACGCGCCCTCGGCGCCATCGTCCTGGCCGCGCTCGCCGGTTGCGCGCATTACCAGGCGCGGCCCATCGATCCCGCCGCCACCGCCGCGCAGTGGCAGGCCCGCCGCCTGGACGATCCGGCGCTGGCCGCGCGCCTCGCTCCCGCCGTGGCCTGGCCGCCCGCGCGCTACGGGCGCGGCGAACTGCTGCTCGCCGCGCTGGTGCTCAATCCCGACCTTGCCGAAGCGCGCGCGCATCTGGCCGAAGCGGATGCCGCGGTGCGCACCACCAAGGCCTGGCCCAATCCTTCGGTGAACCTGGCGCTGGAGCGCTATGCGCAGGACCAGGCCGGCAGCAGTCCCTGGCTGTGGGGCGTCAGCACCAACTGGCTGATCGACACCGCCGTGCGCCGCCGCTTGCGCGCCGATCTGGCCGACGCCGGCGTGCGCGGCGCGCGGATCGACTACGCCGAGAAGGTGTGGGAAGTGCGCCGCACGCTGCGCACCGCGCTGGCCGACCTGCTGCTGGGCGAGCGCCAGCACGCACTGGCCGAAGATGCGGTGGCCAAGGCAGCCGCGCTGCAAGCCGCGCAGGAACGCCGCCGCGCCCTGGGCGAAGCGGTGCCGGCGGACGTATTGCAGGTGGCGCTGGTGCTCGCGCAGGCGCGCGATGCCTCGGCTACGGCGGCGCAGCGCGTAGCCGATGCGCGTGCGCGCCTGGCCCGCGCCGTCGGCGTGCCGGTGCATGCCTTGGATGGCGTCGTACTGGCGTGGGACGGCCTCGAATCACCGCCAGCTCTTTCCGCCACGCAACTCGATCAACTGGCGACCCAGGCGCGCCTCTCGCGCCCCGACCTGGAACGCGCCCTTGTCGACTACGCCGCGCGCGAAACGGAACTGCGCCAGCAGGTGCGCATGCAATACCCGCAGATCAGCATCGGCCCCGGCTACACCTACGACCACGGCGTGCGCAAACTGCAGTTCAACCTCGGCGCCACGCTGCCGCTGTTCGATCAGAACCAGGGGCCGATCGCCGAAGCCGAAGCGCGGCGCGAAGCCGCCGGCCGCCACGTCGAAGCCGTACAGGCCGGCATCGACAGCGAGATCGAAGGCACCACCGCGAAACTGGCCGCCGCACGCCAGGCGCTGGATGCCGCCACGCACGGCCGCGGCGCCGCCGAACGCCTGCAGCAGCAGACCGCCGCCGGCTATGCGCACGGCGAGGACGACCGCCTCGCCGTGCTCAACGCGCAACTGGCCACCGCCACCGCTGCACAGGCGCAGCTCGCCGCCGCCGACCAGGCCCAGCAAGCGCTGGGCGCGCTGGAAGACGCCGTGCGCACACCGCTGGAAGGCAACGAGGCCGAGCTGCTGCGCGCAGCCGGCCATGCTGGAGATACCCCATGAACGCCGTTCGCTCCTTGCTGCTGGCAGCATCGCTTGCACTGGCCGCCGCCGATGCCGCAGCGACCGAAGTGGATGCCGCCACGCAGAACCGCCTCGGTCTCGCGCTGGTCGAACTGCGCGTCGCGCAGGCGCCGGTCGAGCTGGCGGCTGCCGCGGAAGTGCTGGATCCATCCACGCTGGCAAAGGCCGCCGACGATATCGCCGCGCTGCAGGCCACGGCCGACGCCTCGAACGCGGAAGCGCGCCGCGTGCAGGCGCTGTTCGCGGCCGACGGCAATATGTCGCGCAAGGCGGTGGAAGCGGCGCGCGCGCAGGCCGCGGTCGACCAGGCGAAGCTGCAGCAGGCTCGCACCCAGTTGCGCATGGATTGGGGCAGCGCCATTGCCGCGCTCGATGCGCACGCGCTGCATGCGCGCGCGGAAAGCCTGCTCGATGGCCGCACGGCCTGGCTCAAGGCCGAGCCGCTCGCCGCGCCCGCGCCCGGATTCCAGGCCGCCGGCGCACAGCTGGGCGATGTCGCCGCGCACGTGCTCGGACCGCTGCCGCGCAGCACCTCGGGTCTTGCCGGTGGCTGGCTGCTCGAAGCGCCGGGTGCGGGCCTGATGCCTGGCATGGCGCTCACCGCGCGGCTGCGTGGCGCGGCGGCCGGCGCCGCGGGCGTGCTGCTGCCGCGCAGCGCGGTGGTGCGCTGGAACGGCGTGTCCTGGGCTTATATCGCCACCGATGCCACGCACTTCGAACGCCGTGCGGTGAGCGCGCTGGCGATTACGGCGGACGGCTGGATCGTCGGCGCACCGTTCAAGGCCGGCGAGAAAGCGGTGGCGCGCGGCGCGGAAACGCTGATCGCGCTCGATGCCGCGCCCGTTCCCGCGGCCGCCGACGCAGGCAAGCCGGGCGACGACTGAACCATGCTGACTTTTATCGTCCGCGGCGCCCTGCGCCATCCATGGTGGATCGCGCTGCTCGCCACGCTGCTGCTCGTGGTCGGCGTCGCCCATCTGCGCACCGCGCGCTACGACGTGTTTCCCGACTTCGTGCCGGCCGAACTCACCATCCAGGTCGAGTCGCCCGGCTTCACCGCGCTGCAGGTGGAGCAGCGCGTCACGCAGCCGATCGAGAACGCCGTCAACGGCGGCACCGACGTCGACGTGGTGCGCTCGCAGTCGATCCAGGGCCTGGCCGTCATCACGGTGGTCTTCAAGGAAGGCAGCGATCCGTTCCGCGACCGCCAGCTGCTGGCCGAGCGCATCGCCGAAGCATCCGCGCGCCTGCCGCAGGGCGTGCAGGCGCCGACCATCAGCCCGATGGTGTCCTCCACCATGGACCTGCTGAAGTTCGGCCTGCTCAGCGACAAGCTCGATCCGCTCGCCTTGCGCTCGCTCGCCGACTGGACGGTGAAGCCGCGCCTGCTGGCGGTGGCTGGCGTGGCCGACGCCACCGTGTTCGGTGGCGGCGTGCGCGAGTGGCAGGTGCGCGTGCATCCGGATCGGCTGGCCGCCTTCGGATTGACGCTGGAAGACGTGCGAGCGGCTGCCGCGGCGGCAAGCGGCGTGCGTGGCGCAGGCTATGTGGACACGCCGGCGCAGCGCGTCGTGCTGGAAGCCGATGGCACGCTCGCCACGCCAACCCAGCTCGGCCAGGCGGTGATCACGCAGCACGCGGGGCGCAACGTCACGCTCGCCGATGTGGCGGATGTCGCCGAGCAGGCCGCGCCTGCCTTCGGCGATTCGCGCATCATGGCCAGGCCCGGCGTGCTGGTCGCACTGAACAGCCAGTACGGCGCCAATACGCTGGAAGTCACCCACGCGGTGGAAGCCGCGCTGGACGAACTCAAGCCGATGCTCGCCGCGCAGGGCGTGACCCTGGTGCCCGCGCTGCATCGCCCGGCCACCTTCGTGGAAGTGGCGCTGGCCCGTATGCGCGGCGCGCTGCTGCTCGGCGCGGTGCTGGTGCTGGCCGTGCTGGTGCTGTTCCTGCGCGACTGGCGCACCGCGCTGATCTCCTTCTTCAGCATTCCGCTGTCGCTCGCCTTCGCCGTCATGGTGTTTCCGTGGTTCGGCTGGACCATCAACACCATGACCCTGGGCGGCCTGGCGGTGGCGCTGGGCGTGGTGGTGGACGACGCCATCATCGACGTGGAGAACGTGATGCGCCGCCTGCGCCGCGCCGGCTCCACCGCGGTGCGTGCGGAAGTGATCCTCGACGCTTCGCTGGAAGTGCGCCGTCCGGTGGTGCTGGCCACCGTGGTGGTCGGGCTGGTGTTCCTGCCCATCCTGCTGCTGCCCGGCCTGCAGGGCAGTTTCTTCGCGCCGCTGGCCGGCGCCTTCCTGCTGGCGACGTTCGCCTCGCTGCTGGTGGCGCTCACGGTGACGCCCGCGCTGTGCCTGTTGCTGCTGCGCGCCGACCGCCGCCATCGCGAGCCGCGCTGGCTCAAGCGCGCCAAGCTGGCGCAGCACCGGCTGCTGGAGCGCGCGCTGCCGCATGGCCGCGCGTGGTTGATCGGCGCCTTGCTGCTGGGCGCGGCGGCGGTGGCGGTGCTGCCGCTGTTCGGCGCGGCGCTGCTGCCGGAATTCCGCGAAGGGCATTTTGTGATCCAGCTGCAGGGGCCTGGCGGCACCTCGCTGGAGGAGATGGCGCGCATCGGCGAGCACATGGGCAAGGACGTGCTGGCGATTCCCGGCGTGGCCACCGTATCGCAGCAGGTCGGCCGCGCCGAAGCGGTGCAGGACACCTGGCCGCCGAATCAGAGCGAATTCCACGTCGAGCTGAAGCCGGGCCTGGGCGCGGCCGATCAGGTGCGCATCGAAACCGCGTTGAAGAACGTGGTGGATGGCTATCCGGGTTTCAGCGGCGAGGTGGTGACCTTCCTCGGCGACCGCATCGGCGAATCGCTGTCCGGCGAAACCGCGCCGGTGACGATCAGCATCTACGGCAACGACCTGGATACGCTCGACCGGCTCGCCGACAAGGTGAAGCAGTCGATGCAGTCTGTGCCCGGCAACGGCAGCGTGCGCTTATCCGATACGCCCACCGTGCCGACCCTGCGTATCGCACCGCAAGCGGAACGCCTCGCCGCCTACGGCCTGCGTATGGCCGACGTGCTCGATGCGGTGGCCGCCGCACACCAGGGCGTGGTGGCGGGCGAAGTGTTCGACGGGGTGCAGCCGATCGCCGTGCGCCTGCGGCTCGATCCTTCGGCGCAGCGCGATCCGGAGACGGTGGGCCAGCTGCTGCTGCGCAGTCCCGCCGGACGCAACGTGCCGCTGTCCGCCGTGGCCGATACCGACCTGCTCGAAGGCCGCGCCAACGTGCTGCACGAAGGCGGCCGCCGCCGGCTGGTGCTGGCGGTGTATCCGGCCACCGCCGACGTGGTCGGCTTCGTCGACCAGGCGCGCGCCGCGCTTGCGAAGAGTGTGCCGCTGCCGGCCGGCTATTACCTCGAATTCGGCGGCACCGCCGAAGGCGCTGCGCAGGCGCGCCACGACCTGCTGCTGCATGGCGGGCTGGCCGGCGTGGGCATCGTCGCGCTGCTGCTCGCCGCGTTTCCGGACCGGCGCAGCGTGGCCCTGGTGCTGGCCAACGTGCCGTTCGCGCTGGTGGGCGGCGTGATCGCCGCGGGCCTGGCCGGCGGCGTGCTGTCGATCGGTGCGCTGGTGGGTTTCGTCACGCTGTTCGGCATCTCCGCGCGCAACAGCATCATGCTGGTCTCGCACTACGAGCACCTGGTGAGCGTGGAGGGCGCGCACTGGAATCGCCACACCGTGCTGCGCGGCGCGCGCGAGCGGCTGACGCCGATCCTGATGACCGCCCTGGTGACCGCGCTGGGCCTGCTGCCGCTGGCGCTGGGCAACGGCGAACCGGGACGCGAGGTGGAGGGGCCGATGGCGATCGTGATCCTCGGCGGCCTGGCCAGCTCCACCGTG
>Ga0065165_1002125_pt1 | contig 18029 bp, 20 predicted proteins | sample AraplaMF_Cvi_mMF_FD_63813 | JGI IMG/M metagenome (GOLD analysis project Ga0065165, IMG submission 63813) | Arabidopsis root microbial communities from the University of North Carolina, USA - plate scrape MF_Cvi_mMF (version 2) (version 3) | ecosystem: Host-associated > Plants > Roots >...
GAGCGGAACGGCTCGACGATCTTCAGCGGCAGCATGATGTTCCGCTCGATCGTCATCCACGGCAGCATGGTCGGGTTCTGGAAGGCCATGCCGACCCGCATCGCCCGCGCCGCGACCTCGCGGCCGCCGACGATGACGACGCCGCTGGTCGGCTGCACCAGCCCGCTGACCAGACGCAGGATGGTCGATTTGCCGCATCCGGATGGGCCGACCAATGCGACAAACTCGCCGTCGGCGATCCGCATCGTGGTCTTCGACAGAGCGGGCACGGCACGGTCCCCGCGCCCGAAGGTCACGGAGGCCTCGGACAGCTCGATGGCTGTTGCGGCGACGGGCGGGCCGTCGAATCGGGCGTTGGGTTGCATGCGCATCACAGCCAAAGTGCATGCAAGCTGGATGCCAGCCGCCACCGCTCGAAAAATCAAGGAATTGGCCGAACAGCGCCCTAAGCGGCCGGATTCGATTTAGGCAATCCGGGCTTCAAACTGCATGCAATTGGAGCGCTGGAACGCGGCGCGGCCGTGCTACAAAGAGGTTTCGCACCTACCCGCAAGGATTCGCCGATGGCGGCGCGCCCCACCCGCAAGACTTCCGACAAGACATCTGAGTCGTCCGACAAGGTCAGCGTGATCTGCCGGGCGCTCCGGCGCGCGATCATCGAGCAGGCGCTGGAGCCCGGCGCAAAACTGCCCGAGGATTCACTCGGCGAGCGCTTCGGCGTCAGCCGCACCATTGCCCGTCACGCGCTGGGGCAGCTTGCCGCCGAAGGTCTGGTCGAGCTCCGCCGCAACCGGATCGCGGTGGTGGCGACACCGAGCTGGCAGGAGGCACGCGATGCTTTCGACATCCGCATCGAGCTCGAGCGGCTCGTCGTCCGCCAGCTCGCGGGCAAACTGACCAAGGCCCAGATCGCCGAGCTCAACGCCCATGTCAATGCCGAGGACGGCGCGCGCGGCGGCACGGACGCGGTTTCGATTCGCCTGGCCAGCGAATTCCACATCCTGCTCGCGCAGATGACGAACAGCCCGATCCTGGTGCGCTATGTCAGCGAGGTCGCCTATCGCTGCTGCCTGACGCTCTCGCTCTACAGCCGGCCGCATTCCACCGAATGCGCCATCAACGAGCACCGCGCGATCATTTCAGCGCTGGCCAAGGGCGACGAGGCCAAGGTGATGGATCTGATGCATCATCACCTGGATTCCGTGGCCAATCGTGCCCTGGTGGCGCCCACGCCGCAACGCGGGCGCGACCTGCTCGATATCCTCGCGCCTTACGCCGACGACGTCGCCAGCGACCGCGTGGTCAAGCTGCCCAAAGTCGCGCGGAGAGGCTAAGTCTCGATCCCGCGCTGGACCAGAATGCGCTCGGCACTGTCGTTCCAGACGTCCATCTTCACGATCTGTCCGCCCTTGACGACGAAGCGATCGACATAGCGGTTGCCCTCGAACGGCGTGCCGTCCATCCATTCGCCGTAGAGCGTGCCGACGCTGTAGACGACGGTTTCATCCGCGCCGGGGCAGACGTCGAACCGGTCCATCTTCTTTTTCACCCAGCGATAGCGTTTCGCGTTGAAGCCGGTGGGCCCGCGCGGATGGTCGAACTCGCGTCCGCCGGTGAACGTGATCACCGTGCCCGGCTTCATGTACGCCGAAGCCGCGTCAGGATCGGGTATCATCGAGGCCGTCAGATAGGCCTCCACGATCTCGGCGTCGGTTATCGGGCGTTCGGCTTTGGCGGGGACGGACATGGTGGATTCTCCGGGTGCCGGCATACTACAATTCAGGCCCAAAAGTGCATGCACATTTTTTGAACAATTTGCTGGCACAACTGCACACAATCTGGTGCTGCCTGCCCCCATACCTTCCGCTAGGCTACCACAGCTGAATCTGATGCCATGACCACGCCAACCGCCTTTGACCTGATTTTCCGCCACGCGCTGTTGCGCTCTTCCGCCGCAACCGTCGATATCGGCGTGAAGGGCGGCCGCATCACTGCGATCGAACCGACGCTCGCCTGTGAGGCCGTCGAGGTCGATCTCGGCGGGCATCTCGCCCTGCCCGGCTTCGTCGACACCCATATTCATCTCGACAAAGCCTGCCTGCTCGGCCGCTGCGGACACAATCACAGCAGCGTCTCGGAAGCGATCCGCGCCGTCGCCGGGATGAAGAAGGATTTTACCGTCGAGGACGTTTACGCGCGCGGCGCCCGCGTGCTCGAGCGCGCCATCGTCAACGGCACGACGCGGATGCGCACGCATGTCGAGATCGATCCCCGCATCGGCCTGCGCGGCTACGAGGCCGTCAAGGCGCTCAAGCACGATTACGCCTGGGCGATCGACCTCTCGCTCTGCGTCTTCCCGCAGGAAGGCCTGACCAACGATCCCGGCGCCGAGGAGCTGTTGATCCAGGCGCTGCGCGACGGCGGCGAGGCCATCGGCGGCTGTCCCTATATGGACACCGATCCAAATGCTCATCTCGCGCGCATCTTCGATCTCGCGCGGGAGTTCGACGTCGACGTCGATCTCCATCTCGACTTCGACCTCGATCCCTCCTGGTGGCACCTCGACGAGGTCTGCCGGCAGACTGCGCGGCGCAATTACGGCGGCCGCGTCGCGATCGGTCACGCGACCAAGCTCTCGGCCCTGCCGCCGGAGCGGATGAAGGCCGCCACCGCACAACTCGCAAAGGCCGGCGTCGCCGTCACCGTGCTGCCCGCGACCGATCTCTATCTGATGGGGCGCGAAGCCACCCACAACGCCCCGCGCGGCCTGACGCTCGCCCACAAGCTCGTCGGCGACGGCGTGCTGTGCTCGGTCGCGACCAACAACGTGCTCAATCCCTTCACGCCTTTCGGCGATGCCTCGCTGCTGCGCATGGCAAACTTTTACGCCAATGTCGCGCACGCAGCAGTCAGCGACTTCGATATCTGTCTCGACCTCGTCACCGATCTGCCGGCGCGATTGATGAACCTCGGCGATTACGGCATCAAGATCGGCAACCCCGCCGATCTCGTCGTGCTCGACACCAAGGACAGCCGCTTTGCCATCGCGGAACTGCCGGATATCCTGATGGGCTTCAAGAGTGGCAAGCAGACGTTTGAACGGCAGCGGCCCGCTCTTTTCCGCCCGGGGCGCTGAGCGGCCCACGCTGCAGCGCGCCTTGCGCCCAGCGCGCAGCCTGCGCGACACTCACCGCAATCGATCAACGGAGGAACCAGATGGCCTTCGACAAAGTCTTCCTCGACGCACGCTTCGACGGTGGGTCTCGGCATCACATCGCGGTCAAGGACGGGCGCATCGCCGAAATCACTCCGGCTGAGCAGCCGCCCGCCGCGACCGAAACGATCGACCTCGACAACGCCCTTGTTGTCCCTGGCTTCGTCGAAGGCCACATCCATCTCGACACCAGCTTCTATGGCGACGCCTGGCGGCCACACAAGCCATGCACCGCCGGGTTCGACGTGCATGAGCGCGTCGCCTTCCAGGCACAGAACATGGCCGAGGCCGCACCGATGGACGTGCGTGCGCGCAACCAGCTCGATCTCTGCATCGCCCATGGCACCACGCAAATGCGCAGCCACGTCATGGTGGACGGCTCGGTCGGCCTCAAATCGATCGAGACGATCCTGCGTGTGCGGGAGGAGTACAGAGGGTTGATCGACATCCAGTTGATCGCATTTCCCCAGAGCGGCATCCTGACGAGCCCGGGCACACCGGAATTGCTGGACGAAGCTATCGGGCTCGGCGCCGATCTCGTCGGCGGGCTCGATCCCGCGAGCTTCGACCGCGATGTCGAGAAGCATCTCGACGTCGTGTTCGGCGTCGCCGGCAAGCATGGCGTCGACGTCGACATCCATCTGCACGACATGGGCACGCTCGGTGCCTTCGAGATCGAGCAGATCGCGGCGCGCACACGCGCGCTCGGCATGGAGGGGCATGTCGCGATCAGCCATGCCTACGGGCTCGGCGATATCGCACCGGATTATCTTAAGAAGATGGCGGACATGCTGGCCCGCTCGGGCGTCGCGATCATGACCAATGCGCCCGGCGCCCGCCCCTTCCCGCCGATCCTCGCGCTTCGCGCCGCCGGCGTCACCGTGTTCAGCGGCAACGACAACATTCGCGACTCCTGGTGGCCCTATGGCGACGGCGACATGCTGCGCCGGGCCACCACGCTCGGCTATCGCTCGGGCTTCAACATCGACGAGGAACTGCGCACCGCGTTCGATGTCGTCACAGCTTCAGGCGCAAAGGCACTGCGGCTCGAAGGCTACGGCCTGCGCGTTGGCGCCAAGGCCGACTTCGTCACGCTGAGCGCGGAACACATTCCAGAGGCGGTCGTCGCGGTTCCGCAGGGGCGCGATGTCTACAAGGAAGGCAGGCTGGTCGCATCCGGCGGTAAGATGATCGGGAAATCCTCCTGATCGTCGGTCCGATTTTACCGCTGATCTCCCCAAAACTGCGAGTCCGGTAGAATCCCGGACCGTAGCCTAACGCGTTGCGAGTCCGGTCAACCTGATCGTAACTATGAGGCGCCTGACCATCTGCGTTCAGTGGGGAAGTTTTGGATATGTTCAGCGCATTCCACAGCATCGATTATCAATCCATCCGGGCCAACACGCCCGCGGAAACCGCCGTCAAGCGGCTGAACGGCATCGGCGAAGTCCTGTCCGGTCTCGACATTGCGGCGATCCACACGCAGGACGACATGTCCCGTGCGCTCTGGACGCTCGACACCGCCGACAAATGCGTCCGCCTGATCCTGACCGAGTTCCGCACGGAGCGGACAGTCGATGTCGTGCGTGAGGCCAACAGCCTGATCGACATGATCGACGCGGCCCGCGACGAGATCTCGGGTCAGCGCGACGCCAACAGGGTCCTGAGCTGACGCGCAGCGTCAGCGCCTGATCTTCGCCAGGATACGGTCTGCCTCGGTGCGCCAGTCGGCGCTGCGGGCGAATTCTTTCGTACCCCTGGTTCCGAACAGGCCTTCATCGGCGAGATCGGCGACCCAGGCCTGACGCTCGGCCGTGCCCTGCGCCGACCACGGCATCAGCCCCGCCTCGCGCACAGTCTCGGCGACCTCACGCACCTCCTCGGCGCGGCGACGGCCATGCTCGATCACGCGCTGGAAGAAATAGGCGCCCTGCTTCTCCCAATTGATCGCCGGAAACGTTTCGGCGAGCGACGCCAGCACGGCATCCTCGACGCCATAAGCGCGCGCGGTGGTAAAGCTCTCTATGACCATGGCCTCCAGGCCCTTTCATGATGCTGCGGCACATCTTCACCGCGGACGACACGCCGAGCTTGTCGCTCGCGACCTTGGACGCAAAGCCGATCGCATTGAGCAGCGGCTCCAGCTCCCGTGCGCCGGGACCGCCGAGCAGCAGCGGCACCTTGATCCGATAAGGCGGCACCGAGGTCATCACCGCACCCTCGACATAGCGTCCGGCCGCGCCATCGATCAGCGCCGCGGCGCGCTGCTTGGCACCGGGAGAGGCCGAATTGAAATCGAGGAACCAGGTGCCCTGGTTGATCGCCGCCGCGCAGGCCTTTGCGACCGGAACGGCCTGGCTGGCTGTGACTGCGGAGATGATGAAATCGGACTTCGCGGTCAGCTCGGCATGGGACGCTGCGAACATCACGCCGTGTTTCGCCGCATGCTCCGTCAGCGAACCACCCTGCTCGCCGCCGAGCTTGATGTCATAGGCTGCGACCTTGATATCCTGCTGGCGCAAATCCTCCGCCAGGATGCGGCCGACCTCGCCATAGCCAACCAGCCCGATCTGCCACCGCTTCGGATCCGCCATCAGTTCAGTCCTCGTGTCGTCGCGTCGAACAGTTCCTCGACCGCATAGCGGCGCGGGATCAGCGCCTGCTGGAATGCGTAGTCGACGATCAGCTCCAGCGGTTTTCTGTTGGCTTCGAACCCGAACGGAACGACGTCGGGCGTCGCCGCGGGTGCCATCTTCGCCTTGTTCTGCTTGAGAAGATCGTAGACGCCCATGACAATTTCGGGGCGCGATGTCGCCAACTGCTCGGTCACGACGACGAGATGATTGACCGGCACGACGCCGCGCCGCGCATACCACGTGGCGGCCTCCGCGGCCGGATCGGGGAAGAGCGGGTTCAAATTGGGATCATCGGAGGTCTCGCCGAGGACCGCATCGAGCTCACCGTCGAGCAGCATCTGCAGGACCTTCTTGCCCTTCGGCGCACGTTCGGTGGTGTCGACATATTCGGCAACGTGGGGATCCTCGAACGTCACCCATTTGATCCGATCGAGATTGACGCCGTAATCGTTGGCGAGAATGCCCCTGATCCAGGCCCCGGTCGTGGTCGTGAACGAGCGAATGCCAACGCGCTTGCCCTCGAGATCGGATGGCCCGAGCGTTCCCTTTGCGGGGTTGTAGAGCGCATAGGAATGCTGGAAGCGGCCGAGCATGGTCGCCGGCAGCAGCACCAGCGGCTTGCCGTGCGCCTTCGCCATCAGATAGGTCACGATCGCCATCTCGCAGACGTCGAAGGCCTGCTCGCGCACCATCGGCTTGAACGCCGTATTGGTCGGCGTGTAGTCGATGAAGTCGAGATCAAACAGCTCCGAGCGGAGCTCGCCGCCCTTCACCGCCTTGACGTGGGGATGATTGCCGAGCACGGCCTTAAGCTTGAGACGATCCATCCGCCCGCTCCGCTGTTCAGACGTCTTCGGGATTGTCGACATACACGAGCCCTGCCTTCGCCAGCGCCTCGCGCATGCTGTACATGTCGAGACCCAATTCGCCCGAGGCGAGACGCTTGCGCTTGCCGCCTTCGTCGGCGTTGCGCTTCTTCGCCTTTTCGGCGACATCGGCTGCATAGCGCTTAGGCACCACCACGACGCCGTCGTCATCGGCGACGATGATGTCGCCGGGATCGACGTTGACGCCGGCGCATACCACCGGGATGTTGACCGAGCCGAGCGTGGCCTTGACCGTGCCCTTGGCCGACACCGCGCGCGACCACACCGGAAACTTCATCTCATGCAGCGCTTTGACGTCGCGGCAACCGGCATCGACGATCAGCCCCTGCACACCGCGCGCCTGCAGCGAGGTCGCGAGCAATTCGCCGAACATGCCGTCGGTATTGTCGGTGGTGCAGCCGACGACGAGAATGTCGCCCCTCTTGCACTGCTCGACCGCGACATGGATCATCCAGTTGTCGCCGGGCTGAGCCAGCACGGTGACGGCGGGACCGGCGATCGACGCACCTGCCCAGACGGGCCGCAGGTACGGCTTCATCAGGCCGATGCGCCCGTAAGCTTCGTGCACGGTCGAGACGCCGTAATCCGCCATGCCGGCCGGATCGGCACGCTTGATGTTGCGAACGACGACCGGCTTCATGCCAACTCCTCCGCAACCGTCGGGAACAGCCGCTGATAGGCCTCGCCGTAGGTCATGGGCACGCCGGTGTTGCGGCTGCCCTGGATGCCGCGGTTGAGTGCGACGCGCTCGTAATAGCCCCAGAGATGCTTTTGCGCGGCCAGGATCTGGAACGCCTCGTACTTCTCCTTCCAGACTTCGTCGATCTTGAGCAGCAAGTCCGGCTTGTAGTTGCACTGCTCCGGCTGGTGCGGCTCGAACAGGAACACCGGCGGCGCCGAATATTTGTACTGCGCACCGGGCTTGTGGCCCATCGCTTGCGCGACCACGCGCGTCTCCTGGGCGAAATGCGCCGCGTTCGGGTGGTCGAAATTATAGGGATCTTCCAGCGCGTGCGTCAGCACGAAACTCGGATTGAGCTCGCGGTAGATGTCGACCATGCGGTCGAAATGCGCCTCGGTGAGCTTGAGCGGATAGTCGCCGCAGTCGAAGAACTCGATCTCGGCGCCCAGCAGCTTGGCTGCCCGCTGCGCCTCATCCTTGCGGCCAGCCTTCACCGATTCCAGCGTCGCGCCCTTTTCCTTCCAGGCGAACTGGCTCTCACCGCGCTCGCCGAAGGACATGCAGACGATCTTCATGCGATAGCCCTTTTTCGCATGCAGTGCGATGGCGCCGCCGGCGCGCCAGACGAAATCACCGGGATGCGCGGTGACGACAAGACCTGTTTTCATGGGAGACGTCCCTTCTTTCGTTCATGAACTTTGTGGGGCCGCCTGCCGCATGCAGGAAGCCAAATTCGTCAGGCGGGATCTGCGGCAGATTCTTCACCGTCGAGAACGCGCCTCAGGCGCCCGTCGTCGAGTGCCCCTTCCCATTTGGCAATCGCGATGGTCGCCACCGCGTTGCCGATCAGATTGGTCGGCGTCAGCCCCTGCGACATCAGGCGATGGATGCCGAGCACCAGCGCGACGCTCGTTACCGGAATCGTGCCGGTCGCCGACAGCGTTGCCGCCAGCACGACGAAGGCCGCGCCTGCGATCCCTGCCGCGCCCTTGGAGGTCACGAGCAGTATCAGCAGCAGCTCGATCTGCTCGGCGAGCCCGAACGGCGTGTTGGTCGCCTGCGCCAGGAACACCGCGGCAGCCGCAAGATAGAGACACGTGCCATCGAGATTGAAGGAATAGCCGGTGGGGATCACGAGCCCGACCACGCTCTTCTCGCAGCCCGCCTTCTCCAGCTTGGTCAGCATCCGCGCCAGTACGGTCTCGGACGACGTCGTGGCGATGCAGATCAGCAGCTCTTCCCAGATGTAGCGGATCAGCTTGAGCAGCGAGAAGCCGCAGAGTCGCGCCACCGGGCCGAGCGCAACCGCGATGAAGACCACGCAGGTGAGATAAAAGCCGCCGAGCAGCTTGCCGAGCGAAGCCAGCGATCCCAAGCCGAACTTGCCGACCGTGAACGCGATGGCCCCGAACGCGCCGATCGGCGCCGCCCACATCACGAACCCGACGACGGCGAACACCATTTTCGCGGCGATGTCGATCAGGTGGACCAGCGGCGCGCCGCGCTCGCCGAGCTGCACCAGCGCGAAGCCGCACAGCACCGAGATGAACAGGACCTGGAGGATGTTGCCTTCGGCAAACGCGCCGATGAAGGTCGCGGGCACGATGTTGATCAGGAACGGCACGAAACCGATCGCGCCGCTCTGCTTGACATAGGGCTCGATCGCGCTGGCATTGATGCCGGCGGGATCGATGTTCATGCCGACGCCGGGCTTGAGCAGATTCACCGCGATCAGGCCGATGACCAGCGCGATCGTGGTCATGACCTCGAAATAGACGATCGCCTTCACCGCGACGCGCCCGACCCGCGCCATGTCGGCCATGTGGGCGATGCCGTGCACGACGGTGCAGAAGATGATCGGCGCGATCAGCATCCGGATCGCCTTGATGAAAGCGTCCCCCAGCGGCTGCATCCTGGCGCCGGCCTCGGGATTGACTATGCCGAGCGCGATGCCGGCCGCCATGGCGATCAGCACCTGGATCCAAAGCTCCCGCCACCAGGCGCGGGCGCGCGGCTTGTCCATGGCCATCGCGGTCATTGGTCGAATCCAAACAGGCGCGCAGGGTTGGCGACCAGGAGCTTCTGCTGGAGGTCCAACTCGGGCACGAACAGCGGGATCAGATCGACGAGATCGCCGTCATTCGGCATCACCTTGACGTTCGGGTGCGGCCAGTCGGTGCCCCAGATGACGCGGTCGGGCGCGGCCTCGACGATCTCCCGCGCAAACGGCACGGCGTCCGTGAACGGTGGACCGGCGGACGACACCCGCTCGGAGCCGCAGACCTTGACCCAACATTTCTCGTCGCGTCGCATCAGCTCGATCAGGATCCTGAACGGCAGCTGGTCGAGCCCGTCGGAGGCCTTTACCCGGCCCATGTGGTCGATGGTGTAGCTCAGCGGCAGTCGGGCCAGCATGTCGGCATAATCGGGCAGGTCGATCGCATCGAAGTGCAGATCGATGTGCCAGCCGAGTGGCGCGACCATGGCGATGACGCGGTCGAACACGCGTTTGTCAGGCACGCCGCCGAGGTGGCGGACGAAGTTGAACCGGCAGCCGCGGAAGCCGCCATCGTGCAGCGCCTGCAGCCCGCGCTCGGTGATGGTATCGTCGATATTGGCGACCGCGCGGTAGGCGCCGTTGCTCTGTGCGATCGCATCGAGCGCCACCGTATTATCGATGCCGTGCACGCTGGCATTGACGATGACGGCGCGCTCCACCCCGAGCTTGGCATGCAGCGCGCGGAAATCCTCCAGCGGCGCATCCGGCGGCGTGTAGGAGCGATCCGGCGCATAAGGATATTTCGCACCGGGGCCGAAGATGTGGCAATGCGCATCGCACGACAGCTTCGGCAGCCTGAATTTCGGCACGCGCGTGTTCGGGTCGGGCGGCGGGATGGTCGGTGTGTACGACGTCGTCATCACTTCAACCGCCGAACGAGACGTTTGCTTCACGTCTTGCTGCCGGCAACGGCCCGCCGCCGTGCAGGCGCGGCCAGATCCAGGGCCGGCGCCTGGAACGCGGCGACGGTCGCCTGCACCAATTGCTCGATGGCATTGGGAGCATCGTTGCCGTCGGCCTCGCCGCGCGACAGGCGCGAGACGCGATCCGGCGTCACCAGCGAGTAGTAGAGCGCGCCGAGCAGGAAATGGCTGCGCCAGACGATGTCGGTGCGCGGAATGTGCGGCAGGCTCTCGTGGACCGCATCGATGAAAACGTGGCTGGTGTCGTCGAAGGTCTGCGCGATGATCTTTCGCGCGACCTCGTTGCCCTCTGCCGACATCACCGCGCGCAGCCGCGTAAAGCGAGCCCCGCCTCCGGCGAGATCGCTGCCCGACGTGAAGGCCGGCACTATGTAGGCCCGCACGATCGCCTCGAGCCGGTCCTGGAGATCGCGCACGCGCCTCGCGGCCTCCAGCAGTTCTGAGCGGCGCAGATTCATCGGCCCGCAATGGCGCTGGTAGATCTCCAGCAGCAAGCCGTCCTTGGTCTTGAAATGATAGGTGACGCTGCCGGGATTGGCGCCGGCCGCCTGCGCGATGTCGCGCACCGACACGGCGTTGAAGCCGTTGGTGGCAAACAGCTCCTCGGCCGCGGCGAGGATCGCCTCGCGCATGTTCGGCTTGCGGGCCGTTTCTTTGCTGGTGGGCTTGCGTACCATGCGATTTGTACTATCGTACAAAAGATCAAGTCTCGTCAACAAAAACCATGGGCAACGCCCTGAACGGCCTCAAAATCGCCGTATGCGCGCAAATGCCCCTCCAGGAGTGTTGGGAATGCTGGGTTTGAACTCGAAGATCGGCGGGCTGCTTCTCGGTGCCGGTCTGCTGCTTGCGGGCGGTATCGCAGAGGCTGCTGACAATTATCCCAGCAAGCCCGTTCACATCCTCGTGCCCTATGCAGCCGGCGGCGCGGTCGACGTGCTCGCACGTACCCTCGCTCAGGCGCTGGCGAAGACCTGGGGTCAACAGCCCGTGATCGATAACCGTCCCGGCGCCGGTGGCATCGTCGCCTCGCAGGCTCTGACACAAGCCGCCCCTGACGGCTACACGCTGATCCTGGTCGCGAGCGGCCATCCGCTGAACCAGTTCATCTATCCGAGCGTGCCTTACGACACGTTCAGGGATTTCACCGCGATCACCGAAGTCGCCTCCTCGCCGCTCGCGATCGTCGTGGCCAAGGACAGTCCGTACAAGACGCTCGGAGATCTCCTCGCCGCCGCAAAGAAGGACCCCGACAAGCTGTCCTATGGCATGTCCGGCAACGGCACCTCGGCGCACCTGGCCGGCGAGCTCTTGAAGTACATGTCCGGCACCAAGATCGTCGCGATCCCCTACAAGGGCGGCGCGCCGGCGCTGACCGCCGTCATTGCCGGCGAAATCCCGCTCAGCATCAATCCGCTGGCGGAAGCGATCGGCCAGCTCGAAGGCGGTCCGGTGCGTGCGCTCGCGGTGACATCGGCCGAACGCTCCAAGGCGCTGCCCAACGTGCCGACCGTCGCGGAGTCAGGTGTGCCCGGCTACGACGTCTCGGTCTGGTGGGGCGTGCTGGGGCCTGCAAAGATGCCGCCGGAGATCGTGGCAAAGCTCGAGACCGACCTGAAGGCGGCTCTGCAGGATGCGAACGTGCTGTCGACGCTCGGCAAGATCGGCGCGGCTCCGGTCGGCTCCTCCGCCAAGGACTTTGACGCCTACATGCACGCCGAGGCGACCAAGTGGGAGCCCGTGCTGAAAGCCGCCGACATCCGCGCACAGTGAGGTTTTTCTCATGACCCTTTCGACACACTTTGCTGCGCACCCCGCGCGTGCGACCCTTTTGGCGTTCGCCGTCAGCGGCCTGTTCGGCACACCTTCGCGCGCCGACGGCGAAGCACGGCTTCTGGCGCCGAGCGGCACCTTGCGCGTCGGAATCTATCCCGGCAGTCCGACCTCGATGGTCGCGGATGGCGCCGGCATTCCGCACGGCCTCGCTTACGATCTCGGCGGCGAACTGGCGAAGCGGCTCGGCATCCCCGTCGACTATATCAAGTTCGATCGTGTCGCCGACATCGTCGCCGCGGTCCACACGGGACAGGTCGACTTCACCGTGACCAACGCCACGCCGGTCCGCGCCAACGATGTGAGCTTCAGCGAGCCCGTTCTGGCGATCGAGCTCGGCTTTCTCGTTCCCGCGAATTCGACGATTGGTTCGATCGACGACATCGACAAGCCCGGGGTCAGGGTCGGCGTCACCAAGGGCTCGACGTCGGAGCGCATGCTGGCGACGAAGTTCAAGCATGCGACGGTCGTTCCGGCCGAGAGCATCAGGGTCGCCATCGCCATGTTCGGCCGCGGCGAGATCGATCTCTACGCCACCAACAAGCCGACGCTCTACGAGATGTCCGACCAGATGCCGGGCTCGCACCTCCTCGACGGCAATTGGGGCCGCGAACACATGGCCATCGCAATCCCCAGGTGGCGTGCCGACGCGCTCCCCCTGCTCAACACTTTCGTGACGGAAGAGCTGTCGTCCGGCGCGGTGGACGTGATCCAGTTGCAGGCCGGCATCCGCGGCGCGGTCAAATCGACGCGGTACTAGCTGGCGCAAGCGGCGGCGGGACGAAATTCGCCGATCATCAATTCCGGGCACCCGCCCGCATCTTCTCCGGTGCGGTCGACCGCTGCAGGAACTCGGTGTCGTCACCGCCACCTTGCGGGATCAGGATAGCGCGCTCGCGCGGCAGTGCTTCCGGCATCTCGTCGCGGATGAAAGCGATGAGCTTTTCCCGCATCTCGCAGCGCAGGTCCCAGGACTGCGGCGCGTTCCGCGCGCTGACCAGCGCCCGCAGCTCGATGGTGCGCGAGTCCGCGTCGATCACCTGGAGATTGACCACGGCGCCGTCCCAGAGCTTGGACTCCTTGACTGCTCCCTCCAGCCAACGCCGGATGCGCGGCACGTCGGCGCGATAGTCGACATGAAGCGCGATCACGCCGATTAGGGACGCGGTGTCGCGCGTCCAGTTCTGGAACGGCTTCTCGATGAAGTACGACAACGGCACCACCATGCGGCGCCAGTCCCACAGCCGGATCACGACATAGGTCGCGGCGATATCCTCGACCCAGCCCCACTCATTCTCGATGATGACCGCGTCCTCGATGCGGATCGGCTGGGTGATCGCGATCTGCACGCCAGCGATCAAATTGCTGAGCAGCGGCCGCGCGGCGAGACCGACGATGATACCTGCCGCACCAGCGGAGGCAAACAGGCTGACACCATACTGCCTGACCGAGTCGAACGTCATCAGCGCGGTCGACACCGTGATAATGACGATGATGATGTCGGTGACGCGCTTGAACACACGCACCTGCGTGACGTGTTTGCGCGCGACGAAATTTTCCGTGACGTCGCGAAAGTTCTGCAGATAGCGCGCCGCGCTCATGTCGACAATGCGGATCGAGATCCAGCCGATCAGCGCGATGAAGGCGACCACGAACAGGCTGGTCAGCGGCGTGCGAAACGTATCGCTCAGCGGCGCAAACGGTAGCACGAGCGCGACCGCGGCGAGGCACAGCGCCAGCTGGGCCGGACCGGACGTGCGCTCGATGAACACGCTCAAAAGCGGAAGCCGGGTTCCGAAGGCGCGATTGAGCAGCCAGACCGCGAGCCGATAGATCGCAAGCGCGATCAGCATCGCCCCGGCAACGAGGCCGAGACCGATGATCCACGAAGGTATCCATCCAAACATTGTCTCAAGGTCGGCCATGAGGGCCTGCCTGGTCATTCACGTCCCCGGTCTTGCATTGCATCTCGCCAACGCATCGCCGCGCGCTTCGCTCCCGCGCCCCGTGCAATGCAGCATTCCTCTGGCGCAACCGTTCTTGATTGCGCTAATTTGAGGCACCCATGACTCGACGTACCGGCAGCGCCGATCTTCCTCTCCACACCGGGCGGGTTCCGCCCTGGCTCGCGAGCCGCATGGCCTCGCTGGGCGCGATCGTCACGCAGGCGATCGTGCATCATTACGGCCGCGACGCGTTCCTCCAGCGCATGTCACATCCATTCTGGTTCCAGTCGTTCGGCGCCGTGATGGGGATGGATTGGCACTCCTCCGGCATCACGACGTCAGTGATCGGCGCACTCAAGCGCGGCCTCGCCCCGCTCCAGGACGAGATCGGCATCTATGTCTGCGGCGGCCGCGGCCAGCATTCACGCAAGACGCCGGACGAGCTGTTGCAGCTCGGCGATCGCGTCGGCTTCGATGGCGTGGGCCTGACGCGCGCCAGCCGTCTGGTCGCGAAGGTCGACAGTGCCGCCATCCAGGACGGCTTTGATCTCTATCTGCATGGCTTCTTCGTTACTGCCGACGCCAAATGGACCGTGGTGCAGCAAGGCATGAACGGCGACAAGCGGCAGGCGCGCCGCTATCACTGGCATTCGGAAGCGCTGAAAAGCTTTGTCGATACCCCGCACAGCGCGATCGACGGGCCGCAGCAGGGCGAGATTGTCAACCTCACCGACCACCGCGCCGACGTCTCACGCAACGCGCAGCTCGAGCTGCTGACCGACCTCGGCCCCGATCGCATCCTCACCGAATTCGAACGGCTCTCGGGCACGGCGAGCGAACCAGCGCAGGCGATGCTGCCGCATCTGATCATGCCCGCGCATCACGACGTCAGGCCGAAAGATGTGTTCGCGCGCCGCTTGCACGGCACCCTCGCCGCCGCGGCCGAGCTGGGCCCGGTCGATTTTCCGGAGCTGTTGCTGACGCCTGGCGTCGGCGCGCGCACCGTGCGGTCTTTGGCGATGGTCGCCGAGGTCGTGCATGGCGCGCCCTATCGCTTCAAGGATCCAGCGCGCTTCTCGCTCGCCCATGGCGGCAAGGACCGGCATCCCTATCCCGTCCCGATCAAGGTCTATGACGAGACCATCCGCGTGCTGAAGGGCGCGATTGAGAACGCCAGGCTTGGACGCGAGGAAGAGATGCAGGCGATCAAGCGCCTCGACGACCAGGCGCGGCAGCTCGAGCGCACCGCGCATGGACCGTCGGTCGAAGCCTATATCGCCGGCGAGCGCGCAGCCTCGCCCGATCTCGATGGCCGCTCGGTGTTCGGTTGGGAGTGCGATGTCGTATCGTCCCGGAAATCGGGCTGACCGTCCCCTGCCACCACAGGGAGTTTCGCGATCATCCGAATGCCCGGCCGCTTGCGCCAGCGGATCTCCGAAGCATCGACCGCAAGACTCAGCCTCGGCCAGCGAATGAACAGGGCCTCAAGCGCGCAAGTCGCCTCGATCCGCGCCAGTTGATGGCCGAGGCAGAAATGGATGCCCGTGCCGAACGACATGTGGCGATTGGGTTTGCGTTCGAGATCCAACCGCTCCGGCTGGTCGTGCACCGCAGGGTCCATGTTCGCCGCGGCAAGCATCACCATGACGCGGTCGCCTTTCTTCAGCCGCATGCCTTCCAGCTCGACATCCCGCCGCACATAGCGCGGCTTCGAGAACTGCACCGGCGAGACGAAGCGCAGGAGTTCCTCGACGGCGAGCGAGGAGCGGCTCCAGTCCTCTTCCAGCCAATCGCGAAGACCGGGATTCCTGAGCAGCTCGTAGACAGAGCCGCTGATCAGATGCGTCGTCGTCTCCGAGCCCGCCGCAAGCAGCAGGAACACCATCGCCACCATCTCGTCCGGCGTGATCTTGCCGCCCTCGCGCTCGACCTGGACCAGGTCGGCGATCAGGCCCTCGCCGCCCTGCTCGCGCGCGACCTGCAACTGCCCTTCCAGATAGCGCCGCATCTTGCGCAGCGCGAACAACAGGCGGAGGAAGCTTGTGACATTCGTAAGCGACGACATCACATTGGCCCAGGCGATGAACCTCGGACGATCCGCCATGGGCAGACCGAGCAGCTCGGAGATGACCGACAGCGGCAGGATGCGCGCATACTGCTCGACGAGATCGGCCGGACTTCCACTCGCAAACAGTTCTGCGGCGAGATGATCGGCGATGGCGCGGATGCGCGGCTCCATCGCGACGATGGCGCGTCGGCGAAAGGCTTCGTCGACGATGCCACGCAGCCGCGTGTGATCAGGCTCGTCCATCGTCAGCATGTTGTTTGCGATGGCGGTGACGAGCTTCGGCATCCACCAGCGGATACCGGCGACGTCGCCGTCCTCCTTGCGCAGCGTGAAGGTCGCGCTGTCCTTCAGCACTTGCGCGGTGGCATCGTGCGTGGTCGTGATCCAGACTTGGCCGACGAGTGGAAAGCGCGTCGCAACCACAGGACCTTGCGCGCGCAACGCGGCAATGGCCTTGGGTGGATCGCGGAAGAAAGCCTCGCTGGTGAAATCGAGGCGCGGTGTCATGGGATCACCGAACTGTTGTGGCGCCTCTACCAGATGGGATGTGGGAGGCGCCCCGCAAGAGCCAGAGAGCTAGCCACGTCCCGGCGAGCGCTGGCCGGTCTTGCGCTGCTGCTGGCTTGTGTAGGAATCCCAATGGCTCCAGCTGCCGTTGCTGAGGCTCTGCATGTCGGTGCCGAGCGGGCGGCGCGTGCGCTTGTCATGTTCCGCGACCACGCGCTCCGAGAAGAGGATCTTGCGCTTGAGGTCCGCGATCGTCTTTTGGGTCTGGCCATTCCGCTTCGAGGACGCGATCTCGCCCATCGTGAAACGCGCGGTCTCCAGCGCCTTCAACTCGGCGCGGTTCTTCTTCAACTGGACCCGGTGCCAGGCGATATTGCTGTCGCTGTCCGCAACCATCTGGGAACTCCGCTGATTCGTTCCCCAAGTGTATCAAGCGCCGAATCGGCGGGGCAACGCCCGCCCGGCGGCGAAAATACGGTCTTATTGCGGGCTTAGCGCTCGGCGAAGGCCTTTTCGACCACGAACTGGGCCGGCTCGCCGTGATTGCCCTCGACGAAGCCACGCTCGCCGAGCAGCACGCGGGTGTCCGCCACCAACGCCGGGCTGCCGCAGATCATGACGCGGTCATGGGCGGCTTCCAGGCCCGGCAGGCCGATGTCGGCGAACAGCTTGCCCGAGGTGATGAGGTCGGTGATGCGCCCGCGGTTGCGGAAGGGATCGCGGGTGACGGTCGGGTAGTAGACCAGCTGCTCGCGGATGTACTCGCCGATCAGTTCGTCCTTCGGCAGCGTTTCGGTGATCATCTCGCCATAGGCGAGCTCCTTGACGTGCCGGCAACCGTGCAGCAGCACGACCTTCTCGAACCGCTCATACGTCTCGGGGTCCTTGATCACGCTCAGGAACGGCGCGAGGCCGGTGCCGGTGCCGATCAGGTAGAGGTTGCGCCCCTCCTCCAGATTGTCGATCACCAGCGTGCCGGTGGCCTTGCGGCTGACGATGATCTCGTCGCCCTGCTTCAGGTACTGGAGGCGCGAGGTCAGCGGACCGTCCGGCACCTTGATCGAGAAGAATTCAAGGGTGTCCTCGTAATTGGCGCTGGCGACGCTGTAGGCCCGCAGCAGCGGCTTCTCGCCGACCTTGAGCCCGATCATGGTGAATTCGCCGTTTCGGAAACGGAAGGTCGGGCTGCGGGTGGGTCTTGAAGGAGAACAGCGTGTCGGTCCAGTGGTGGACGCTCAAAACGCTTTCCTGATTGAAATTGCTCATCTCACCTT
>Ga0065165_1002127_pt1 | contig 18004 bp, 17 predicted proteins | sample AraplaMF_Cvi_mMF_FD_63813 | JGI IMG/M metagenome (GOLD analysis project Ga0065165, IMG submission 63813) | Arabidopsis root microbial communities from the University of North Carolina, USA - plate scrape MF_Cvi_mMF (version 2) (version 3) | ecosystem: Host-associated > Plants > Roots >...
CCTGGTCAGCTCCTGCTGCAGGCTCATCACGTCGCCGCCGCGGGCACCCTTGTGCAGGTAATTCTCCTGCGCGTGCTTGTGCTCCGCCGGATGGGCCGGGGGCTGGTGCGCAGGCGCTGCCGGCGTGGCGGGCGGGTGCGGGGCTGCGCCGTGGCTCGGCGGCGTGGGCGCGTGATGGCCGGCCGGGTGATGGCGCGTGACCATCGGGCCGTTCGGCGCCTCCGGGATATTGACCTTCTCATGCCCGTGCAGCGGCTGGTGCACCTGGAACTCGGGCTTGGGGCGCATCGCGCCGACGATCTTGAAATCGCCGCCGTTCCAGTAGCCCTCCTTGGTGTCGGTCGGGCCCATCGCCTTGCTCAGCGCGGGGCCGGTGCTGACCTGGGAGCCGTAGAACTCGATGTTTCCCTTGTCGTCGTAGCCCTTGAAGATGGCCACGTGGCGTCCGTGCTTGCTGTCGAACATCAGCAGGTCGCCCGGCTGCAGCGAGCCGGGCGTCTTGCGCGCGTCCTCGGCCGGCACGATGTCGAAGTGCTGCTTGGCGTAGCCGGTGAAGCCACCGTCGTAGAGCTTGGACGTGGCGAACGGTTCGTTGCCGACGTCGTAGCCGGCGTTCTTCATGCCGCGCCAGACCAGGGACGAGCAATCGACGCCGTAGTAGCCGTCCTTGTCGAGGTCCTGCTCGGTGCGGCTCGGATCCGAGCGGTGATTGGGGGAGCCGTTCTTCAGGCTCATGTCGCCGCGGCCGTATTCGTACTTGCGGCCTTCCTGCGCAAAATGACGGTAAGCCTCATCCAGAATTTCGCGACCCATACATCCTCCGAGTGGTCAGAAAGAAAGGCTGCTTACAGTCCCATCGAGAACTCTGCGTACTGCGATGCGCTTACCCAGCCGGCGGCGCAATCCACGTACTGCCCGTGCTCCAGCCGGCAGGCGCCCTGCGGCGCCGGCTTGATCCACTCCACCTTCGGCGCGCCGGGCTCGCCGCACAGCTCGCTGTGCTTGCAGGCCGCGACGGATTCCGCCGGGATCGCCACCACGTAGTGCCATTCCGGCTGCCCCGCCTGCTTGTGCGCGTTGGCCATGACGCAGACGAACTGCATGTCGTGCAGCCTGGCCACCGGCGTGGACGGGAAGGGCGGGAACGCCGTGGCCAGCACCGCGGAGGGCTGGTCGTTGGCCTGGATCTGGCCGTAGATGCCGTCCGTGCCGCAGCCTTCCGTGTTCACCACGATCTGGTACTCGCCGGCCGTGCATTCCGGCGCCCAGTCTTTTTTCTTCTGGGTGCAGGCAATGCCCGGCAGGTTGGCGACAGGTAGCGGCAGCGGTCCTTCCATGGACATGTCCTTGGGCACCGAGGCATCGGCGGCCGGCGCGGTGCCGGCCGGTGCGGGTGCATGCAGTGCCGGCCGGGCGGAAACGGCGGTGGCCGGTGGCGTGGCAGCGGCTTCGCCGGAAGGCACCGGCAGCTGGCCCTCGCTCGCCGAATGGCTGCACGCTGCCAGCAGCAGGCAGGGCAGGAGGCGGAGGCTGGATCGGCTGACGGTCATGTTGATGTTTCCTTCCGGAGCGGGTTTGCGGTGGTGCGGAGCGGGAGCGGCTGTCGCGTGAGAAACGGCCGCGTGCCGGGCATCGAAGTTCGACAGGTTGTTCAGGGACTTTCACAGTCGGTTGACTGGGCCGCGGCCGGCGCCTGTTCCGGCCGCGGCACAGCGATTACCTGTGCTGCGGCGTAGTCGCCTGGGCCTGCTGAGCCTCGTGCGTCTGCGTCTGCGGTTTGCCGGCGGCCTGCTGTTCGCCGAGCTTGGCCATCTCGCGGCTGCTCTGCTCCAGCGACGTGTTCACCGCCTGCTGCGTCGGTACCTCTGCCATGCGCTTGTGCGGCGAGTTGAGGTCGCCCTGCACGGCGTAGACGCGGCTGCCGTCCTCGCTCATCACCACGTGGTCGATGCGGCTGAGCCCGGCGCGCTGCGCGGCGACGGCGAGCGAGCCGGCCACGTTCTGGCTGATCTGGTCCGGCGCGCGCTGGCGGTCGGCGTCGATCTTGTGCACGCCGTCCAGCGCCTGCTTGAACACGCCGTGCGCGGGGTGCGCCTGGTCGCCGAGGTGCTTGCCGTCGCGCCCGGCGTGCTGCTTCAGCTCGCGGTCGAGCGCGGCCTTGGTCTGCGGGCCGTACTGGCCATCGGACTTCAGGCCGTGGTCGTGCTGGAAGGCCTTGAGCTTCGCTTCGGTCTGCGGGCCGAACTGCTTGTCGGCCTTCAGGTCGTAGCCCAGGCGGTTGAGTTCCTCCTGCAGCTTGCCGACCTCGGCGCCATGCGCACCCTGCTTGAGCACACCCGGCGCGCTGTCGCGGGCCGGTTCCGGGGCGTGCTGCCCAGGTGCGCGCTTCATCAGCTGGTCCAGGCCATCACGGTTGCGCGTGATGTCGTGCATGTAGTCGTAATTGCTGGTGCCGTTGCTGTCGCGCATCACGCGGCCGCCGGTGACCGCCGCCACGGCGCCGCCGTAGCCGGCGATATGGCGCGCCTTGAGGAAGCCGGCGATCTTTTCGGGCTTGTCATCCTCGTGCAGCACGCCGTTCTTCAGCGCCTGCTTGTAGGCGTGGTCGCTGTTGATGCGGAAGGCGTTGTCCTGCAGCTCGGCGGAGCCCTTGTACTTCTCCAGGCTCAGGCCGTTCTTCCAGTTGGAAGGATCGTTGAGGAATTCGGTCATGCCGCCCTTGGAGGCCCATGCCCATTCGCTGCGGCTGCCCTTCATGGCTTCCTGCAGTTTTTCCTTGTCGATGTAGCCTGCGTCCGCCAGCCAGCCGGCGCCGGCCTGGTAGCGGCCGACATAGCCTTGCTTGTTGGTCACGCTGAGGTTGCCGCCGTTGCTCTCCGTCATGACGACGGAAGCCACGAGCCGGCGGGTCATCGCGTCGTCCAGACCGGCGATGTTGCCCTGGTGGTATGCCTGCGCAGTGGCCACTGCGTGCTCTCGTCTATCAGCCATTGCTTACTCCTTAGTGGATGACGATGCTGGTTGAGTTGTAGGTGGAGGTTTTATGACTCCTTACAGCGCATGGCCTCCATCCGCTGCGCCGGCTTGCTCCGGTAGAACACGAACGTGGTGCTGCCCGGCCCCTGGTTGCCGCCGTCGTCGTCGATATAAGCTTCGGCGAAGACGGGCGCAGCGTTGGCCCCGAGCGTGATCTGGTAGAAGGCATTCTTCTGCGTGTTGGCGGCGGTGGTGCCGAAGTCCAGCGCGCAGGAGCCGCCGATGGGCTTGACCGCGGCATCGCCGCTGAGCTGGTGCTGCAGGATTTCCTGGTAGTTCTCGCTGGGATAGAACTTCACCAGCGCGATCGACTGCACCGCGGCCGCGTCGCCGTTGAGCGTGGCGCCGGCGTTGCCCTCGTTGTCCTGTCTGGTGCCGGCCTCGCCGCCCGTCTTGCCGTCCGGCACGTCGACCATGCCGAAGCCCGCCAGCAGCAGGTTGCCGCTGCGGTAGTGCGACATGTCGGGGCCGGTGGCGTCGGGGTTGTCCAGCGGCTTGGCGTCGCGCCACTGCACACCGGCTACGGCGTCGAAGGCCGCCCAGGGCGAGGCGTTGGTGGCGGCGAATACGCCAAGAAGGTTCTGCAGGGGAGACATGGCACTCTTTCCTTGAGTTTCGGCGGCGGCATGCACCGCAGGCGCGGAAGCCGCTGCTGCCGGTGCCTTCGCCGACGACGCGGCGGAAGGATCGGCCGATTGCGATGAGCCGCACGCGCTCAGCGAAGCGAGCAGCGCGACGAGCAGTAGCTTCCTTGGGCTCATGGATCGATGGGTCCTTTCAATCTGCCGTCGGCGAGTTTCAATGCCGCGGTGGCGTAAGGCAAGTGCAAGGGATGTGCGGAATTGCCTGAAATTTGCTCTGCGTCGTGCGCTTCGTCTCATCCGCCCACCTGCGGGCAGGTGGGCGGCATCTTTCCGTCGTGCAAACGTTCAGCGGCTGGATTGGGTCGAGTCGGACACGCCGTTCGCGGGGTTCGCGGGCGGCACCGGTTCCAGCGAGCTGCCGAGGTTGCCGGTCGTCGATGCGCCCGGGAACGCTTTCGGGCAGATTTCCTCGTAGACGAGTGCGGACGTCGGGTTGAAGCACTCCCAGTCCGTGACCGTGAACGAGCCGGTCACCGGATTGGAGGGCAGCCAGCAGTCCGAGGGCATGCCGAGGGTGCAGAACAGATAGGGGTTGTTCCCGTAGTAGGGGATGGCCTTAAAGAACTGCGCCGACGCGGTGGTGCTGGCGGCCAGGAGCAGGATGAGCAGCAGTGCTTTCTTCATGGGCATTCCTTTGCGTGAGATGGGATTGACGGATGCGTTAGCGGGAACGCTGCTTCCAGTACATTTTCATGGGCTGGCTTCAGCACGCCGTTTCCCGCGCAGAAACTGCAGCAGTGCTTGTCGTTCGCGTTATCGCGTTACTGAATGCGCCGAGCCAGGCTGCATCCGGAGTAATAGACCCAGCACTTTGCAGAGCCTTTCGAGGAGCAGTTCTTCATGCCTAGCCTGGATGCGTCATCCGATGTTTGGGCATTTTCGGTCCAGATGATCTGTCCATTCGCCATCACCGCGACACAGGCGTTCGCGTACACGTTGTTGACCGTGCAGTTGGCGCCGCCACGGTTGTGGCATTCCTGCATCGCGGAAGAGATCGCGCTTTCTTTGTCTGGCATGTCGGACACGATGCCAAAGGCACCCTGGTCCGACACCACCGCTCCCCAGCGCGAAGCCCAGCGCACAGGGGGCTGCGACGGTTGCTGAGGCTGCTGCTGGGCGTTGGGGTCGGGCCCGCAAACGCTTTGATCCTGGGCCGTTCCATAGGGAATCATGCCTGGAGGGCAGGAGACCTGTGCTCGTACCCCGGCGCTAAGGCCAATAAGACAGATCAGCAGGAGAATTCTTGCTTTCACATCTATGTCCTCTGGCTTGGCTCAAAGGCTTTGACTTTGTCCTCGGAAGCTGCCGCCGTCGTGGTGCCTATGACGCGGGTGCCCGCATTCGGGTTATACGTGGCGCCTTGAGGGATCGCTTGTTGCGAACTTCCGGAATTCTGGATCTGCGGCGGCGGCGCCGCATACGGCATCTGCTGGCCACTGGGGCTCATTTGAGACGAGGAACCGCCGAAGGCCGAATTGAACATGAAGTTGCCCATCGTGCCTTGGAAGAACAGCGAAGCCATGGGCGGAACGCTGATAATCAGCGCCGTCATCAGCAGGCCGATGCCGCCCTGCTGCAAGGCGAGGCTCGACAAGCCCTCAGTGCCTTCTGCTCCAGGGATAAGGCTATTGATCATATTGGCCGCCCATAGTGCCTCGGCGACGCTCAGGCATAGCCGCATGGCGATCGAGGTGACCACCGCCAGCATGGCCATCGAGAACAGCGTGCCGATGCCGTACATCAACCATTTTCGGAATAGTTCCTTGGTCTGCTCAAAGATCAGGCACAGGATGAACAATGGTCCCAATCCTATGAATAACGCCATAGCGAACTGGTAGAGCAGCAGCATCGCGCCGGCGGTCATGGGCGGGCTGGCGGTGCCGAACGTGGCCAACAGTTCGGCCTTGGATTTCTCGCTGGCCATTTCGATGTCGGTGGGGTTGACCTTGATCACATTGATCGCCGACAAGGCCAGCTGGGTCTTGGCCAGGTTCTTGTCGATCATGTCTTCCGGGGAGCTGTCGCTGCCGGTGAACAGGAAGTTGATGTGCTTGCCCAGGTCGGTGGTAAGCAATTCCTGGATGTCATTGCCGGCAACGGCGAGCGTGGTCGCCACCGAGACGATGAATACTATCTTCGCCATGTTCGCGACCAGGGCCATCATTGGCTCGCGGCTCTGGCCGGTGACCATGCGATAGCCCTGGATCATGATCCAGAGGGTGACCAGGATGACCGCGAAGGTCGACACCCACAGAGACATGCGTCCGAGGACGTCTTCCTGGAAATGGGCGATCTGGCTTTTCAGATAGCTGTTGACCAGCGAGAAGAAAATATAATCGCCGGTAGTTGCGGCAGGCTGCACCATAGCACCCAGTTCCTTAGGTTCGTGTCGCGAATGGCATCAATGCAGAACGGCTCAGTTGCCGTTGTTGAGATGATCGAAGGCGAGCTTCAGCGTGCCGGCCTGGACTAGGGTACCCAGCAGCGAACTCTTGCCCTTCATCGCCGTTTGGCCCAATTGGGCCTGCTGGCTTTGCAGATACTGGATTATCTGTTCGTCGGCCTGGACCTGTACCTGCCACAGACGGACTTCGGCATCCATGCTGGCCTGGCCACGCACGATATTGGCTTGCGCGCCGGCGAGCGCACCCTGGCTGGTGCCGACCATCTGCGATATCTGCTCGAACTGCTGCATGTAGCCGCCGTAGACGGTGTTGATGCGGTTGAGCATGTCGACGGTGAGGTTGTACTGGTGGTTGCGCCGCATCACGATCTGCTGGCAGATCTTGAGCTGGGCGTCGACCACCGGCTCGTTCATGCTGGGCATGGCCAGGGATATCAGGTCGGAGATGCTGGGCATGCCATCCTTGGAGGAGGGGCACGCATCCGCCACGCCGTCTTTCAGATCGACCCTGGTGTAGGTGGTGTTGAGGGTCAGCACGCTGCTGAAGCTCATGCTCTGCAACGAAATCAGCTGCTGCGCGTAGTGCTGCAGCACGGCCTGGTACTGCGCGAGCTCCTTGCCGTACTGCGCCGCGGTCTGCAGGAAGTTCGCCGCATCCTGCGCGATATGCGCCGGGTCGATGACCGCCCACTGCGCCTGCGCCTGATTGGCGTAGAAGCCGCTGAGCGAAACCACCGCGAATGCCACGGCAGCCGGAAGCTTCAGAAGACGGGGGGTGCGCGTTTGCTTGGTCATGGCACGTTGTCCGTAGTCGAGGGTTGGGGTCAGCCGGCCGCGGTGCGGCGGGGGGTGTTCTGGTTGGCGCCGGCCGGCGAGCTGGGCCGGCCCTTGCCGCTGCCCTTGCGGCGCTCGTAGAAGGTGGGCAGCCACTGGTCGGGCTTGAGATCGCCGGCGGGCACGCCGGCGGCATTGGCGTGTTCGGCCAGCACCTGGTGCATGATCTCGATGTTGTCGGTGGAGGCGGAGATCACCGCCAGCGCATCGTCCAGGCCGCGCAGGTTGAGCTGGCACACCGACGAGGCATGGCCCTGCTTGACCAGGAAGCAGCGCGAGCGCTCGTCCAGTCCCACCACCACCTGGTATTCCGCTTCCGTCAGCTTGAGGCCGTTGATGTAGTCCTCGCGGCTGGCGTTGGGATTGGGCAGCAGGATCATGGTGGCGGTCTGCTCGATCAGCGCCGCGGAGATGTCGCTGGCCAGCGCGTCCTCGGGACTTTGCGTGGCGAAGATGCCCATGCCGTTCTGCTTACGGATGGTCTTCTGCTTGTTCTTGGCGAATTCCTTCAGGCCGCCCTTGCCGTCCAGGATCTTCCAGAACTCGTCCATCACGTAGATCAGGCGGCGGCCGTCGATCAGCGACTCCAGGCGGTGCAGCAGGTAGTTGATCACCGGCGAGCGCACTTCGGGGTTGTCGATGATGTCGGTGTAGTCGAAGCCGATGATGTTGGCTTTCTGCAGGTCGATGGTGTCGACCGGGTTGTCGAACACCCAGCCCAGCGAGTTGCCGGCGGTCCACTTGCGCATGCGCACGAACAGGCCGTCGTCGCCCATGTTGGGCAGGCTCTTCTGGAAGTTGGTCATGGTGCGCAGGTGCATCGGCGTGTCGAGGATGGCCTCGACGGCGCGGAAGATGTCGTCCTCCTCGCGCGAGCTGTACACGCTTTTGCCGGCCAGCACCTTGATCAGGTCGGACAGGAACTGCACGTTGCCTTCGTTGCGCTCGCACTGGAACGGGTTGAAGCCCGTGGGCTGGCCGTTCTCCAGCGACAGGTAATTGCCGCCGCAGGCGCGCACGAAGATCTCCGCGCCCTTGTCCTTGTCGAAGAAGAAGATGGTCGGCGCGGGCTTCAGCTTCTGCACCTGGCTGAGCAGGAAGTTGATCAGCGCGGTTTTACCGGTACCGGACTTGCCGATGACCATGGTGTTGGCGATCGCCTTCTCGCCCAGCGAATTCTCGCCCGGGTGGGTGGCGTGGAAATTGAAGTAGTACGGCTGGCCGTTGGTGGTCTGCAGCGTGGTGACGCAATCGCCCCAGGGGTTGTTCTCCTTCTTGCCCAGCGCGAAGTTGTGCAGCGGCGACAGGCCCAGGAAGTTCAGCGAGCTGACGTTGGCCAGGCGGGTGCGGAACTTCCAGTTGGCGGGGAACTGCGAGTAGTACGACGCGGTGACCGCCAGGTCTTCCTTGATCGAGACGAAGCCGGCGTTGGAAAGCTCCGCGCGGGTGGCGGCGATCTGCTGCGAGAGCAGTTCGTGCGTGGCCGCGTAGATGGTCATCATGAAGTGGTACTCGCCCAGCACGAAGTTGCCGGAGGCGAGCTGGTCCATGGCCTGGTCCATCTCGATGATCTGGCTCACCGCCTTGTCGCCGGAGGAGATCATCATGCCCTTGGTGCGCTCCAGCGCCTTGAGCGCGTCCTGGCGGCCCATTGGGCTGAACGAGTGGGTGACCACGTATTCGAAGTCGAGGTACTTCAGGCCGTTGAGAATGCCCGGGTAGGTACCGTCCGGGTATTCCTTGATGTTGAGCACCGCACCGAAGTGATTGACGCCGGTGGGCGTGGTGATCACGAAGTCGCCGGTCTTGGCGGAGAAGCGCTGCTTGCTCACCGGCAGGTAGCGGTACACCGGCGCCTGCAGCACCGGCACCGGTTCGTCGATGCGGTTGAGCAGGTAGCCGAAGAATTCCAGCGGCTCGGAGAACACGATGCCGTTGCTGGCTTCGTACATGCCCAGGCGCGTGGGCGAGTACTCCTTGAGCACCGCCTCGACGTTGCCGGCCAGCTCCAGGATGGTGGCGACCGCCTGCTGCTGCTCGGCTTCGAGCTGGCTGACGTTGTCCGACTTGTCGGCGAAGCGCTTGCCGGCCACCACCGGACGGTAGATCAGGGTGAGATACAGCTCGTTCTGCATCAGCTTCTGGGCCGACAGCGCGCTGTAGTAGGCGTCGGACAGGCCCTGGTTGAAGGTGTGGTCGAACTTGCTGTTGTTGACCAGCTTGCGGCGGCGGCGCACGTCGTGGACCCAGAAGGCCACGTTGACGAAGTCCGGCGCGCGCAAGGTCTGCAGCATGCGGTTGAAGGTGTTGTGCCGGTGCTCGAGTTCCCATTCCTCGCGTCCGACGAAGGGCAGGCCTTCCAGCCGCCATACGAGCATGTAGTCGCCGCCCGTGGTCTTGAGCACGGTCGGGGATACATGGGTGGACAGTGGCAGGAATTCGCTGATGGGTGCGTCTGACGTGAACATGGCTCGATGACCGGTGATGTGTCGAAAAAGGCCGCCCCCGGCGAAAGTCTTCGCCGAGGGGCCCTTGTGTTACTTGTCTTTGTGATCCCGATAGGCATTGGGGGTGAACACCCACATGCCTTCGTTCTGCTGCAGGTTGCGCACCCGGGTCCGGAACTGCAGCCGCAGCCCCAGCAGGCGGAAGATCAGCTCATCGCGGCGCGCCATCTGGCGCATCACCATGACGATCGGCGGGATGATCGCCAGCAGCAGCATGTTGCCGGAGTACATGGCCAACAGCAGTCCGCTTCCCGCTCCGATGAAGAAGGGTATGTACGGCACGCCCATGAACATGGGCGGGCGCGTGCAGCCCCGGAAGAGCGCGTTCTTATGCATAGTGCTGCAGGATGTGGATCACGGCGGCCGAGCAGGTGTTGCCGGTGTCGCCGATCAGCATCTTGGCGATCTGGGCCGCCGCGCCGATCAGCACGCCGCCGATCAGGATCGGAGCCACGTCGCCGATGCGCTTGTGCGCGAAGGCGATCTGGTAGCCGGAGAAGATCACCGCGATGGTCACCACGGCGATCGACGCCATGTTGAGCAGGCCGTTGATGTTCTTGAAGAAGCCGCAGACCTTGGTGTCGGTGCCGGCGAAGTCCTGCGCGAACGCCAGGTCGGGCATGGCGATGGTAGCGACAAGGACCAGGCCCACGATCATCATGGCGAGCATGTTCTTGGTGTTCATGTTGGTCGGGATGTTGAGCTTGTTTGCCATTGGACGGTTCCTTCTGGGCGGTTCGGTGACGGGCGTCAGCCCGCGGGCTTTGGTGATACGACGGACGGCCCGGCCTGGGCCGGAGCTTGCTGGCGGCCCGAGGGCCTTCGCGGCAGGCCAGGCGTACCCGCGCGCGAATCGTGGTGGCCGCGCCCCGCGGGCGGCAGCCGGAAGAGGTCAGAAAACGAAGGCGGCATCGCTGCCTCCCTGGCGCATGTCGGCGCGGTCGGTGCCAGGCGCCACGTTGGCGTTGGCCTGGCGCGGCTGCTGCTGTTGCTGCTGCGGTGCGCGGTCGTTGGGGCCGCGCACCTGCGGCGTGAACACCTCGTCGCCCTGCCCGGCGGGGCCGGCGACCGGATTGCCGGCGGGAGCGGCGCCGACGACGCCGGCCATGATCGGCTGGTTGTCGTTGGCCTGGCCCTGGAAGTTGCCCGGCATGGCCTGCGGTGCCACCTGGGTGTTGGCCTGGCCGTTGGGCGCCATGGCCTGCTGCATGGTCTGCGCGAAATTCGGATTGGGCACGCCCTGCGGCATGGCCTGCTGCGGCAGCGCGTTGACCTGCTGCTGCGCCGGCTGCATGCCCAGGCGCGCGGCCACCGCGTTCACCGCCGCGGTGGCGGCGGTGTCGATCGCCACGCTGCGCAGCGCCACGCGGTACGAAGCGTCGTCGATCTGCGTATTGACCACCGGCGGCACCACGCGGCGGTTGGCGTTCTGCGGCATGGCCTGGCTCTGGCCCTGGCCCTGGCTCTGCAGCGGAATGGCCTGGGCCACCTGGGTGTTGCTGGCCAGGCGCATGCCGCGGCCCATCGAGTCGTAGATCTTCTGGACGTAGCCGTCGCGGTAGCCGGTGGTGAAGTTGCCGGAGTAGTAGCAGCTGAAGGCCTTGCCCCAGTCGCCGCCCGCGCTGGCATAGCACTGCGCCAGGATGCGCGAGCCGGCGATCAGGTTGCCGCACATCGAGAACGCTTTCTCGTAGGTGTCCAGGCCGTACTTGCCGAAATTGCTGCGGTTGACCTGGGCCAGGCCGACCGAGAAGTTGTAGCCCTTGTTCTCCAGCATCTGGACGGTGGCGATCGCCTCGTCCAGGTTCTGCGGCTGGCGCACCAGCTGACCGCCCACCACGCCGATGGCGAAGGGGTTGGAGCTCGACTCGACATTGACGACGTGCTGCATCACCTCCGCCGGTACGGCGAGGTTCTGGCAGGCCATCATTTCCAGTCCGGTCAGCATGGTCGGTCCCTGTGCTCCTGTGCCGTCAGCCGCCGGCGAACTGGCGGGCGGGGTTGAAGTCGATGCCGGTGATGTAGCGCCGGCCCGCGTGCGCCTTGATGTGCACCACGATGTCGATGGTCATCTGCAGCAGGCGCTTGATGGTGGCGAACTCCAGGCCCGAGCCCTCGGCCGAGGCCTTCACCATCAGGGCGAGCTGGTCCCAGGTCTGTTCCGGGCTGCCGGCGTGGCAGCTGGTGATCGAACCCGGGTGGCCCGACGCGCAGTTGCGGATGAAGTAGAACGATTCGTCGCCGCGCAGCTCGGCCAGGATGATGCGGTCCGGCTTCATGCGCAGGCACGCTTCCATGCAGCTCTTCGCGGTGACGTTGCTGGTGCTCTGGCCGCCCTTGGAATAGAGCAGGTGCACCACGTTGGGCTGGTCCAGGAACAGCTCGCGCGCGTCCTCGATGCTCACCAGCCGCTCGTGGTGCGGGATGTGGTGCACCAGCGACTTCATGAAGGTGGTCTTGCCGCTGCCGGTGGCGCCGGACACCACGATGTTCTTCTTGTACAGCACCGCCTGGCGGAAGAAATCCGCGTAGCGGCGCTGCGCGCGCAGGTCGAGCAGTTCCTGGTCCAGGCTGCTGATGCCGTGCGCGTCCTCGATGATCTCGCTGAAGAAGCCGTCGTCGTGGTACTGCGCCAGCGTCTTGGTCTGCTTGGACGGCAGGCGGATGGTGATCGAGACCTTGCCGGCCTCGACGGCCGGCGGGATCACGAACTGCGCGCGCTGCCCGGTAGGGAAGGTGAGCGACACCACGGGGTCGGCGTCGGTGATGCGCTGCCCCGTGTTGCTCTCGTTGACGACGGCGGTGCAGAACTGGCGCGCGCGGTCGAAGGTCAGCGACGGGACTTCCATCTTCTGCCATCCGCCCCGGCTTTCCAGGTACAGCTCGCCCGGCCTGTTGATGCAGATTTCCGTGACCTCGGGCGAGGCCATGAACTCCTTGATGCCCAGTACCTCGTACTGGTAATCGAGGAATTCGTTGGAAACCTGTGCGACTGCGCCGTCATCCATACCGGTTCGTCTCGTTCCTCAAAGCCGGGAGACCACGCCGCTGAAATCCACGTCCTTGGCGACGTAGACATACAGCACCGTACCCTGATTGACGGTCACCGTCGGCAGCCGGTTGGCCGCTTCGCGCACGGCCTGGTTGGCCAGGCTCTGGATGGTGGCCGCGGTGTTGCTCTCGAACGGCGACTGCGTCACCACGCCATTGCTGACCGTGGTCTGGCGCGGGCCGTGCTCGGCCGCCTCGTACTTGAACGCGTCGCTGAGCAGGCTGATCAGCAGGGCCGCGCCGATGCGGCTGGGCCAATGCGCGTCGTACTGGCCGGGGTGGCCGGAGCTGCCGAGGTTGTCGATGCCGGGGCTGGACATGTTCACGTCCACGCCGTTGGGCGTGATGATGCGGTCCCAGATCACGGCGATGCGCGGACCCTTCGGCACCGACTGGTACTTGCCCAGCACCTTCGAACCCTTCGGCAGCAGCAGCTTGTGGCCGTTGAAGGAGTACACCGGCTCAGTGACGATGCAGGTGGTGAAGCCCGGGAAGTCGCTGATGATGCGGGTTTCGAGCACGCAGCGGATGTACGTGCCGCGCTGCATCAGCGTGTCGGGGTTGTGCACCGTCTGCGCGCTGGCGTTCTTGTCCAGCGAGTTGAAGCCGAAGTCCGGACGGTTCGGGTCGCCCTGCTGCTGCGCCGGCTGGTTCGGATTGCCCATGCCCGGCAGGCCCTGCAGATAGGGATTGCCGGCCGGCACCGGATTGCCCTGCGCATCGGCCGCCTGCGCGGCGGAGTTGCCGGTCATCATGCGGCGCTCGACCAGGCTGGGGCCGCGCGGGCCTTCCTCGCGCTTGGGCTGCGGCGTGGGGTTGAGCGGCAGCGGCGGCGTCTGCGCGACCTGGATCGGCTCGGCCTGGCGCGGCGGCGGCGGGGGCGGCAGCGGGATCGGCCTGGGCGCGTCCGGCACCGTGACGGTTTCTTCCTTCGCCTTCTTCGGCTGCTCATGGCGCGAGGTGGCGCCGTTGACCAGCCAGAACGCGAGCACTACCAGCAGCGCCAGGATGCCGCCCATGAAGCCGAGCGCGCGGCGGTTCATGCGCTTCAGGTCGTTGGAGCGCAGCTGCGGCGCGTTGGCGTCCAGGTCGGGGACGGACTGCTGCTGCTGGTAATTGGTGTGATAAGGATTGCTCGACAACGGCTCGCCGCTGCCTTGCGGATTGTCCTGCGGCGCGCCCTGGCCGCCCTCGTATGGATTGTTCGAGCTCACTTTTTGGTGTTCCTTCGCAGGCCTACGACGTTGTCGCCGTGACGGATGACCAGGTAGGGATAGGTGCCGTGCACGATGATGGTGTTGCCCTCGACGGTGGTGTTCACCAGCGAGTCTTCGCCATGCTCACGTTCGCGCATGTACACCACCGGGAAGTCGCCCGTGGGGAACTTCGCCAGGTCCGGCAGCTTGATGTAGGTGAAGTGCGCGTCGTCGTAGACGTTCACCGGAATCAGCCAGGGCGACTTCTTGCCGCCGCGGGTGGCGTAGTCGTAGTCGAAGTTGTAGACACGGTCCTTGTGCAGTTCGGTGCTCTGCTCCGGCACGGCGGCGGTCTTCACCGCCTCGTCCGCGAACGCGGTGTCGCCCGGATAGGTGAAGCTGATGCGGTACTGCACGCCGGCGCGCTTGGCCTGGTCCAGCGCCTTCCAGTCGGTGGCGACGACTTTCAGCTCGAAGATGTACGAATGCGTCTCCGTGCGGATCATCAGGTTGGTGTCGACGTCGACGTTCTTGGGCTTCAGGTAGAACACGTTGTCGCGGCGCGACAGCTCCCAGCCGTTGGCGAAGCCGGTGCTGTAGTCCAGGATCTTCTCGTTCGGGCTGAGCTCGATCTGCGTGGTGATGCCCAGCGCGGTGCGCACCTGGTAGATGCGGTCGGGCTGGTACTCGTACTGCTGCACCACCTGCGCGTGAGCGTGGGGCGCAAGGCCCATGGCGGCCATGCAGATGGCGCCAGCCAGGGCTAGTTTCCTCGTTCGGTTCATCGACGGCCGACTCCATTCGCGGTGTTACGGGGCGCCGGCGCGGCGGGCGCCGGTGCCGTGGTCCTGGGGGCTTCGCGTTCCGGAATCGGGGATTGCGGAACGGGAGCGGTGCGCAGTCCGTCGTCGGGCGCGGCGCCCGGCTGCACGGTCATGGTGCCTTCGGCCGGCGCGGCGCCTGCCGGCGCGGCGGCGGCCTGCTCGGCATTCGGGTCGGGCGCGGCCGCCGGCACCGGGACTTCCTCCGGCGGAGCCGTGGCGTAGTCGTTGTCGACGCGGTAGCTGGTGACCTGGAAGCCGAGCGGGTTCTCGATGCGGTACTGGTCGTCCATCTTCAGGTTCGCCTTGTAGGCGAATTCGATGGTGGCGATCTTGCTGTCCAGCGGCTGCAGCGTGCCGGACTGCTTGTTGTAGATGCTGCGCTGGAAGCGCACGGTGGCGCCCTTGGGCGTCTGGCCCTGGCCGCCGCCGATCAGCACGATGCTGAGGATCTTCACGCGGATCGCCCGCTCGCGGCCGTACAGCTTGTACGGGCTGGTCGGGTTATTGGCCGCATGCAGCACGCGGAAGGCGTCGGCCACGTCCGGCGCCGACATCACCAGCACGGTGCCCCAGTCGCGCAGCGTCATGGTGGCGACGTCGAAGGACTCGCGCGCCAGCACGAAGTGCGCCACGTTGCTGCGGTTGATCGCTTCGCTGGTGCTGATCTGGCGGTTGGTGAAGTCCTCCGTCAGGCGCGCCACGGTGGCGGTGCCGGTGTAGGCGTCGGCCATCACCATGTAGGGGATCTTTTCCTTCAGCGGCAGCATGTAGAAATAGCCGCCGGCAAGGATCAGGGACATCACCACGGAGGAACCGGCCACCCACCACGCGCGGCGTTCGCTGCGCTTGGCGAGGTCGGCGACGGTCACCTCGAAATTGACCGACTTGGCGACGGCCTCGTCGATCTTCTTGCTCGATGTGCGCTTCAGCATCGGCGGAAACCCATAACGGAATTCACGACTAATCCCCTGTGATTACTTCGCGCTCGGCGCGCTGGGCGCCGGGCTGTTCGGTGCATCCGCCGGCGCGCCGACGGAACCGCCCGCCGCCTGCACCAGGATCTGGCGCTCGTCCGCGCTCACCGACACGCCCTGGCTGGCGTAGATCGACGACAGCTCGGCCGTGGCGGACTGGATATCGGTGGTGTGCAGGTCGCTTACGCGCTTGTAGAGCGTGTAGTCGGAGGGCAGCTGGTAGGACAACTGCATGCCGGTGTCGCGCGACCAGCGCGTCAGCATGTTCTTGAGCGTCTCGTCCATCGGCGAGGCGTAGAACGTGTAGTTCTTGGCAAGCGGAATCTCGGTGGGCGCGTCCTGGAAGCGGTTGACCTGTTTCCAGGAGCCGCCGAAGTCCTTGGCCGGCGTAGTGCCGCAGCCGGAAAGTGCCAGGGTGGCGAGCAACGAGGCGCCCAGCAGGGCCGGTTTGAAGAAATCCTTTTTCACGTCGTACCCACAAGTTGTAAGGAAAGCCGATATCGAGCCGTGAATCGTTCGCCGCAGGGTCCGCAATACCCTGAAACCAGGGCATGCCGATGACACCGGCGCAGGCCGGCGGCGTCAGATTCAGAGCAAGCGAAGAAGCGTCGGTGCGCGAGAACGCGCCGGAGTCCCCGAAGGTCCGGTGCGGAGGCAGGCGGTCGAGCCGCCGGTTGTTTTCCCCTGTCGCGCTACGGCGATGGCGGGCGACGCAAGCGCCCGCGAAGTGATGTGCATCGATTCCATTCAGACTCCCTGTCTAGTCTGGCTTCTTGCGACCGTCCTTAAACCTTGCATGCGGGCGGTTGGATGTGCGGCCAGCACACTTATTACAAGTAAACCGCACATTAATCTCCGGGGGCCAGACCCCGAGGGGCGGATTGTGACGCAGTGCGCCTAAATTTGGCAACGCGGTGTGTAGGTACAGCTTTTGCTTAGCGTTTGAAACATTGTCGTAAATCAGCCATAAAACAGTGGCTTGGGCATTTGGACGTCTAAACGTCCAGCCTTAACAACTGCCTTGTTGCGGCGCGCTTTTCAGGCCATTCCTGAAGGCTGGTCAACTGACCTGAAAGGCATCGCGCCACCACGACATCCGCGCCGCTTCGGCCGGCCCGTCGTAGCAGACCACGTCGAAGCGGCAGGGGCTCTGTGCGTGCTTCGGGTGCGCGGCCAGCCATAGCCGGGCGGCGCTGATCAGCCTGGCCTGTTTTGCCGCAGTGATGGAGCTGGCCGCATCGCCATGCGTGGCCCGCACGCGGTGGCGCACTTCGACGAAGACCACGGTGTCGCCCTGGCGCATCACCAGATCGAGCTCGCCGTGGCGCGTGGTGAAGTTGCGCGCCAGCAGCGCCAGCCCGGCCCCTTGCAGGGCCGCGCAGGCGCGTTGCTCGAACAGCGCGCCGGCGGCGCGCATCGGTGCCGGATCAGCCCTGGCCGGGCGGCGGCGCCGTGCTGCCGGCGGGGGCGGGCGGCTGGGCGGGCGCGCTGTCCATCTGCAGGCTGCCGCTGAGCGGATGCGCCAGGCCGTCCTGGAACTTCGCCCACACCAGTACGCGGCGCACGCGCCCGAACTGGTCCGCGGTGAGCTGGCCGCTGGCGCCGGGCAGGTAGCTGCCGGCGTGCTCGCGCAGCCAGTCGACATAAGGAATGAGGTTCCACGCATCCATGCCGAAGGCGAACAGCCGCGCCGCGGGGCCGCGCGCGCTGGGCAGCTGCGCGGCGATCTCGGCGTGGTCGGGCAGGCCGGGCTGGGCGTCGAACAGCCAGGGCGCGTCGCAGAACTCGACGCCTTCCAGGTCGTGGTTGGCGCCCGCGTCGTCCACGCCCGCATACACGTGCGAGGTGGCGAACACCGGCAGGTTCACGCGGGCCAGGCGCAGCTGGGGCAGCAGCAGGCGCGCCTGTTGCGGACGCATGCTGATGAAGACGCCGGCATCGGAACCCGCATCGGCCGCGTTGAGCCCGGCGATCAGCGAGGCGTAATTGACCCCGTTGCCGTTGAGCGTGGCCATGCGCGTCACCTTGCCGCCGCGCGCTTCGAGCTCCGCCTTGAAGGCATTGGCGGCGCGCTGGCCGTAGTCCTCGCCGGTCACCACTACATAGGCGGTGAGCAGGCCGCGCTCGACCATGTGGTCCGCCGCCTGCGCGCCCTCGGTTTCCGGCAGCAGGCCGAATTCGGCGACGCCGCCGGCCGGCAGGCTCTTGTCGTCGGGATGGTTCAGCGCCAGCAGCTGCACCGGCAGCTCGGCCTGGCCGAACAGCGCCGACACCTCGCCGCGGGTGAGCGGGCCCACCACCAGCTTGGCGCCGTCGGCCACCGCCTGCTGATAGGCCTTGACCGCGCCGGCCGGCGTGCCGCCGCTGTCGTAGACCTTCACCGGCGGACGCGGCGCCCGGTTGCGCGCGGCATCGGCATAAGCGGCGAAGAAGCCTTCGCGGATGGTGGCGCCGGCCGCGGCGAAGCTGCCGCTGGCCGGCAGCAGCAGGGCCACGCGCTCGGGCATCTTGTAGCCCTCGCGCACGTTGGCGTC
>Ga0065165_1002128_pt1 | contig 18000 bp, 15 predicted proteins | sample AraplaMF_Cvi_mMF_FD_63813 | JGI IMG/M metagenome (GOLD analysis project Ga0065165, IMG submission 63813) | Arabidopsis root microbial communities from the University of North Carolina, USA - plate scrape MF_Cvi_mMF (version 2) (version 3) | ecosystem: Host-associated > Plants > Roots >...
GCGTAGGTTGGGGTGAGCCATAGGCGAACCCCAACAATGCGATGCGTCCGAATGTTGCGATGTTGGGGTTCGCCTATGGCTCACCCCAACCTACGCCGACCATTTTTGAAGTTTTGAATATCGGAGAACCCCGCACTTGGACCCAGACCCGTCTAGTCACCTAACGCTGCACTGACGCCGTCTCCCGTCCACGCCTGAGCGCGTGGCCCGGACGCGGCGGACGGTGCTCCGACCGCGTCCGGGCTACCGGCAGCGCCACGCGCTGCCCGTTTCCCGCCGCCAGCCTGTCGTCATGGCCGCTTCGGCCAGGACGGCGCACGCCCATGCCTCGGGAAAACTCATGTCGTTCCGCATCAAGCATTCTTCCGTTGTCCTGCTGTTCGCTCTCGCTGCCTGTTCGCGTACGGAACAGGCGCCAGCCCCGGCGCCCGCCGTCGTCAACGACGCCGGCATCCTGCGCATCCCCGCCAACTCGCCGCTGCGCGAGCGCCTGAAAGTGCGCACCGTAGAACAGCGCGCGCTGCCGCATGCGCTGGTGGCGCCGGCCACGATCGAAGCCGATCCCAGCCATACGGTGAACGTGCTCGCGCCGGTCACCGGCCGCATCGCCGAGCTGCGCGTGAAGCTGGGTGACCGCGTCACGCGCGGCCAGGTGCTGGCGCTGATCGCGTCCGGCGACTACGCGCAGGCCGTGGCCGACCAGCGCAAGGCAGCGGATGCACAGGCGCTGGCGAAGCAGACGCTGGAGCGCGCGCAAGCCGTGCAGCAGGCCGGCGGCGCCGCGCAGAAGGATCTGGAAGCGGCGCGCAGCGGCTATGCGCAGGCGCAGGCCGAACTGACGCGCACGCAGGCTCGGCTTGCGGCGCTGGGCGAAGGCGATGCACGCGGCGTAGCGGTGCGTTCGCCTGCCGACGGCAGCGTGACCTCGCTGAGCGCGGCCGTGGGCGCCTTCGCCAACGACGCCAATGCCGCATTGATGACCATCACCGACCTGGGCCATGTCTGGGTCACCGCCAACGTCGCGGAGGACGAAGCCGCGCAGGTGGCGCCAGGCCAGTCCGCCGAGGTGGTGTTGCCGGCCTGGCCGGGCCGGCATGTCGACGGCGTGGTGCAGTCGGTGAGCGACGTGCTCGATGCCGACTCGCGCCGGGTCAAGGCGCGCATCGTGGTGGCTAATGCCGACGGCGCGCTGAAGGCGAACATGTTCGCCACCGCCACGTTCCGCGTACCGCAGCCGCGCACGCTGCTGGTGCCGCAGTCGGCGCTGCTGATGAACAACGACAGCGTTACCGTCTTCGTCGAAGTATCGCCGTGGGCCTTCGTGCGCCGCACGGTGGAGCTGGGCCAGGACGAAGGCGGCGACGCGCGCGTGCTCAAGGGCCTGGCGCCCGGCGAGCGCGTGGTGGTGGCGGGCGGAGTGCTGATCAATGATTGACAAGATCATCGCCTGGTGCCTGCACAAGCGCGGGCTCGTCTTCGGCATCGCGGTGCTGCTGGCGATCTACGGCCACTACGCGTGGACGCGGCTGTCGGTGGAGGCGTATCCGGAACTGAGCGACGTCACCGTGCAGGTGACCACCCAGGTGCCGGGCCTCGCCGCCGAGGAAATCGAACAGCAGATCACCACGCCGCTGGAGCGCGCGCTGGCCGGCACGCCGGGGCTGGCTTCGATGCGTTCGAGCAGCACCTTCGGCCTGTCGCTGATCACCCTGGTGTTCCGCGACGGCGCGGAAATCTACTGGTCGCGTCAGCGCGTGACCGAGCGTATCGCCGGCGTGACGCTGCCGCAGGGCGTGGCACCGGGCCTCGATCCCGTCTCCGGACCCGCCGGCGAAATCTATCGCTACACGCTGGAGTCGGACACGCGCAACCTGATGGAGCTGTCCGAGCTGCAGCGCTGGAAGGTGATTCCCGCGCTGCAGCAGGTGCCCGGCGTGGCCAACGTGGACAACTTCGGCGGCTTCACCAAGGAGTTCCAGCTCGAAGTCGATCCGCAGAAGCTGCTGCAGTTCGGCGTAGGCATGAACGATGTGATTGCCGCGCTCAGCGCCAACAACACCAATGCCGGCGGCGGCCGGGTCACGCGCGGCGAGCAGTCGTATGTGATCCGCGGCGAAGGGCTGATGCGTTCGCTCAAGGACATGGGCGATATCGTGGTGGTCCAGCACGGCGGCAACCCGGTGCGCATCCGCGACCTGGGCAAGCTGCAGTACGGGCATCAGATCCGCGAGGGCATTCTCGGCAAGGACGGCAATCCCGACACCATCGAAGGCATCGTCGACCTGCTGCTGGGCGAGAATCCGTCGAAGGTGCTGCAAGGCATCCACTCCAAAGTCGACGAGCTCAATCGCCAGCTCGCGCCGATGGACGTGCGCATCGTGCCCTTCCTCGACCGCGACGAGCTGGTGCAGGCCACGGTGAGCAAGGTCGGGCATACCGTGCTGGAGGGCGTCGCCCTGGTCTGCGTGGTGCTGATCCTGTTCCTGGGCAGTCCGCGCAGCGCGCTGGTGGCGGCGGTGGCGATTCCGTTCGCTTTGGTGACCACGTTTATCGCGATGCACTTCACCGGCATGCCGGCGAACCTGTTCTCGCTGGGCGCGATCGACTTCGGCGTGATCGTGGACGGGGCGATCGTGGTGACCGAGGCGATCCTGCGCAAGCGCGAGGCGCGGCCCGACGCCTACCTGCACGAAGCGGACGTGCTCGGCGCGACCAGGCAGGTGGCGCGGCCGATTTTCTTCGCCACCTTGATCATCATCACCGCCTACGCGCCGCTGCTGGCCTTCGAGCGCGCCGAGGGCAAGCTGTTTGCGCCGATGGCGCATACCGTCGGCTACGCGCTGCTGGGTGCGTTGCTGTGCGCGATCACCCTGGTGCCGGCGCTGGCCTGGCTGGCGTTGCGCAAGCCGCGCAAGATGTTCCACAACAAGCCGCTGGAGCGTCTGCAGAGCGGCTATCGTGGTCTGCTCGAACAGCTTCTGCGCCGTCCGCGCATCGCCTATGCGATCGCCGGCGCCGCGCTGGCCGCGGTGCTGGCGCTGGGCGCGAGCATCGGCCGCGAGTTCCTGCCCGATCTCGACGAAGGCTCGCTGTGGGTGCAGGTGCAGCTGCCCAGCGGCTTGTCGCTGGAGAAGGCCAGCGAGATGGCCAGCGAATACCGCCGCGTGGTGGGCGAGTTTCCCGAGGTGAGCTACGTGGTCACCCAGCTCGGCCGCAACGACACCGGCAGCGATCCGTGGACGCCTTCGCATATTGAATCCGGCGTGGGGCTGAAGCCATATGCGCAATGGCCGGGTGGCGAGAGCAAGGCGCAGTTCGTCAACCGGCTCAATGCACGGCTGCAGCAGCTGCCGGGCATCAGTGTCGGCATCAGCCAGCCGATCATCGACGGCGAGAACGATATGGTCGGCGGTGCGCACAGCCCGCTGGTGCTGCGCATCTACGGCGAGGACTTCAAGGAGCTGCGCCGCATCGGCGGCGAGATCGTGGGCGTGCTCAAGGACGTGCGCGGCACCGCGGATGCGTCGATCTTCCAGGAGCCGCCGATCCCGCAGCTGACCGTGGCGGTGGACCGCGATGCGGCCGCGCGCTACGGCATCAACGTGGCCGACATCAACACGCTGATCCAGACCGGCGTGGGCGGTGCGGCGATCACCCAGGCCTATGTGGAGGACCGCGTCTACAACGTCACCGCGCGGGTGCCGCACCAGGTGGCGGCCAGCCCCGCCGCGCTCGGCGGCCTGGTGCTGACCGCACCCTCCGGCGCGCGCGTACCGCTGGCGATGGTGACGCGCATCGTGCAGCAGACCGGCGAAAGCACCATCGCCCACGAGGGCACCGAGCGCCAGCTCACCGTGCGCATCGACAACCGCGACCGCGCGCTGTCGGACTATCTGGCCGAGGCGCAGGCGCGCATCGGCGACAAGGTGAAGTTCGATGCGCGCAAGTACCGCCTGGAATGGGCCGGCCAGTTCGAGAACCAGCAGCGCGCGCAGGCACGCCTGGTGGTGGTGATGCTGCTGGTGCTGGCAGTGATGGCGGTGCTGCTGTTCGCCGAGTTCGGCAATCTGCGCCAGGCCCTGCTGGTGCTGGCGGTGGTGCCGCTGGCCACGCTGGGCGGGCTGATCTCGCTGCACGTAAAGGGCGAGACCTTGAATATCGCCACGGCGGTGGGCTTTATCGCGCTGTTCGGCGTGGCCGTGCAGAACGGCATCATCATGGTCGCCAACTTCAACCGCATGCGCCGCGAAGGCCACGGCGTGCGCGACGCCGTGCTGCTGGGCGCCACCGAGCGCTTCCGCCCCGTGCTGATGACCGCCACGGTGGCCAGCGTCGGCATGCTGCCGGCCGCACTGGCCACCGGTATCGGCACCGACGTGCAGCGCGGGCTGGCCACGGTGGTGGTCGGCGGGCTGGTGATCGCCACCCTGCTTACCTTGTTCATCCTGCCGGCGTTCTACGACGCGCTCGAACGTTTCGTCGAGCGCCGTGCGCGCCGCATGCATCCGGCGAAGGAGATCTGATCATGCGCCAGCTCATTACCAGGTATGCGGGCTGCGCGCTCGCCCTAGGCCTTGCCGGTTGCGCCGCCGGGCCGGACTTCCATCGTCCCGAAGCGCCCAAGGCGCGGATCGAGGCTCCCTCGCTGCCGGACGGCGATACGCAGAAGATCGTCGCCGCGATGGATATTCCCGGCCAATGGTGGACGCTGTTCCACTGCGCGCCGCTGGATGCATTGATCGCCGACGCGCTGCGCCGCAACGCCGATGCGCAAGCCGCGCACGCGGCGCTGCAGGCGGCGTGGGAGAACGTCTATGCGCAGCGCGGTGCGTACTTCCCGCAGGCGAACGCGGGCTACAACCCGACGCGGCAGGACATCGCCAGGGACTTGGCCAGCCCGGCGCAGTCGGGCGCCAGCCTGTACAGCCTGACCACGGCGCAGGTCAGCGTTTCGTATGCGCCGGATCTGTGGGGCGGTACGCGGCGCCAGGTGGAGTCGCTGGTGGCGACGGCGCATGCGCAGCGCTTCCAGCTGGAGGCGACCTATCTCACGCTCACCAGCAATCTGGTGAACGCGGCGATCACGGAAGCCTCGCTGCGCGCGCAGATCGACGCCACGCGGGAGATCGTCGAGGCGCAATCGACGATCCTCGCCACCCTGCAGCGCCAGCAGGCGCTGGGCGATGTCTCCGAAGCCGCGGTGGCGGCGCAGCAGGCCGCGCTGGAGCAGAGCCGTGCCGGCCAGCCGCCGCTGGAGAAGCAGCTGGCGCAGCAGCGCGATCTGCTGGCGGCGTTGAGCGGGCGGATGCCCAATGAGCAGATCGATGCGCAGTTCACCTTGGACAGCCTGCAGTTGCCGGCGGAACTGCCGCTGAGCCTGCCGGCGCAGCTGGTGGAGCAACGCCCCGACGTGCGTGCCGCGGAAGAACAGCTGCACGCGGCCAGCGCGGCGATCGGTGTCGCCGCTGCCGCCCGCCTACCCAATGTGCAAATCAACGCCAGCTTCGGCCGCGCGGCCGGCAAGGCGGGCGCGCTGTTCGACGCGGGCAGCGGCTTCTGGAACCTCGGCGCCGGCATCACCCAGCCGTTGTTCGACGGCGGCACGCTCAAGCACAAGCAGCGTGCGGCCGAGGCGGGCTATCGGCAGGCAGCGGCGGAGTATCGCGGCACGGTGCTCGCGGCGTTGCAGAACGTGGCCGATGTGCTGCATGCCGTGGAAGCGGACGCGCGGGCGCTGCAGGCGGCGCAGCATGCGGAGCGGGCCGCCGCGCGCAGCCTGGACATTGCACGGAAGCAACTGGCGCTTGGCGACCTCAGCGAAAGCGCGCTGCTCAATGCGCAGCTGGCGTGGCAGCAGGCGCGCATCGCCCTGGTGCAGGCCCAGGCCGGACGCTACGCCGATACGGTGGCGCTGTTCCAGGCGGCGGGCGGCGGCTGGTGGCATCGCGACGATACCGTGGAGGCGGTCGGTGCGCGGTAACGGCATGGTTAGATATGGACGTTTAGACGTCCATATCGCCAACTCTTTCGCGTGGCTTACGCAATAACTTTCGATATCGCAGGGCCTTTTATGTGCGCTGTGTCACTCGCGACCATGCCATCGGTCATACCCTTGTCGTCTGGGACTGGATGATGTCCCGGCAGGGGAATCTCACAACCAAAGAGGGTGGGTAGACATGGAGTGGAAGAAGTTGCTCACTGGCAGTCTGATGACTGCCGGCATGGTGTTCGCGTTGCCTGTACTGGCCGGCACCCTGCCTGATCACGAGGAATTCGAAACCGGCTTGTACGTGCCCTTCCAGGGGACGGGTGCGCGTACGGCCCTGCTGCATTTCTCTTATCCGGGCGCCGTGCAGGGCACGCCGGTGGCGTGGTCGGTGGACCTGCTCGATGCGCAGGGCCGCGTGCTGCGCAACTGGCAGGGCCAGAGCGCGCTGCGTGCCGGCGGCACGCAGGCCAAGGTGACCTGGGACGGCCTGGGCGCCGCGGGCGCCACGCTGAGCCCGGGTTTCTACACGGTGCGCCTGCGCGCGATCGCGCTGGACAACGACACCGTGCAGCGCATCGGCACCGGCCTGCCGTCCAGCGCGCTCGCGGCGGCGGGCGTCAAGGCGCCGCAGCTGGTGGAAGAGCAGCGCTACGACGTGCTCGTCGGCAGCGTGGACAAGCCGCAGATGCCGGCGTTCACCGGCCTGCGCCACACCAGCCGCAGCAGCGCGCCGGCGACGATTTCCGCCGCGATCGTGCAGCCGCAGTCGGTGGGCGCGACGGGCAGCCTGCCGTACACCATCTACTACGGCAATCTGCATAGCCAGACCAACCACAGCGATGGCGGCGGCGACGTCTCCACCTGCGTGGACGCGCAGAATCCGCAGAGCGCACCGTACGGCCCGGCCGATGCCTACCAGTACGCGCTGAACGACGGCCTGGACATCCTAATGACGTCCGAGCACAACCACATGTACGACGGCTCGACCGGCACCAATGCCTCGGCCAGCCCGGCCACCGCGCACAATCTGTATCAGTCCGGCCTGCAGGCGGCGAGCACGTTCAACGCCGCGCACTCCAACTTCCTGGCCATCTATGGCCTGGAGTGGGGCGTGATCAGCAACGGCGGCCATCTGAACATCTTCAATTCGCCCAGCCTGCTGGAGTGGGAATACAACAGCTCCAACCAGCTGATCGGCGACGTGTTCACCGCCAAGAGCGACTACGCTTCGCTGTACACGCTGATGAAGACCAACGGCTGGGTCGGCCAGTTCAACCATCCGGCCACCAGCGGCCAGTTCAATGCCGGCGGCCAGGACCTGGGCTATACCGCCGACGGCGACCAGGTGATGGTGCTGGCCGAAGTGCTCAACAGCTCGGCCTTCTCGCATAACACCACTGAGACCGAGACCAGCCGCACCAGCTACGAAAACGCGTTCAATATCTTCCTGGAGCGTGGCTACCACGTGGCGCCCAGCTCCGACCAGGACAACCACTGCGCCAACTGGGGCGCCAGCTACACCAACCGCACCGGCGTGCTGATTCCCAATGGCACCACGCTGAGCCTCAATGCCTTCCTCGATGCGATCCGTGCCCGCCACGTGTTCGCCACCGAGGACAAGAGCGGCCAGATCGTGCTCACCGCGAACGGCCATCTGATGGGCGATCGCTTCAGCAACAGCGGCGCGCTGACGCTCACGGTGAACTACGCCAGCACCGCCGGCCACACCGTGCAGCGCGTGCAGGTGTTCGAAGGCGTGCCGGGCAGCAACGGCACGGTGGCCACCACCTCCAGCACCGCCACCACCACCATCACGCCGGCCAATGGCGATCACTTCTACTACGCCAAGATCACCCAGGACGACGGCAAGCAGCTGTGGTCGGCGCCGGTATGGGTGACCCAGGGCGCAGGCAGCGGCGACACCACGCCGCCGACGGTGAGCGCGTCGGAAAGCGGCAGCTCCGGCACCATCACGCTGTCGGCCACGGCCAGCGACAACGTGGGCGTGAGCAAGGTGGAGTTCTATGTCGATGGCGCGCTGAAGGCCACCGACACCGCCACGCCGTACACGGCCACGGTGGACTCGACCACGCTCGCCAACGGCTCGCACAGCCTGGTGGCGAAGGCGTATGACGCGGCCGGCAATGTCGGCACCAGCTCGACGGTGAGCTTCAGCGTGTCCAACAGCAGCGGTGGCGACACCACGCCGCCGACGGTGAGCGCTTCGGAAAGCGGCACTTCCGGCACCATCACCTTGTCGGCCACGGCCAGCGACAACGTGGGCGTGAGCAAGGTGGAGTTCTATGTCGACGGCACGCTCAAGGCTACCGACACCGCTTCGCCGTACACGGCCACGCTCGATTCCACCACGCTCGCCAACGGCAGCCACAGCCTGGTGGCCAAGGCCTACGACGCGGCCAACAACGTCGGCACCAGTGCGACGGTGAGCTTCAGTGTGTCCAACGGCGGCGGCACCGCCACCGAGCTGGTGAAGAACGGCGGCTTCGAGAGCGGCGCCACCTCGTGGACGCAGACCAGCGGCGTGATCAACAACACCAGCGGCGAAGCGGCCCACGCCGGCAGCTACAAGGCCTGGCTGGATGGCTACGGTTCCGCGCACACGGATTACGTGCGCCAGTCCATCACCATCCCGGCCACCGCCACCAAGGCCACGCTCGACTTCTTCATGCATATCGACACGGCCGAAAGCGGTAGTACTGCCTACGACACGCTGAGCGCGCAGGTGATCACCTCCGCCGGCAAGTACGTGACGCTGGCGACCTGGTCCAACGCCAACGCCGCGACGGGCTACCAGGAGCACACGGTGGACCTGTCGGCGTATATCGGCCAGACCATCCAGATCAACTTCTACGGGGTCGAGGACAGCTCGAATCAGACTTCGTTCGTGATCGACGATGTGAGTGTGAAGGCGCAGTAAGCCGTTAGGCCCGTCATCCCGGCGCAGGCCGGGATGACGGGTTCAGGGGGGCGTATCGGAGTCGGGTATCGAGCGGGCCGGTGGCGGACATGCGGGGACGTTCTCGCGTTGGCGATCGTGCTGTCCGTCTCGTTGGGGTTCGCTGCGCTCACCCCAACCTACGTGTTGGCCGTGCGCTCAATCGATGCGCGTATCGACCGACACCGCTTCCCACGTATCGATATCCACCAGCATCTTCTGCGCATGCCCGCGGATCGCATCGACCGCATCGCGTCCCAGCGCCAGGCGCAGCGGGGTGTCGTCGGCTTCCAGCGCCTTGGCGATCGCGGCGGCGGCCTTGAGCGGGTCGCCTTCCTGGGTCTGGTGCATGCCGTGCGCGAACTGGCGCGTGGCGCCCACGGTGTCGGCATAGGCCGGCAGTTCCGGCATGTAGCGCATGCCGCCGCCAGCCAGGTTGGTGCGGAATTGCCCGGGTTCCACGATCAGCACCTTGATGCCGAACGGCGCCACTTCGCCGGCCAGTGCCTCGGACAGGCCTTCCAGCGCGAACTTGCTGGCGGAGTAGGCGCTGAAGCCGGCGAACGAAAGCTGTCCGCCCAGGCTGGTGATATTGACGATGGCGCCGCTGCGCTGCGCGCGCAGCAGCGGCAGCGCGGCGCGGATCACGCCGGCGGCGCCGAAGAAATTGGTGTCCATCAGCGCGCGCAGTTCGGCGTCGGGGGTTTCCTCCACCGCGCCGACCACGCTGTAGCCGGCGTTGTTGATCACGATATCCAGGCGGCCGAAGCGCTCGACGCCGGCCATGATCGCGGGGTCGGCCTCGTCCGGCTGGGCCACGTCCAGGCGCTGCGCCAGCACGCGGTCCGGCGCCAGCTTTACCAGCGGGGCCAGGCGCGCGGTGTCGCGCGCGGTGGCGACGACGCTGTCGCCGCGGCCCAGCGCGTAGCGCGCGAAGGCATCGCCGAAACCGCTCGATGCGCCGGTGATGAACCAGACTTTGCCTGCCATGGAAGCCCCCGTAATCACGGTCAAGGAACGCACTCCGCGTTCCGGAGCGGCGATGCTAGCGGATCGCCGCGCGAGTTGTCGGGATGCCTTGTGGCACGTGAAGCGCGCGTCAGTGCGACAGCGCGCGCTCGATCGCTTTTTCCGCCAGCGGCGCCATGCGCGCATAGCCGGCGGGCGTGGGATGCACGCCGTCGCCGGCCAGTTCCGCGTCGAGGCCGCCATCCTGGTTGGCCATGGCGCTGTAGTAGTCCAGATACACGGCGCCGTTGGCCGCGGCGTACTGCTTGATCCACGCATTCAGCGCGCGCACCTTGTCCGCCGGCTGCAGGCCGCGGCGCCACGGGTAGTCGCTGACGGGAAGAATGGAAGCGAGGATCACGCGGATATGGTGGGCGCGCGCCAGCTCCGCCATCGAGCGCAGGTTGTCCTCGATCATCTCCGGCGTGCTCACGCCGCTGTTGCCGGCGATGTCGTTGGTGCCGGCCAGGATCAGCACGGCCGCGGGCTTGAGGTCGATCACGTCCTGGCGGAAGCGCACCAGCATCTGCGGCGTGGTCTGGCCGGCGATGCCGCGGTTCACGTAGGGCTTGCCGGGAAAGAACGCGGTGTCCTGCTGGCGGCCCCAGTTGTCGGTGATGGAGTCGCCGTAGAACACCACGCGCCGCTCGCCGGGCCTGGGCGCTTCGAGGTGCGCATTGGCTTCGCGGTAGCGCGCGAGCTGCGGCCAGTCGGCCAGGCGCTGCTGCAGCGAGGCGATGTCGTCGGGTGCGAGCGAGGATGGCGCGGCGGTGTAGAGCGGGTCGATCGCTTCGGGCCTTGATTGATCGGGCCTGGGTTGATCGAGCCTGGGTTGATCGGTCCTGGATTGATCGGGCGAGGCGTGGTCCTGGGCCGAGGCGATGGGCGCGATCAGGACAAGAGCGAGCAGCAGGGTACGGATACGGAAGGCTGGCACGGCGTGGTTCCGTTTGGACGTCCGAACGACGGGAACGTCCCTTGTAGCCGGTTCACCACGCCGATGCGAGCGGCGCGCGCACGCTTTCAGGGGTCGGGGTTCTGCTCGAACTTGCCCAGCACCTGCCACAGGTTGGCCAGCTCGCGCGCCACGTCGGCGCGGTCGCCGTCGCTGATATTGGTGATCAGCACGCGGCCGGTGCCGGTGGTGGGGTTGAACGACATCTGCACCGTGACGCCGGCATCGCCGCCGTTATGGCCCAGCTCGCCGCCGGCGGTGCGCTGCCAGAACAGGCCCTGGTCCAGGCCATCGCCCGCGCGCACGCCCTTGGGCTGCTCGCCCTTCGGCCAGGCGGGGCCGAACATGGTCTTGTACGAGGCTGCCGACAGCAGCCCGGCGCGGCCGCCGTAGCCGCTGATCATCTCGGCCAGGAACTTGCCCACGTCGTTGCACGAGGAGTACAGGCCGCTGGCCGCGTAGGACGGGAAGCTGTACGGCGCCAGCGGCTTCTTGTTCTTGTCGTACAGCGTGGCCTGCGGGCCCTGCGTGTCGGACGGCGTCCAGCCGGTGGCGTTCATGCCGAGCTTCTGGAAGATGCGTTCGCGCGTGACCATGCGGTACGGGCTGCCGGCCTTGTATTCCACCGCCAGCGCGACCACGGCCGAGCCGAGGTTGCTGTAGCGGTAGGTGCTGCCGGGCGCGGTCCTGGCGAAGTTGGCCTCGTTGTAGCTGGCGCCCATCGGCTCGAGATAGGCCTTGAGCAGGCTGCGCGTGTCGAACGAGGCGGGCGTGCCCTTGCCGTAGCTCTGCGTGTAGAACGGCTCGCGGTCGACGATGCCGGAGCTGTGCGTGGCGAGCTGGCGCAGGGTGATGGCGCTGGAGGCGTAGTGCGGGTTGTGCACGTCGAACGGCAGCTGGCGGCTTACGTCGGTATCCAGCGACAGCGCGCCGATCTGCACCTGCTGCATCAGCGCCACCGCCAGCACCGGCTTGGCGATCGAGGCCACGGGCTGCACGGTGTCCGGCGTATACGGGCGCTTGCTGGCCAGGTCCGCATAGCCGAAGCCCTTGGCGTAGCGCACGCCGGCGCGGTCGACGACGGCCACGCAATAGCCCGGCAGCGTGGACTTCGCCTGCAGTTCGTCCAGCGCCTTCTGCAGGGTGGACGGCGTGGTGGCGGCGGCCGTGCGCGGCAGCGCCCGCGCGGGCAGGCCGGCGGCCAGGCTCAGCGCGGCGGCGAGCGCGCAGGCGGAGAAGCGGGCCAAGGCATGGCCCGCGCTGCGACCCGGCAGGGTCGGCGGCGTGGTGTCGAGGTGCATGGGTTCCCTGTTCGTCCTGAAGCAATGGGGCTCCTGGGTCACGCATTTTAGCCGGGGCGGGGACCCGGATGGGGCAATTTTCGTGCGGCGCAGCACGAAAGCCGAGGCAGGCGCCTGGCTGGGTCCGCTCAGAACAGCTTGCGGTAGACCACGAAGCCGGAGTGCTCGGCCACCTGGTCGTACAGCCGCATGGCCGTGGCGTTGGTGTGGTGGGTATGCCAGTACACCCGCGGCGAGCCGGCCTGGCGGGCCTGCGCGTAAACGGCCTCGATCAGCGCCTTGCCCACGCCGCGGCCGCGGGCGGCCTCGGCGGTGAACAGATCCTGCAGATAGCAGTTCAGGCCGATCGCGGTGGTGTTGCGGTGGAACAGGTAATGCGCCAGCCCCAGCAGCGCGCCGCCGCTTTCGGCCACCAGCGCATGCACCGGTTCGCCCTCGTCGAAGAAGCGTTCCCAGGTGGTGCGGGTGATTTCCTCCGGCAGCGCGGTGGGGCCGGAGCGGCCGTAGAAGGCGTTGTAGCCGTCCCACAGCGGGGTCCAGGCGGCGAGGTCGCTGCGGCGGATGGGGCGGACGATGACGGGGTGGGGCACGAAGGATCCTCAGGCGGCCGCTGCGCTCGCCGGTGTCTTCAGGGGCCGGCGCTCTCGCGCGCCACGCGGCGGCGGTGCCGCCACCACAGCACCAGCACCACCGCCAGGACGATGCCGCCCAGCGCCCACAGGCTGCTCTGGCCGCGGCGGATCCACATCACCAGCCACTCGTGGTTGTTGGCGCCGAAATAGCCCAGGTAGACCCAGATCGGCACGCTGATCAGCGCGGCCAGGCCGTCCAGCAGGAAGAAGCGCATGAACGACACGCGGTGGGTGGTGCCGGCGGTGATGTACACCGCGGTGCGCATGCCGGGCAGGAAGCGCGCGATGAACATCAGGCGGTTGCCGTAGCGCTCGAATTTTTCCTGCACCTTGGCGTAGCGCTCCGGCGTGAGCACGCGCGCCACCACGCGCCATTGCAGGATGCGTGCGCCGTAATGATGGCCGAGCAGGAACATGCCCGCGTCGCCCAGCAGCACGCCGACCATCGACACCGCGAACATGATGTGCACGTTGCCGTAGCCCAGGCCCGTGATGACGCCGCCGGCGACCAGGGTGATGTCCTCCGGCAACGGCGCGCCGGCACCGCACAGCAGCAGTGCGATGAAGACGGCGGCGTAGCCGTTCTCGGCGAACAGCGTGACGAGTCGTTCAAGCAGATCCATCGACGTCCTTGCCTGGTCGAGCCCCGGCGGAAAGCGAGGGGCGATGATCCCACAGGCGAGCCATTCCATGGGCGCCGGCCGGCGGGGGCGAAGCGGGGGAGCATAACCGCATGGCGCTTCAGTTGGATGTGGCGGGAGGTGGGGCCACGCGCAAGGCCAGCAGCTCGCGCAGCTCCGCTTTCTCCGCGCCGTCGAGCGTGCCTTCGCGGCTGCGCGCGATGAGGAATTCGCGGCGCTGCTCGGTGGCCTGGTGTTCCATGCGCTGCAGCGCGTCGAAGAACTCCACGCGTTGCAGCTCGGGCTCGCCGACCACGGTGGCGGCCATCAGTTTTTGCAGTGCGGGATACTCCGGGCGCTCGGCGAAGTGCTCCACCAGCACCACCGGGTTGATGCCAGGGCGCGCGCGGCACAGGTCGATCAGTTCGGCGAGCAGCTCGATGCCGGGCTTGTCCAGGCGCAGGAAACCGTACGGCCGCACGACCTCGTCGGCCATGCCCGGCTGGGTCAGCAGCAGCGCGATGGCGCTGCGCACCAGGCTGCGCTGCACCGCCACCGGTCGCTGCGCGGCGCGGCGCGGCGCGGCATCGGCCTGCAGCACGGCGCGGGCGCCGGTGCGGCGTTCCAGGTCCTGCGCCATCAGGTCGCGGAAGGCGCCGTCGGGCAGGCGGGCGATCAGCGGGCGGGCGCGCTCGGCCAGGCGGGCGCGGCCGTCGAGGCTGCCGATGTCCACTTCGTGGGCCAGTTCGCCGAAGAAATATTCCGACAGCGGGGTGGCGTTCTTCAGGCGCTGCTCGAAGCCCTGCTTGCCTTCCTTGCGAATCAACGTATCCGGGTCTTCGCCGTCGGGCAGGAACAGGAAATACGCCTGGCGGCCGTCGCGCAGGCGCGGCAGCGCGGCTTCCAGGGCCTTCCAGGCAGCGGCGCGGCCAGCGCGGTCGCCGTCGAAGCAGAACACCACGTCGGGCGCGGCGCGGAACAGCACTTCGGTGTGGTCCGGCGTGGTGGCCGTGCCCAGGGTGGCCACCGCGATCGGCAGGCCAGCCTGGTGCATGGCGATCACGTCCATATAGCCCTCGACCACCACGATGCGCGCCAGGTTGCTGTTGGCCTGCTTTACCTGCCACAGCGCGAACAGCTCGCGGCCCTTGTGGAACAGCGCGGTCTCGGGCGAGTTGAGGTATTTCGGCCCCTGCTCGGACTGCAGCACCCGGCCGCCGAAGGCGATCACGCGGCCGCGGCGGTCGAGGATGGGGAACATCAGGCGTTCGCGGAAACGGTCGTATTTGTTGCCGCGCTCGTTGCTGGCGACCATGCCGGCGTCGTTGAGCAGCTGCATGCGCTTGGCATCGGTGCCCAGCGCCTTCAGCACGCCGTCGAAACCGGCCGGCGCCCAGCCGATGCGGAAGCGCGCGATGGTGTCGGCGTCGAGGCCGCGCTTCTTGCAGTAGGCCTGCGCCTCGGGGCTGTGCGGCAGCTGGCCTTCGTACCAGCGGGCGGCGCTGTCGAGCAGGCTGTAGAGGTCGGACTTGTCTTCGCGCGGGGCGTTGTCGCGGCCGCCTTCGAAAGGCACTTTCAGGCCGACCGACTGCGCCAGTTCCTCCACCGCATCGGGGAATTCCAGGCGGTCGTAGTCCATCAGGAACTTGATCGCGCTGCCGTGCGCGCCGCAGCCGAAGCAGTGGAAGAACTGCTTGGCCGGGCTGACGTAGAACGAGGGCGAGCGCTCGTTGTGGAACGGGCAGCAGGCGGTCCATTCGCGCCCGGCCTTCTTCAACGGCACGCGCCGCTCGATCACGTCGACGATGTCGACGCGGGAGAGCAGTTCGTCGATGAAGGTGTCGGGGATACGGCCGCGCATAAGCTCTCTAGTGTACGGGTGCGGTCAAGGGGCGGGGCCGGCTTATGCTGGTGGTCCATCGTCGGGGGAGGCGGGCATGGCGGCAAGTGCACAGGTGCGTTTCAGGCCGGCGGCGGCGGGGGATGTGGCGGCGGCGGTGCCGCTGATCCACAGTTCGGGGCCGGGGGCGTTCGAATACGTGTTCGCGGTGCCGGGACGCAGCGATGCGCAGGCCTTCCTGCGCCACGCCTTTGTCGACGGCGCCGGCGAATTCGGCTGGCGCAACCACTGCGTGGGGGAGTTGCACGGGCGGGTGGTGGCGGTCGGCGCCGGCTACGGGGCGTCGGCGCAGTGGGCGTTCACCTTGGCGGCGGCGCGGCAGATCCTGGCTTTCTTCGGCTGGCGGCATGCGGGCGGGGTGATCGCGCGCGGCCTGCGGGTGGAGGGGGTGATCAGGCCGCCGTCGGGGCGGATGCATTACCTGGCCCACCTGGGCGTGGAGCCCGCCCTGCGCGGGCGCGGCATCGGCGCGGCGCTGATCGAGCATCTGGCCGCGCAGGCTGCCGCTTCGGGGCGCATGCCGCTGGCGCTGGATGTGGCGGTAACCAATCCGCGCGCGCAGGCGCTGTACGAGCGCTGCGGCTTTGCGGTGACCGGGGAGCGGCCCTCCGCCCTGGCCGATGCGCGGGGACAGGTGCCCCCGCATCGGCGCATGGAGCGGTGGGGCCAGGTGATGGGGAACTAGGCGATGTGGAAGATGCCGACCACGGCCAGCAGCGCGATCAGGAACAGGATCACGAAGATCGCGAACAGGACCTTGGCGATGGTACCGGTGATGCCGGAGACCGAGTAGAAACCCAGCCAGCCGGTGACCAGCGAAACGATGGCGAAGATGATGGCCCACTTGAGCATGCGTCTCTCCTTCTCGTAGGCCGCGGCAGCGGCATCCGCGAGGGTGGCCGTGCCGGCGTGAAGGACTTGGCTGGATAATGCGTGGGCGGCGTCATGCCGCGACGCGGCTTTAACGCCGCGTTGGAAACGGTTTAGTTCGGAGATAACGCCATGTTGACGGCGATGATGTTGCGCGCGCAGCGCGCGATCGTGCGGCGCTTCGAGGAAGCGGGCGCGACGAGTACGGAATCGGCGCGCGGCGCCGAGGAGCTGAAACTGACCCCGGGCATTGCCTGGTACCAGCTGGTGGAGCGCGGCGTGCTGCGCTGCCCGGGCGAGGGGCGCTATTTCCTGGACCGCGAGCGCTGGGAGCAGGTGAGCAGCCAGCGCCGCCACCACGCATGGGTGATGGTGGTGGCCGTAATCGCGCTGGTGCTGCTGCTGTTCTGGCTGCGTACGGCGGGCGGCCTGGGCCACTAGGGGCCTTAAGTGAGGCAGGCCTCAGGTGAGGCGGGCCTCAGGCGAGGCGGGCCTTCACGCGGGCCGAGACCACGGCCATGTCGGCGCGGCCGGCGGACTGCTGCTTCACCGCGGTGACCACCTTGCCCATGTCGCGGGCGGAGCTGGCGCCGGTGCTGGCGATGGCGGCGGTGATCAGCTCGTCGATCTCCGCTTCGCTGAGCTTGGCCGGCAGGTAGGTCTCGATCACGGCGACTTCGGCGCGCTCGGCGTCGGCCAGGTCCTGGCGCTGGGCGGCGTCGAACTGGGTGATCGAATCGCGGCGCTGCTTGAGCATCTTTTCCAGCACGGCCAGGGTCTGCACGTCGTCCAGCTCGATGCGCTCGTCCACTTCGCGCTGCTTGATCGAGGCCAGGATCAGGCGGATCACGGCGAGGCGGGCCTTGTCGCCGCCGCGCATGGCGTTCTTCATGTCTTCTTGGAGCTGTTGCCTGAGGGACATGTCACTCTCCGGGGAGGGGGCTGTTGGCGTGAAGGAAACGCATAAAGCCGGCGTTGCCTGAGGCAACGCCGGCCGATGCTGGAGCGATAAGGCAGCGGCTGCGGATGCTCGCGCCGGCTGCCGTGGCATGAAAGGTGGCAGGCGGCGCCGCTGGCGCCAGGCCTCGACCTTTGCGTCCGCCGAAGGGCGGACGGCAGCCTCAGTACAGGCGCGTGCGACGCGAGGTGTCGCGCGAGAGACGGCGCAGGTGACGCTTCACCGCGGCGGCGCGCTTGCGCTTACGCTCCTGGGTCGGCTTTTCGTAGAACTCGCGCTTGCGGGTCTCGGCCAGGACGCCGGCCTTTTCACAAGTACGCTTGAAGCGACGCAGGGCAAGCTCGAACGGCTCGTTCTCGCGGACTTTTACGCTGGGCATGGAAACTCCGAGTGGTAAACTTGCCCGTCTGATCGGGCGAGCCGCGAAGTATAGCGTGGACACGAAGCAATTTTCAAAGCCCGTGCTGGGCATCGAGACGTCCTGCGACGAGACCGGGGTGGCCCTGCTGCGCTGGGAGCCCGCCGCGCCGGGCCGCGGCCTGCTGTCCCATGCCCTGTACAGCCAGATCAAGCTGCATGCCGACTACGGCGGCGTGGTGCCGGAACTGGCCAGCCGCGACCACGTGCGCAAGCTGCTGCCGCTGGTGCGCGAGGCCCTGGCCGAGGCCGGCCTGACCCCGCAGGACGTGGGCGGGGTGGCCTATACCGCCGGCCCCGGCCTGGTCGGGGCCCTGCTGGTGGGCGCCTCCGCCGCCCGGGCCATGGCCTGGGCGCTGGGCGTGCCGGCCATCGGCGTGCACCACATGGAAGG
>Ga0065165_1002134_pt1 | contig 17965 bp, 15 predicted proteins | sample AraplaMF_Cvi_mMF_FD_63813 | JGI IMG/M metagenome (GOLD analysis project Ga0065165, IMG submission 63813) | Arabidopsis root microbial communities from the University of North Carolina, USA - plate scrape MF_Cvi_mMF (version 2) (version 3) | ecosystem: Host-associated > Plants > Roots >...
GGCAAGCACTACCGATCTTTCTCTTGCTCACATAGCTGCGGTGGAGCGGCGCGCCGCGCTGGATCATGCCGTCTGGGACGGTGCAGCCCTTGGGCAGATCCGCGCCGGGCCGGCAACAAAATATGGGGCAAGGAACGTGTGCCCGCGGAGTTTTCTCCGTCCAACAATTGCATGGATCCGCGTCTCGGATGACGAGTAGGAGGCGGCCTATGCCTCGGCGCGTGCTCACACCAGCCACGTTTGAGCGATAACGCCTCGTGCCATCATCGGTCTGGAAAGATTGCAGGGGGCGCCCACGTTGATCGAGGCAGCGCCGAGCTTGAGGCGAGAAATATCGTGACCCTCTTCGGAGCACTGTTTGGCAAGCACTACCGATCTTTCTCTTGCTCACATAGCTGCGGTGGAGCGGCGCGCCGCGCTGGATCATGCCGTCTGAGACGGTGCAGCCCTTGGGCAGATTTTTTTTCTTGCTCCGGCAAACCGTTCCGAGTTCTTGCTCGCTCAACCGAGATTTGCCGTGTCTTCTCCTTCGGATTTCAGTTCGGCACGCGGACGCACGTGGCCTCTTTGATGGCTTGATCTGGCCGAAGACCGGCTTCGCCTCGATCGTCTGAGCCGCAACGCCGTTGCTGTGACTTGCTTCCCCTGGGCTTGCGCCCATTCCTCGCGAGACAAGAAAGTCGCGACAACGACGTCCTCCGCTGCGCTCCGGCCCGCAGGCGGGTGCGTCGCCGATCGTCCTCGGCCTGTCCGTCGCCATCGAGGCCGCGGTGGTCGCGAGCTCGAAACACAACAGGAGAAGTGACATGGCCAACATCGGTTCTTTCAAGAAGGTCGGCAACGACTTCCAGGGCGAGATCGTCACCCTGAGCCTGCAAGCCAAGGGCGTCCGCATCGCCGCCGAGACCAATCGCTCCAACGAGAACGCGCCTAGCCACCGCGTCTACGTGGGCCGGGCTGAGATCGGGGCAGCCTGGTCGAAGCGCTCCGAAGAGGGCCGCGATTACCTCTCGCTCAAGCTCGACGACCCCTCGTTCAACGCGCCGATCTACGCGAACCTGTTCGACGATGAGGGCGGCGAAGGATACACGCTCCTGTGGTCGCGGCCGCGGAGGAACGGCGAGTAACTTCGCTCAACCAGGCTCCGCCCGACCAGATCGGGCGGGGCTTCCTTCTCCGGCGCAAGCGCTCCGGTCCAGTCGGCCTCACACTGGAGGAAACGCGCCATCCATCGATACCGCTCAGATTTCGGCGCACTGGTCAGTCATCTCGCGATCCGGTGCTTCCCGTAAAGAGAGTCAACGGGCACCCATTGCCTCGGGATTACGATCGGTACTGCGGGTGGGTCAAAACCGTCCGGCCATCGAGGACGGCCGCGGCCTTCGCCATTCTGTCCGTCACGTCGACCGGCCGGGCTGCCAAGCGAGCACCCGAATTCGCGGAAGCGTGGGCGGGTATCGGAATATATCGCCGTCTCACCGCGCAATTACGATACGCGATCAGGCGCTCGGAATCGCCCGTGCGGGCGCAACGATTAACACTTTGTTTACTTGGTTTGGCGCCTTCGATTCGGCGCGCGAGGGCTTCTTCGCGCACCAATTTGGCACGTGCCGAGTCGTCGCGGAGTCAACCAGACCAGCCGCAAATTTAGCCGGATGGGGTGGCAGCGACTCATCCTATAGATCGGACGTTGCGCAACCGCGCCCGCATTATGGAGCTGAGGATGGCGGACCCGTTCAGAGCGTTTCCCGAACCGCAGACGGTCGCACTGAGGCGTATTTGTCTCGCTCGAGCGGCTGTTTGCCTGTCGGCGCTGACCTCGACGGCGGTGCTGTTGTCGAAGGTGATGCCTGCCGTCATCGGCGGGTTCAACTGAGGCGAAGGGCTGTTTACACGTACCTATCCTGCATCGAACCATTCCTAAATGAAAAGTCGAACCGCATGCGACAAAAACCGCGCCCGCGGTCCGGCCTAGCCATTGGCGTTCTACCTCTCCACCAAAGCGACTGGATGCGATTTCGGGTGAACATGAAAATCGCGATGGACGCCCTGGTTGGAAGCGAGGCAGGTCAGGGAAATGACCTACTTCTTTTTCTTCTTGGCTTTTTTCGCGGTGGTCTTCTTCGCCGTCTTAGCCTTCTTCGCTTTCTTGGCCATGAGCCCTCCGTCAATCCAGTGAAGTAAATCATCAACGTGCAGCCCTTGGAATCGGCATGCACGGGCGAAATTCTAGCATCGAATTTGTCGGATTGACATTGAGACGTCACGCTTACGGCGGGTTCTGGCTTTCAAGTCGTTTTCTCGTCGCCTAGAACTCGGAGCTCGTGCATTGGCAGGAGCATGACCTCACGATCAGCGCCCGCAAGGGCCACGTGACTTCCGTCGGCTTGTCCGACGGGCAACCAGGCGAGGGGTCGTCGTCAGTTGCGCCGCTCGGATCGGCGTAGGCCGGACCCGCCGAGGCAAGGATAGCGGCAAGGATTTTGTTAGCCTATCGCGTCGCGAGGCGTGATCACGCGGGCGTCTTTGCCCTGAGCAGGAGGCCGGTGGACTGACGTCAGGTAGTGCCGCGAGAGCGCTCGTCTGCGGGGTCGCGCTCTTGCCTCATTTGGCCGGAACGATCCGAAAAAGAAATTTGCTGGGGCGCAATTTTGAATCCTTCGGTGAGCTCGACGTCTGGTCGCACCATTGATCGGGCCGCTTCCTGCGGCCGCGCCGACTATGACGGCGGCGATTGGGCGTGGGAGTTCTTGCGGCGGAATCCCGACTACATTGCCGACTGGCGAAGCTCCGGACCGAAGCATTTGCCCTGCATCACTCTGTGCGATGGGACGAAGCTTTTGCGGCTCAGGCGACGATTCCTGCGCGCAGAAAAGTGGGGATTACACGCCTTTTCCGATCCAAGACTTTGTGCCCAAAAGACAAATGTATTCTGGCATGCCAACGCCTTGAAGCGGGTGGTCAGGTTGAATGCCAAGTGGCCGACAGGAGGCGAAGGGACGCCAGTGCGTCGCCTCGCCGACTTCAATGCCCGTCGGCAGGCGATCATCAATGCCGATGGCGTGCCGCTGGTCATGATGAAGCGCAATGGCGTTTCCGTTCCAGTCGAAATCAGCGGTCTTTCCAACCTGACCGCACCTTTTGTCCCAATCATTGAACTGCATGATCTCGACGACCTCTCAGCTCAGACCGAGCTCTTGAAGCGCCTGCAGCGCTTCACCGACCATGATTTTAGAGCGATTCAAAAGCCTTCCTTTGCGAGCGACGAACGACTTCATCACGCCCTCATCGCGCTCGATGAGAGCATGAATGGCAAAACGTACCGACAGATCGCAATTGCGATTTTCGGGGAGAAGAAAGTGACTGAGGAATGGCACGGTCATAGTCAATTCTTGCGTGATCGCACCCGGCGCCTTGTTGCCAAGGGCATCGAATTGATGAAGGGCGGCTATCGCGACCTTTTGGGTTGATTGAATTTTCCCGTTTTCCTTTTGACGAAATTTCCTCGCGCAGGATGGCGAAACACAAGCGTCCATCTTCGCCACTCCCCAAAACGCTCGCGATCTGACGACGCTTCTTCTTGCATTCTCTGGTTGTGCTGAGTGCGGGAAGGAAAAGTTGGATGACGACGAAACTTGACGACAAGGAACCGGGCAAGCCGTTCCTCAACACGGTGGAGGCAGCCGCCTGGCTGCGGCTCACCAAGAATACGCTGGAGAAGATGCGGGTGCAGGGCCGGGGACCCACCTACCGCAAGCACGGACGCTACGTCCGCTATCACATCGAAGACCTCGTGGAATGGTCTCATGCGAGCAAGAGGAGGTCGACCTCCGATGCCGAATGATCGCAAACGACTGTGGCGCCAGGCCACGACTCTGTCGGCCATGTGCGCCGGCGTCATCACGCTCCTGATATCGTCCGCGCCCGCGGTGCCGCTTCTGATCTACAACGCTACCGGCAGCGCGCCGCTCGGCTTTTACTATCTGGAGCAGAGGCTGCCTGTGCGCGGCGAACTCGCGGTGTTCAAGCCGCCTCCCGGGATCGAACTCCTCATTGTCGCGCACGAGATCTTGCCCGTCCCCGTACCCCTCCTGAAGCGGGTCGAGGCGATCGGCGGAGACGAGATCTGCCGTGCAAAGATGCCGATCGGCTCCATTTCCATCAACGGCAAAGTCGTGGCCGAGGTGCTCGACAAGGACCGGGAAGGGCGGCCTCTGCCGGCCTGGGAGGGCTGTATGAGGCTGGTGGAAGGAGAATATTTCCTGCTGCAGCCGCACCCGAACTCCTTCGACTCGCGGTACTTCGGGCCGGTGCTGCGTTGCGATATTCTGGGTGTCGCGCTGCCGATCTGGACGTGGAATCCCGATCTTTGACGTCAAGAAACCACAGCGTTCGTGCGCGTCAGAAAGGGGCGCGCACGCGCTTTGCGGCGCGCGATCGCCACATCTGTCGGGGACGAGTCGCGGCGCTTACCCAAGCGGTCATCCATCGCGAACAAGGGGCAGAGGAAGAGAGTGCCCGGCGGCTACACATCGGGCAGCTCGTGATATCAGTCGTCAGTTTCCCGGTTCGCAAGCGCCCGTAATCGAAACGCTGCAACGCGACATGACCATAGGCTTTCGGGGTTGCTTCTGAAGGACCCTTGCTCGTGCGGCAACAGTTCGCGGAGAAGTGGGACATTAACGTGCTGATGGATTCGGCGATGCCTTCGGGCCGCGCTCTACTCGTCGCTTCGCTCCTCACGAGCGACCCCACGGTGTCTCGCGCCTTCGGATAACGCTCGTTATCCCAAGCTCTCGGAAACAGTGGCCGTTCGCATGCCAATTGCCAAGTCGCGTCGGCTATTTCGCCAGGATTCCCACCAGCCGACGTGTGGGGCAGGCGCTGTTGCGGGATCCACCGCAACGATCCGGATGGCATTCTGTCGGAAATCGCCGCGGGTACCGAGAGTCTGTTGGCGTGGAAGCTTGGCCCGGGGAACCAGCTGCCGGGAGACCACGAGGAAGGCAAACGGGAGGGCAAGATAAAAGCACCGGCGCTACAAAGCGCCTAAGCCGTTGTCTGCACATCCAAGATTTGACGCTGCCTGGGTCGTCACTGTCGCCACATTCGAACCAACCCAATGTCGAACTTGGGCAATTGCGTCTGCGTCTTGGCGCACGCTCCTCGGCCCCACATATCGCTGGCTCATTCAAGCGCCGGATACGGGCCATGCGAGAGATCGACGACGAATTCGATGTGAAGCTCGGGCGGATCGGCAACCGCAGAGCTGCGAGAGCGACCAGCTATCTTCGACGAGTCCGCCAGGAAGCCGCCAAGGCCGGCGCCAGTGCGCGGGCCGGTTCGACATTCATCGGCAGCCGCATCGCCCGCGGCCACGCGCAAGGTACGATGTTGGCTCAGCGCGGACGAAGCCAGGGACAGCGCCGTGTCGTGATCAAGGCCCGGATCGTGCGGATCAAGTCAGGCGAGCTAGGCGCTGTGCGGGCGCACCTCCGATACGTCCAGCGCGACGGCGTCACTCGCGAGGGCGAGCCGGGGGAGCTCTATAACGCCGGCAATGATCGCGCCGACGGCAAGACCTTTGCGGAGCGCAGCGCCGGCGACCGTCACCAGTTCCGCTTCATCGTGGCGCCGGAGGACAGTGCGGAACTGGCGGCTTTGAAGCCCTTCGTCCGCGACCTGATGTGGCAGATGGAGCAGGATCTCGGCACCAGGCTCGACTGGGTTGCCGCTGATCATTTCAACACCGGCCATCCCCACACCCACATCGTCCTGCGCGGCAAGGATGGCGAAGGAAACGACCTTGTCATCGCACGCGACTATATCGCTCATGGCTTTCGGTCACGGGCCGCGGAGTTGATCACACGAGAACTCGGCCCTGAAACCGAGATCGAGATCGCGCGCAAGCTTCAGCAGGAGATCACGGCCGAACGGCTGACGCGGCTCGACCGGAGCGTCCTGCGAGATTCACCCGGGGGAGTTCTAGAAGTGGGGGCGCTGTCTGGACGGGAGCCCGCTTGGCAAACGGCGCGGATCGGGCGGCTGCGCACCTTGGAGCGAATGGGGTTGGCAGAGGAGACTGAACCTGGGCGTTGGCAGATCGACCCTAAGCTCGAGCCAAAGCTCAGGCGCATGGGGGAACGCGGCGATATCATCAAGACCATGCACCGGGAGATGGCTGCGGCGGGAGTTTCGAGGGCGGCCGGCGATTACGCGATCTTCGATCCAGAACGAGATGGCCAGCGTCTGGTCGGGCGGGTCGTTGGCGAGGGATTCGCGGACGAGCTGACGGAGCGCCGATATGTCGTGATCGACGGAGTGGACGGGCGGACGCACTACGCCGAGGTCGGCAGCCTCGGTGCCAAAGAGGAAGCCCCCGTCCGCAACACGATCCTGGAACTCCGACCGCGGGCCGCTGAACCGCGCGCAATCGATCGGACGATTGCAGAGATCGCCGCCGCCCATGGCGGCATCTACAGCGATCGTCTGCATCGGGAATTCGATCGGCAGGCCTCGGGCGAATTTATCGGATCCCACGTGCGGCGCCTGGAGGCGATGCGGCGCGAAGGGATGGTGACCCGTCTGGCCGATGGCAGTTGGAGCGTCGGGCAGGAGTACCTCAACCACGCGCTTCGATACGAGAAGCTCCAGCGCTTGCGTAATCCGGTCCGGGTTGCGGTGCTGTCATGGCAAAGACTTGAAGATTTGCCGCAGGCACTGGGCGCTACCTGGCTTGATCGCAAGCTCGTTGGCAAGGAGCCCAATGAACTCGCATCGACCGGCTTTGGTGCGGAGGTCGAGACCGCGTTGCGAACGAGGCGGCAATGGTTGGTCGAGCAGGGGTTGGCGCGAGAGGAAGGTGGTCAGGTGCGCTTCGCACGGAACCTGCTCGGGGCACTCGAGGCGCGCGAGCTGACGCAGGCCGCGGCGGAAATATCCGCCCGCTCCGGTCTTGAACATGTCAACGTCAAACCCGGCGACAAGATCGAGGGTGTCTACCGGCGTATGCTGACACTGAACAGCGGGCGGTTTGCCCTGATCGAGCGGTCCCACGAGTTCGTGCTTGTGCCTTGGCGGCCGGTGCTGGAGAGGGCGCGCGGGCAGCTGGTCACCGGCAGCGTGGGAGGAGAGGGCATTTCCTGGTCGATCGGCATCAAGCGAGGGATTGGACGCTGAAGGGCGAGAGGGCTTTGAAGGTTCAGCTTGCCTGCGAAGCCATTCGCGTGAAGGCTTCCAATCGTCTATTCTTGCGAAAACAGTATAACTGGCGAAGAAGCTGGACGCGATTGTTCTCGCGGGCTTGACAAGAGTTAGCCGGGAGCAAGGCCAACCTTGTATCTCCGCGCAAGCTGCCAGAACCAATCCTGATCCAGGTCGGTCGCCCGATCGATCTCTCGGACCGAGCCGCGCGCGCGGTCGAAGATTGCATAGCAAAGGCCTTCGTCGTCGTGGCGGGCGTAGTAGGCGATGCCGTGGGGACGGAGAGGATGGTCGAATAGCGCCTTCGACCAGGCTTGGGGCGCGTCGTAAGGCAGCCCACCATGGACCACCTCGGCGGTTGCGCCGAGGATCGCAAGGGAAGGGCCAGCTAGTCTGATCAGCTCGAGATCGGCGGAAATTTCAAGACGAACGTAAGCCTTGCGCCGAAGCAGGCCGGCGTCGATCAGCGTCCGTCCCGGAGCTCGGAGGAACGTTTCCGCGAATGCGCCGAAGGGCTCCCGAGCTGCATAGAGAACGCCGTAGCTTCCGTCGGGAGCATTTAGCCGGCCCAAGCGCGACGTGTCGAAGAAGATTGGATCGTATTCGGCGGTGTAGAATCGATGAACGACCGTACCCCGCCGCAATCGAACAAGACGGGGACGACGACGATCGAGATCGTCCGGTGGCAACGGAACGGTCACGCGCCTTGCTGAGCCATTCGCTGGGCGGCCTCGACAACGAGTTCGATCTTTCCTTCCTTGAGGAGGTCGATGGGCTTGCGGCCACCGAGCCGATCATCAGGCTGAGCCAGGAAATTCAGAACAGTCCAGGGGTTGTCGGTTGGCAGCGCCTCGTGAACCGCCTTGAGTCCCTCAACGACGGTACCGTCTGCGTTGAACTGAAGGGTCGGATAGCTGCGGTGGTTGCTTGGGCCGGGAACGGCCAGGAGGCTACCTTCCTGCACCCTCTTGTCGATCGCTTGACGCGAGATACCCCTCAGAAGCGTCCTGACTTGCTCCAGATCGTAGGCACCTCCGGATCGTTGTAGGTCCTCCTGCGCGATCTTGACGCCTTCGAGAACGGCCAAGGCGCGTGCATCGGGTTCAAATGCGGCTTTGTTGACGATTGGCAGCTTGGTCTTATGGGTCTTGGAGAAATAGCGGACCTCGTAGCTCGCCAATTGCTTGTGACGCTCGCGGAACTTTTTCAGATCAACTCCGCTGGTAGAGACAATCGCTACCTTCGCCCCTCGAGGAAGAGCAAGGTCCTTCAGGCTCATCGGCTTTCCGACTACGATCATAGCGCCGGCGTCGGGGCCGGATTCCGCGTCGGAAGAAGATGACGAGGTTTTCGATTGCGTCTTGGACATGATTGAAAGCTCCGCTCTCAATATCGGGAACCAGAGCAACTTTGTCAACTTTTACAACTAGGATGCGGCTCCTGTAGAGCCGATGGGACTTGTCTGGAATGGGGCGGCGTTGCCTTAAAAACATCATGTTAATCAATTGGATAGATCTGATTTGGTTGGTATTCGCCGCATTCTTTGCGGCGAATATGCAGGCTAATCTCCGCACCTCTGGTGGAACTCTCGGTCCTTGCGGTTCCCTGCCGCGCGGGCATTTCATCGCCATGGCGGGCCGCGCGTCCACTTTGCTCTCGCAAGGTGCAGGACGTTTGAAGGGCAGCCGTGGAATCCGCGAGCGCGGAGAGTTGATCGTTCGCGCGAATAGTACTTTGGCGAAACGATTGGACGCGCCTCGTCGGTTTGATCCTGAAAATGAACTCTCGAACGAGATGCGCTCGATTCGTTTGCTTGTCCGCTCACAATGCTTGTGAGGCGAGCAATCAGCCGGGCCGGACGAATGATCCAGATTGGTCATGCTGTTCACCTTCTATTGAGGTGTTTCCTTAAGCGCGCCGAAACTGGCGCATCGACGATCTCGCAATGAAGGGCTTGATCGACACGGATCTCGTTGTCGCGCGCGTTTTTTATTCCGGTTGAGTGCGCGACGGACTCCCGCTTTTCATCTCGCCGCGCTCGTTCGCGAGAGTTGAGTGGGGCGGAAAATGTTTCCGGCAAAAATCTACGTCGGCCAGATCACGGTCGTCTTCGGCATCGTCGTGGTGTCGACATGGGGCGCGACGCAATGGACCGCCGCTGCACTCGGCTATCAGCCGCGTTTGGGTGAGCCCTGGTTCTTGATCATCGGCTACCCCGTCTATCTGCCCTGGCGAATGTTCGAATGGTGGTTCGCCTACGAGGCCTATGCGCCCAAGATCTTCGAGGAGGGCGGAGCCATTGCCGCCGGCGGCGGTATCGCAGGCGCGCTTTTTGCGATCGTTAATTCGGTGTGGCGCGCGCGCCAAAGCCAGTTGGTGACGACTTACGGTTCGGCACGCTGGGCAACGCCGAAGGAAATCAAGGCGGCCGGCCTGTTCGCGTCCAAGGGCGTTTTCTTAGGGCGCCTCGAGAACAACTATCTGCGCCACGATGGACCGGAGCACGTCATGTGCTTTGCGCCGACTCGCTCGGGGAAGGGCGTGGGGCTGGTGTTACCCACATTGCTGTCGTGGACCTCGTCTGCGGTGGTGCACGACATCAAGGGCGAGAACTGGGAACTGACCTCCGGCTGGCGTTCGACGTTCTCGCATTGCCTTCTGTTCAATCCCACGGATGAGCGGAGCGCCCGCTACAATCCGCTGCTCGAGGTGCGTAAAGGGGCGGCCGAAGTCCGCGATGTCCAGAACATCGCCGATATCCTGGTCGATCCCGAAGGGGCCCTTGAACGTCGCACTCATTGGGAAAAGACGAGTCATTCCCTGCTCGTCGGTGTCATCCTTCATGTCCTTTACGCCGAAGAGAAGAAGACGCTAACCCGCGTCACCGAGATCTTGGCCGACCCTGCGCAATCCTTTGAGAAGACGCTCAGGATCATGCTGGCGACCAATCACCTCGGCACCGAGGCGGACCCAAAAGTGCATCCGGTCGTCGCCGCGACCGCACGAGAGCTGCTCAACAAGTCCGAGAACGAGCGCTCCGGCGTCCTGTCGACCGCCGTGAGCTTTCTCGGGCTCTATCGCGATCCCATTGTCAGCCGAAACACCGAATCCTGCGATTGGCGCATCGCCGACCTCGTGAGCGCAGATAGGCCGGTCACTCTGTATCTCGTCGTTCCGCCATCGGACATCAGCCGTACCAAGCCACTGATCAGGCTGATCCTCAACCAGATCGGTCGCAGGCTGACCGAGACGCTGAACACCAAGGTAGGCGACCGCACGCAACGCCAGCTTCTGATGATGCTGGACGAATTTCCCGCACTTGGCCGGCTCGATTTCTTCGAAAGCGCGCTCGCGTTCATGGCCGGCTATGGCATCCGCGCCTATCTGATCGCGCAGTCGCTGAACCAGATCGCAAAGGCCTACGGCGAGAACAACGCGATCCTGGACAATTGTCACGTCCGCATTGCCTTCGCCGCCAATGACGAGCGCACCGCCAAGCGGATCTCGGATGCCCTCGGCACCGCGACGGAACTGCGGGCCCAGCGCAACTATGCCGGTCATCGGCTGGCGCCCTGGCTTGGCCATGTCATGGTCAGCCGTCAGGAGACCGCACGTCCTTTGCTGACGCCAGGCGAAGTGATGCAGCTGCCGCCCGACCAGGCCATCGTGCTGGTGTCAGGGCTTGCGCCGGTCCGGGCGATCAAGCTTCGGCACTATGAGGACGCAAACTTCGTCGGTCGTTTGCGCAAGGCACCAACCTTGGCAGGCGATGAATACGCCGATCGGCCTCCGGCGCGCCTCGATGATTGGCGCGGCCAAGTGCGAGCCGCCGACGACCGCCTTGCGACACTGCCTTATCGCGAGCTCACGCAGACCGGCGGCGAGGAAGGCAGCCTCAAGCAACAATTGGCGGTGTTCGACGAAGCCGCACCGGCTGTGAGCGACCCTCGCGCCTTGGAGGAGCGACTGCTCGACGATGAGTCCGATGTCGCCGCCGATCGCAGCCAGATGCAGCAAGCCGCAAACGCATCCAGCACGGTACGCCGAGCTCACGCCGTCACCCGCGACGACGACGATCTTCTCCCCTCATTCTGAAGAGTATTCCCGATGAAACCCAAACTGTCAGCCTATGTCAGCGATAGCGTGGCGCAGCGGCTCGAGCTCGCAGCCAAGCGTCCCGGAGCCAACAAGTCAGCCATTGTCGATGCGGCGCTGGATCGCTTTCTCAATCCCGAGCGGGACACGAGCGGGGATGCGGCGCTGATCCGAAGGCTCGACCGGATGAGCCGGCAGCTGGAACGGGCCGACCGCGACGTGAGCGTGCTGGCGGAGACCATCGCGCTCTTCATCCGCTACTACCTGACCATCACCCCGCCATTGCCTTCCCAAGATCAGGACGCGGCGCGTGCGCTCGGACGCGAGCGGTTCGAGATGTTTGTCGCCCAGGTCGGCAAACGCGTCGCCTCCGGTGGCCGGCTTGTGGCCGACGTCATGGACCGCGTCAGCGCCTCGAAGCCGGATCTCTTCATGCGGAACCTCGAGGAGGGCGCCCCGCTGGGAGCCGCCCAACCCAGCGATATCGGAACCCCCGCGCAGAGCGCGACGGGTGAACCGCCGGAGCATTCTCCGGCAGGGCGAGAGGAGGTCGGCAATGTCTGATCTCCTCTCGCCAGAAACTCGCGAACGGCGCCGCGGCATGCTGCGGACCGCGATGGGACCTGCAATCGCGCTAGCTTTGGAAGAGCCAGATGTCGTCGAGGTCATGGTCAATCCCGATGGCAGGCTTTGGCTTGATCGGCACGGGACGGGCCGCGCTGATACCGGTGTCGTTCTGACGCCGCAGGAGTCGGAACGGATCATCCGGCTCGTTGCCAGCCACGTGCGGGCGGAAGCGAGCGGCTCGTCTCCAATCGTCTCGGCCGAGTTGCCCGAAACCGGCGAGCGCTTTGAAGGCATATTGCCGCCGGTCTCGCTTGCGCCGTGCTTCGCCATCCGCAAGCCCGCAACGACGACGTTCCGCCTGTCCAACTATGTCAAGGCACAGATTGCCTCGCCATTGATGGCAAAAGTGCTGACCGCCGCCGTCACGGAGGCGCGCAGCATCCTGATCGCCGGCGGCACCGGATCCGGCAAGACGACGCTTGCCAATGCGCTTCTTGCCGAGATCGCCGGCCTCGAAGAGCGGGTGGTGATCATTGAGGATACTCGTGAGCTGCGCTGCGATGCCAAGGATGCCGTGACGCTCCGTACCAAGCCGGGGGTGGCGAGCCTTGCCGATCTTGTTCGTTCCACACTGCGCTTGCGGCCAGACCGCATCATCGTCGGTGAGGTCCGAGGCGCCGAAGCCCTCGATATGCTCAAGGCCTGGAATACCGGTCACCCCGGCGGAATAGCCACCGTCCATGCCAACTCTGCCCGCGCTGCCCTCTACCGGATCGAGCAGCTCATCCAGGAAGCGGTCACAACAGTGCCGCGCCGGCTGATCGCCGAGGCGATCGACCTGATCGTCTTCATCAAGGGGCGGGGGCCCGCACGGCGCATCGAGACCGTCGCCGAGCTCAAAGGCCTCGATCCTTCAGGCGACTACCAGCTCGAAACTCCGCCCGGACTTCCAAACACCTCCCATCGCCCCTGACCTGAAGGAGACTGCAATATGTCCATTCGACTGCGTCTAAAAATGCGTTCTCGTCTGCGTAGCCTCTGCTCGATCAGCGGGTTTCCCTTGATGGAGCTTGGCGCAGCGTCGGCCTGCATGCTTCTCAGCATCTCGGCGGCGCATGCCGCGGGTTCTGGCATGCCGTGGGAGGCTCCGCTCGAGCGTGTCCTGGAATCCGTCCAGGGGCCTGTCGCCAAGATCGTCGCCGTCATCATCATCACCGTGACTGGCATTTCGCTGGCGTTCGGCGACACCTCCGGCGGCTTTCGCAAGATGGTCCAGGTCGTGTTCGGCCTCTCGATCGCCTTTGCTGCCAGCTCTTTCTTCCTGTCGTTCTTCTCGTTCGGTGGCGGAGCACTGATCTGATGAGCGCGGAAGGTTTTGAACTCGTGCTTCACCGCTCGCTGACCGAGCCCATCCTGATCGGCGGCGCGCCACGTGCCGCCGCCATCCTGATCGGGACCTTGTCGGCCGTGCTGGCACTCGGTTTGCGGCTTTGGCTCGCAGGCTTCGTGCTCTGGGTCATCGGCCACAGCGCGGCCGTGTGGCTGGCCAAACGCGACCCGGCCTTCGTCGAAGTCGCCATCCGTCACACCAAGCACAAAGGGCGGCTCGCATGCTGAACTTGAAAGAATTCCGCGGCAATGCCCATCGCCTGGCGGACTGGTTGCCATGGGCGTGCCTGGTCGCTCCAGGCGTCATCCTCAACAAGGATGGCAGCTTTCAGCGGACGATACGCTACCGCGGGCCGGACCTCGACAGTGCGACCGAGGCCGAACTGATGAGCGTCACTTCACGCGTCAACAACGTTCTGAAACGTTTCGGTTCAGGCTGGGCTCTCTTCTTTGATGCTACTCGTATTCCGACCGGCGAATATCCGCGGTCGGAATTTCCAGATGCGGTGTCCTGGCTGGTGGATGAAGAGCGGCGGGCAGCGTTCTCCGGCGCCGCTGGCGCGGCATGGGAGGATCCGTCTCGACCCGCCGGGCAGCATTTCGAGAGTGTGCTCCATCTGACGTTGATGTACCTGCCGCCTGCCGAAAGGGTCTCGCGCCTCGAAGGTCTGTTTCTCGAGCGCCCCAAGGAGGGGCATAGCGTTGGGGAAAGGGGGAAGCGCCTTCGTCGCGGTCAATCGATCGAAAGTCCGGCGCAAAATGACGGCGAGATTGACGACCAGCAGCGATTTGATAGCAACGAGAAAGGCTATCGCGATCACCTTCAGAGGTTCGTCCAGGAAACCGACCGCGCGATCGATCTGCTCTCGTCGGTGTTGCCTGAAATTTGGCCGCTCAATGATGCGGAGACGCTGACCTATCTCCATAGCTGCGTCTCGACCAAGCGCCATCCGGTCAACGTTCCCAGGATTCCAGCCTATCTCGATTGCTTCCTGAGCGATGAGCCATTGACCGGGGGATTATCCCCGGCGATCGGGCGGAGGCATCTACGCGCGCTGACTGTTCTTGGGTTTCCGCATGTCACCTTTCCTGGCCTGCTCGACGAACTAAACCGGCTTGGCGTTGCCTACCGCTGGGCAACCCGGTTCATTCCGCTTGATCGCACGCAGGCGAACGCGACGCTATCGCGCTACCGACGGCAGTGGTTTGCCAAGCGGAAGTCGCTTGCCGCCATCCTCAAAGAAGTCATGTTCAATGAGCAGGCGGTGTTGCTCGATACGGACGCCAGCAACAAGGCGCTCGACGCCGACGCAGCGCTCTCCGAGCTTGGCGACGATCTGGTTGCCTTCGGCTATATCACCACGACCGTCACGGTAAGCGACGAGGACTCGCATCAAGCGGACGAAAAGATTCGTGCGGTCGAGCGGGTGATCAATAGCCGCGGGTTTACGGCCATCCGCGAGAGCGTCAATGCGGTTGAGGCCTGGCTCGGCGGTCTGCCGGGCCAAGCCTATGCGAATATCCGCCAGCCGATCGTCCACACGCTGAACCTCGCCCATATGTGTCCGCTGTCGGCGGTATGGGCTGGACCTGAGCGGTGCGAGCACCTTGATGGCCCTCCGCTTCTGATCGCCAAGACCAAAGGCGCGACGCCGTTCCGGTTGTCGCTCCACGCCGGCGACGTCGGGCACACCATCATTGTCGGTCCGACCGGAGCGGGCAAGTCGGTCCTGCTTTCGATGCTGGCGCTTCAATTCCGACGCTACCCGAACGCGCAGCTGATCACGTTTGACAAGGGCCGGTCGGCGCGGGCCACGACGCTGGCGCTATCGGGGGCATGGTACGAGCTCGGCGCCAAGGGCGGCATCGCCTTTCAGCCGCTCAAGGACGTTGAGGAGGAGGGCGCTCGGCTCTGGGCGCTCGACTGGCTCTGCGGCGTGCTCGCACATGAGCGCGTGACCGTAACGCCGGAAGTCAAGGAGACGCTCTGGTCCGCGCTGAGGAGCCTCGGCTCTGCGCCCGTCTCACAGCGGACGATGACCGGGCTAGTGGCGCTGCTTGCCCGCGATGCGCTGCGCCAGGCATTGCAGCCCTACACGTTGGAGGGACCGTACGGCCGTTTTCTGGATGCGGACGCCGACCGCCTTTCCGGTGCGGACGTACTCACCTTCGAAATGGAAGAGCTGATGGCGTTGCCCGGCCTGGTGGCGCCCGTCCTGACCTATCTCTTCCACACCCTCGAAGGCCGTTTCGACGGCCGGCCCACGCTGCTGGTGCTGGATGAGGCCTGGGTGTTTCTGGACGATCCGCTGTTCGCGAGCCGCATTCGGGAATGGTTGAAGACGCTGCGCAAGAAGAACGTCTCGGTTATTTTTGCGACCCAGTCGCTGGCCGACATCGCCGACAGCCAGATCGCGCCCGCGATCATCGAATCCTGTCCAAGTCGAATATTTCTGCCGAACCCGCGTGCGCTGGAGCCGACCCAGACCGAGACCTATCGCCGGTTCGGTCTGAACGATACGCAGGTGCGCCTAATTGCGGAAGCATTCCCCAAGCGCGACTACTATTTGCAGTCCCGTGCCGGCAATCGCCTGTTCGAACTTGGCCTCGGACCGGTGGCGCTTGCCCTGGTCGCGGCATCCTCGCCCGAGGATCAGCGAGCGATCGACGCCGTCCTGGCCCGCTCTGGTCCCCGTCACTTTGCCAAGCGCTATCTCGCTGAGCGAGACATGCACTGGGCCGCGAACCTGATCAGCACCTTCGAACAAGCCCACGAGATCTGACCTCAACCTCTATCCCCTGGAGTCCTCCATGCTTGAAAGTATCGGCCGCACGTTCTTGGGTACAACCTCAAGAGTTATCATAACAACATTGCTATCTTTCGTGATCGCGGTGAATGGGTCCCGACGGCTAGGGGCGTTCGATATCGTCTTTGATCCCACCAACTACGGCCAGAATCTTCTGACCGCCGCGCGCGCGCTGGAGCAGATCAACAATCAGATCCGAAGCCTCGAAAATCAAGCGCGGTCGCTTCTCAATCAAACCAAGAATCTCGCGAGCCTGCCCACAAGCGTCGTTGGTCAGCTCACCTCAACGATCAATCAGATGAATGGTCTCATTGCCCAGGCGAAAAACCTTTCATTTGATGTTCAAAAGACACAGCAGGACTTTGAGCGGCTTTATCCCCGCCAATATGCGGCAGCCGTTTCGTCCGACAAGATGGTTCTGGATGCGACGTCGCGATGGGATAACAGCTACGACGGGCTGAAGCAGTCGCTCACCATTCAATCGGCCATCGTCAGCTCTCTGGACCAGGACGGCCAGACCCTTCGAACGCTGATGGCGAATTCGTCCGCTGCGGTCGGCTCACTCCAGGCCCAGCAGTCCGGTAACGAACTGCTCGGTCTCCAGATCAAGCAGTCGCTGCAGACCCAGGCTCTTCTGGCAACGCAGGCGCGAGCAGATACGTTGCGAGCGGCCGAACAGCAAGCCTCGTCCGCCGCCGCGAAGGAGCGCTTTAACCGCTTCATCGGCGATGGCCATGCCTACACCGGCGGAAAGTAGGTGAGGGCGCCATGGCTGATCTCTCCGTCATTGACCGCTTCACCGAGACATTCTCTCGCTATATCGACTCCGGCTTCGGGCTCCTGTCAGGCGATGTCTCCTTCCTGAGTTCCACGTTGATCGGCATCGACCTGACGCTTGCCGGACTTGCCTGGAGCATGCGCGCCGACGACCACATCATGGTCACGCTCGCCAAAAAGGTGCTGTATGTCGGCGCCTTCGCGTTCATCATTGGCAACTTCAAGAGCTTTGCCGATATCGTTTTCGCCTCGTTCTCCAGCATCGGTCTGAAGGCCGCGGGCGGGAGCTTGAGTGCGGCCGACCTGGCGCGGCCGGGCTTTGTCGCCTCGGCCGGGTTTACGGCCGCTCATCCTCTGCTGGAGGAGACCGGCCAATTCTCGGGCTTTGACGTCCTGACCAATCTGCCGACGATCCTGATCCTGCTGTTCTGCTGGATCCTGATCGTGCTCGCTTTCTTCGTCCTCTCGGTGCAGCTCTTCGTCACGTTGATCGAGTTCAAGCTGACGACGCTCGCAAGCTTCATTCTCGTGCCGTTCGCGTTGTGGGGAAAGACCGCCTTCCTCGCCGAAAAAACCCTCGGCAACGTCGTCGCTTCAGGGGTCAAAGTGATGGTTCTCGCGATCATCATCGGGATTGGCTCGACCATCTTCGGTCAGCTCGCAAGCACTTTGACGCGCCCGGTCGACATCGTGTCGGCCATGAGCTTGTTGCTCGCGGCCCTTTCGCTGTTCGGCCTCGGCATCTTTGGCCCGGGAATCGCGGCCGGGTTGGTCTCAGGTGCGCCCCAGCTCGGTGCCGGTGCTGCCGCAGGAACGGTGGCAGGCGCGGCGGCTGTGGTGATCGGCGGCGGAGCGGTGGCAGCCGGAGGCTTAGGCCTTGCGGCAGGCGGTTCAATGACCGCCGTCCGCTCTGCGGCATCGCTCACGGGCACCTCTTCTTCTGCGGGCACAGCGGCCGGCGCCTTGGCGGCGGGTCAAGTCTCGAGTGCCAGCACGGGCGGCACAGCGAGTAGTGGAGCCGCGGCGGGCGCGGGTCGAGCAACCGCCTCCTCGGGACGGGGACACGCGAGGGAAGCAGCACAAGTCGCTGCTCACACCCTGAAGGAGGGCGACAAAGGCGGGCATTC
>Ga0065165_1002136_pt1 | contig 17953 bp, 10 predicted proteins | sample AraplaMF_Cvi_mMF_FD_63813 | JGI IMG/M metagenome (GOLD analysis project Ga0065165, IMG submission 63813) | Arabidopsis root microbial communities from the University of North Carolina, USA - plate scrape MF_Cvi_mMF (version 2) (version 3) | ecosystem: Host-associated > Plants > Roots >...
TGCATAATGTAAGAGTTCACATTATCCATCAGGTTATACCGAAGGTTATTAATAGCCTGCTTCTTCAGGAATTCATCGTCAAGCAGAAACAGCGACTCGATGCGGCGGTCGAAACTGCGCACCATGGCATCTGCACTACCAATGTATACTTTCGGGTCTCCACCGTTATGGAACGAATAGATTCGCGAATGTTCGAGGAACTCTCCTACTACGGAAATCACCTCGATGTTGTCGCTTAACCCTTTACGACGCGGACGGAGACAGCACATGCCGCGAATAATCAGCTTGATTTGTACACCTGCCTGCGAGGCAGCGTAGAGTTCATCTATAAATTCCTTATCCTGAAGCGAGTTCAGTTTGATCACGATTCCCGACGGAACACCCTGCCGTGCATTTTCGGCTTCCCGTTTCACCAGGTTACATAGCTGAATGCGCATGTCGCGCGGCGATGTAATCAGGTTGCGGTAGGCTGTAGGCTGAGAGTGTCCGGTAATTACGTTGAAAAACTCCGATACGTCGTTCGCGTAAATCTCCTTTGTGGTAAGCAAACCGATATCCACATAAAACCGCGAAGTGGTTTCGTTGTAGTTGCCGCTTGAAAGGTGTACGTAACGAAACACTTTATCTTCGTCTTTACGTACAATAAGCAACAGCTTGGTGTGTGTCTTCAGACTGCTCACGCCATAAATCACAAAACATCCGGCTTTTTGGAGACGTTGCGCTTCGCGAAGGTTGTTCTCCTCATCAAAACGCGCCTTTACTTCAAATAGTACGGATACGTGTTTACCATTTTCGGCAGCCCGTAGCAACGCCGCGGTAATCCGCGAGTCTCGCGCCACACGATAGATGGTGATTTTAATGGAAAGCACATACGGATCATCGGCCGCCTTTTCCAAAAGCTCCAGTACCGGCTCCATGGAATTGTACGGATGATGCAACAGAATGTCGCGTTCTTTAAGCACTTCGAAAAGATCGCGTGTACCCTGTTCCGGGAAGTTTAGCGGCTTGATCGGATCAGGCGGCTGTACACGTTTGCTCTTGAAATCCTTGTGGCCGATAATCTGCATCAGACCGGTGAAATCGATCATGCTATCGCGCGACACGTGGAATATGTTGTAATCGTCAAGATCCCACTGGATTTTGAGCAAACGCATCATCCACGGATCGGGATTTTCTTCTACTTCCAGTCGAACTACACGTCCGGAACGACGGGTCTTGAGCTTGCGCTTCAGGTCTTCCAGGAAGTTCGATTCAATATCCTCACTTTCCTCCAGCGTAAAGTCTCCATTCCGGTTTATCCGGAACAGGTTAATGCTGGTGATCTCTACATTACGGAACAGGTTGTGAATATTATGCCGAAGAATCTCTTCAATCGGTACAAACTGTATCACATCACCGCCATAGATTTCAAAAAAGCGCGGCAGATTTTGCGGCACCTGGATGAAGGATACTTTCTGCGGATGGTTGGCTTCGGTGGGGTTCTTGGTAACCACGCCGAACAGCAACCGGTTATTCATAAGTGTCGGAAACGCGTGATAGGTATCGAATACCATCGGCGTAAGCATCGGGTAAATGGTCTTGTTAAAGTACTCATCTACATGCTGGGTATTTTCTACCGATAACTCGTCGTACTGTGCAATAACAAAGCCGTTGCTGTGAAACATCGGCCGCAGTTCCTGTATATAGTGGTCGTTTTGATCTTTGCAGAAGTTCTGCATTTCCTGCAGCAGCAGTTTACGGAAAGGCTCTTCGCGCAGACCGTTGTAATCAAATCGTTCCTTGCCGTAATCGAGATAGTTGTAAAGACTGCCTACCCGAATGGTACAAAACTCATCCAGGTTAGAGGCGGTTATCGACAAAAACTTCAACCGGTCAAAAACCGTACGGCCCGTGTGCTTGGCCTGTGCCAGCACACGGTAGTTAAATTGAAGCCAGCTTAGATCCCGGCTTATGTAATTGCTCTCCTGGATCTCCTGGTATAATTTCTCTGTCGTTATAACCTCGTCTACAAACACACCCTCCTTTTGCGGCGGAGTCGGTTTATTAGATATCGATTCGGGCATATTTTGCGTTTTTCTCAATAAAGTCACGGCGCGGAGCTACCTCGTCACCCATAAGCATGGAGAACAGGTGGTCAGCTTCTGCTGCCGATTCAATGCTTACTTTCTTCAGCGAACGTTGTGTCGGATCCATTGTAGTGGTCCACAGCTGTTCCGGGTTCATTTCACCAAGACCTTTATAACGCTGCACGTTTACAGAATCTTCTTTACCACCAGCGGCAAGCTCGCGTACAAACCCTTCGCGCTCTTCCTCCGTCCAGCAATAACGCTCTTCACGTCCTTTCTTCACCAGATACAGCGGCGGCAAGGCAATGTATACATAGCCGCTCTCGATAAGATCTTTCATATACCGGAAGAAGAACGTCAGAATCAACGTACGAATGTGGCTTCCGTCCACGTCGGCATCGGTCATGATGATAACCTTGTGGTAGCGCAGCTTGTTCATGTTGAGACCTTTCTCATCATCCGGAGTACCGAACGTGACACCAAGGGCGGTGATCATGTTCTTGATTTCTTCGTTCTCGTAGATTTTATGCTCCTGGGCTTTCTCTACGTTCAGGATTTTACCCCGAAGTGGCAGGATAGCCTGGAAGTTACGGTCGCGTCCTTGCTTGGCGGATCCACCTGCAGAGTCACCTTCCACCAGGTACAGTTCGCAGATGCTTGGATCTGAGCTTGAACAGTCAGACAGTTTACCAGGAAGACCTGTGCCTGAAAGTACGTTCTTACGTTGCACCATCTCACGGGCTTTACGCGCCGCATGACGCGCCTGAGCAGCCAGAACAACCTTGTTTACGATCAATTTTGCCTCACGAGGGTGTTCTTCAAGGTAATTCTGCAGCGCCTCACTAACAGACTGATCTACGGCGCCCATTACATCGGAGTTACCGAGCTTGGTCTTGGTCTGTCCTTCAAACTGGGGTTCCGCCACTTTTACGGATACGATGGCTGTTAGACCTTCGCGGAAGTCGTCACCCGTTATATCGAGCTTTACCTTTTCCAGCAGACCCGATTTATCAGCATAACTCTTCAGTGTACGCGTAAGCGCACGACGGAAACCTGCCACGTGGGTACCACCTTCGTGTGTGTTGATGTTGTTTACATACGATACCAGGTTTTCGGAGTATGAGGTATTATAGCTCATCGCTACCTGAATGGGAATTTCACCCTTATCGTTTTCTACATAGATTGGCGTCTGAATAAGCTTCTCACGAGTGGAATCGATGTATTCCACAAATTCACGCAAGCCACCTTCAGAGTAGAAATCGTTAAAACGAGGCTCTCCGGCTTCATTCCTCTCCCGAAGATCGGTCAATGTAACACGAATTCGGGGATTCAGAAACGCTAACTCGCGCAAACGGGCTGCGATAGTTTCGTAATTGTATTCCGTAATCGCAAAGATTTGCTTGTCAGGAAGGAACTGAATGGTCGTTCCGCGCTTGTCTGATTCGCCAATAACCCGAACAGAATAGTCGGGCTCACCGCGTTGATACTCCTGCTCAAAGATTTTACCATCGCGGTGTACGGTTACGTGCAGTCGTTCAGACAGCGCGTTAACGCAGGTTACACCTACGCCGTGGAGACCACCGGAAACTTTGTATGTGTTCTTATCGAATTTACCGCCGGCGTGAAGCACGGTCATGATTACTTCAAGTGCCGAGCGTCCTTCTTTCTCGTAGATGTCTGTAGGAATACCCCGACCATTGTCAACTACGGTGATTGAGTTATCCTCGTTTACCGTTACTCCAATGGTATCGCAGTGTCCTGCCAAAGCTTCGTCGATCGAGTTGTCTACAACTTCCCATACCAGGTGGTGGAGGCCTTTGATCCCAACGTCGCCGATGTACATCGCCGGACGTTTCCGAACCGCTTCCAACCCTTCTAAAACCTGAATATTACTGGCGGAGTAATCCGCGGGTACGTTAGCTTTTTCTTCGCTCATTGTTAGATTTTGAAACCGTCAAAAATAAACCTTTTTGAACCCCTCACACATCTTTTTGATGAAAAAAAGAAAGTAATTTTTTCAGTATTCAAAGGCTCATGAAACGCCTTTGTTTTTGCTCGTCAACCCTGTAGTTTTACCTATATGCACAACTCCGTTACACTCTTTTTTCTCGTTATCGTAACCATACCGTTCACGACCATTACCGCACAGGTTATGCCCGGCATGAAACGCAATGAAGTTCCGGTTTTTAGATCGCCACAAGACTCTATTCGCCTCGATGAAGTCAATGCTGAAATAGCCGAATGCGAACGCCGGCAATTACCCGATGAAACATGCTTTAAACCCCTGCTCGAAAAACGAAAAAAGATCATTGACGAAGGCGTGCTGCGTTACCGCCGGATCTACAGTCCAACAGAAGGCCACACCTCCTTCGATAGCCTGGCATTAGGCAAAGACCTCAGCACCGTTAAACAGCTCTCCATCAGCCGCCGAAAACTCCGCAAAGTGCCCTCATCCGTACTGGCATGCAGCAACCTCGAAAGACTTGAAATTGTAAACTGCCGCCTACGCCGTATACAGAAAAAACTCAACCGGCTGGACAGTCTTAAAACCCTCGTCATTTTGGGGAACACCTCTTCTAAACCGCTGATCCTCAAAAAGAACAGCCGCATTAAAATACTCGAAATTCACGGCGATAGCCCGGCATCCCTACCCCGCGCGTATACGCCCTTTACAGCCTTAGAAAAACTTGACCTACAATACAACGAGCTAACGAAGTTTCCTGAGGGGACAGACCAAAACGAGGACCTTATCGAGCTCGACCTGCAACACAACCGCATTACGCTAAACGAAGGCATCCGGCAGCCTCATCCCCACGTACACCGGCTATCGTTACAGTACAACGCCATAACGGCTGTACCAGCGTCTATACAGCAATTTGCCAACCTGGAACGACTCAGTCTGAACCATAACAGAATTACCGATATAGCGGCCGAAATCAGCACCTTGAGAAAGCTTCAGTTTTTGTCGCTGTACAATAATCAGCTCTCCTCTATCCCATGGGGATTGTATGAATTACGGGAACTTATTGCAATAGACCTGTACTACAACCACATCGAAACAGTAGAAAACAAAATAACAAACTGGTCAAAACTTGAAGTACTCTACCTTTCCAACAACAATATCCTGGCAATTCCCGCGGCCGTAGGCGCATTACCGGTGCTCGAAGAATTCTATGCCTACAACAACCGCATTACGACAATACCCGACACGCTGGGCAGCCTGAAACGCCTGAAAGTACTACGGCTGAATGAAAACTATATAAAAACAATTCCGGCAGCCCTCTTACGGTTAGATTCCCTCGAAGAACTGGACCTTTCACGCAATTACATTACCGATCTCGACCCTGCCGTTTTCGATTATCCGAACATACAGATCCTGGCACTGGTAAATAACCCGTGGTCCGAACAAACACGAAAAATCATTATCCGCAAAATACCGGCGCTCCGCGCACGCGACGTTCGTGTGCTGATCTCCGAACGCGACGGTGAAAATCAATAACAGGATCAATAAGGCGCTAGGCTTTAGCGTCCCCTTTGGCAGACTTTTTCTTTTTAACTACAGGCGCTTCATCCTCTTCCTCCATCAACATCGCGCGGGCTTTCTGCAACTCGGCTTTTTGAACACTGCTTACCGTAGGATACTCCAGGCCGAGTTCATTGAACTGCTCAAGAATGACCGACGCTATGGCCAGGCGGGTATACCATTTATCATCTGCCGGAATAATATACCACGGCGCATGTTCGGTAGAGGTCGCGCTGATAGCTTCTTCGTACGCTTTCTGATAATCGTCCCAGCGTGCACGCTCGCGCAAGTCGCCAAGTTCAAACTTCCAGTTCTTCGAAGGATCGTCGATGCGCTCCAGCAGCCTTTTCTTTTGCTCATCCGGCGAGAGGTGTAAAAAGAACTTCAGAATAAGCGTTCCGTTCTCACACAGGTTCTTCTCAAAACGGTTGATCTGCTTGAAGCGCCCTTGCCAGAACTCCTTGTCTATCTTTCGCACAGAGTCAACTCCGGGAATCCGTTCCTTCAACACCAGGTCGGGGTGAATACGCGTAACGAGCACATTCTCGTAATGCGACCGGTTATGAATGGCAATTTCACCCCGGGCTGGCAAAGCCTCGTAGTGACGCCAGAAATAATCGTGATCCAGCTCATGCAGCGTCGGTGCCTTGAAGCTTTGAACCTTAACCCCAAGCGGATTAAAGCCCGACATGATATGCTTTACAACACTATCCTTACCCGCCGCATCCATGGCTTGCAGTAAAATCAACACACTGTGGTGATTGTGCGCATAGAGCATATCCTGCATCTCCTGTAGTTGCTTCCGGGTGTCTGCCAACAATACCTCACCCTGCTCCTTGTTCAGCTCCTTACCTTCGTAGCCGGTAGCGTGATCTCGAAGTCTGACCTTCTTTTCAGCCTTGACCCGAAAATTCTTTATAGCGATACCGTCTGTCGTTTTCGTTTTCTTCATAGCAGTGCAATAGGTCGAATAATAGCATAAGCTAGCATAAAACCACATACCACCCAAGCCGCGTGACGCACATCCCAATCCATCGGTGTAACGTAGAAGCCATCGATTGCACAGATCCAATTATCGTCAGTAACGTGTTAATTATCGACACAATCCCCACACATCATCGAAATAGCGGGTTTATTGTTTACCTTTAACAAACCCTCTAACCCTGCTTGTGCATGAAAATCGCGCTACGCTATAGTGCATGCCTTCTTTTGCTGATTTCGTCGTGGACCAACGCTCAAAAGCTACGATTCGACAACTACTCACTCGCACACGGGCTCTCTCAAAGCACTATCGTCAGTATGCTCCAGGACCGTCAGGGGTTTATCTGGATCGGCACCGAAGACGGTCTTAACCGGTTCGACGGCTATACCTTCAAAATATACCGAAAATCCAAAGCGGACTCATTAAACACCATTGGCGGCAACTTCGTATGGGATATGCTGGAAGCCAAAAATGGCCACCTCTGGATCGCGCATGAAGGCGGCATATCACGCTTCGATCCCGTTCATCAACACTTCAAAGTCTACACCATAGGGCACGGCGCAGTTACTGTAAAATCACTGCATCAGACCGACACCGCAGGGCTCTGGATCGGCACAGCAGACCAGGGGTTGTTTTACCTCGACCTCGCCACCGAAAAGATCACACAATACATCAACACCCGGGCATCGTTACTTCCGCACAACAATATTCTCGACATCATTTCATACGACCAGAACAATCTGCTCATTGCCACCCGGGGAGCCGGTATTTTTCTATTCAACCCGCGTGAGTCCTTCCGTCGTGCGCCTCTAAAAAAACCGCAAGACTCTACCCTGCTCGTACGGAACGACGTCTGGAAAATGGTACGGCACAACGAACATTACTGGCTTGGCACACTGCACGGCCTGCTTGAACTGGACAAAAATTTACAGCTCATACAGCATTACCCGCTAAACCATGGCACTATAGCAGAGCAACGCATCTCAACCATGCTCTTCGACAAAAAAGAATCGCTGTGGGTAGCATGCTACGGCGGCGGGCTGGCCCGTGTTAACACAAAAACCGCAACCTACCAATTCAGCAACCACTCCCCTACAGATCCGGGCACACTGGCCAACGATCTCGTGTTCTCATTGCTGCTGGACCGGTCCGAGAACCTCTGGGTCGGAACCTGGATCGCCGGCGTCAGCAAACTTCGCAAAGGCTTCGACAACTTCGCCAACTACTCCAACGACGACATCGGTACGCCCTCAGACTTTATAACCTCCGTAACAAGCCTTCCCTGCGATAAAAAAGAAACCCTGCTGCTGGGTGTTTACGGTGGCGGTATACGCACAGCTTCGCTGGAACGTGGCAAACCGCTAAACTTCAGCGCCTACCACGTTACGCAGGAAGCCCTTGACCGTGCCATTGAACCGCTGAACTGCTTTTACCAGGGCAAAGAAAACCTCTGGGTAGGATCAGATACCGACGGCCTCATCGGCATCCCCATCCGTAACATTGCCTGCGGCACAAAACCAGCCTCCATTGTTCACTACACTGGCGGCGCGGAGCCGCAAAACTTATCCGGCAATACCGTAAAAACCGTGGTAGAAGATCATCAGGGCACTCTGTGGGTTGGCACCATCGCGAACGGCCTCAATAAAATCGCTTCCTCCGGTAACACAATGCCTCCAACCATTACCCGCTATACAAAGAACGAGAACGATCCTACCTCACTTCGCCACAACCGCATCAACCATATTCTGCAAGACCGCGATAAAAACATCTGGGTCGCAACCTCAAACGGGCTCTCCCTCTACACCGATAAGGGTTTTAAACATTTCCTGAGCGGTAAAATCATAACCATGCTGCAAAGCAATACCGGAAGGCTATACGTAGGATCCGAAAACGGACTATTTGAAAACAACCCAAAACAGCCCTTTGTCTTTACCCATGTAGCTGCTCTCGGCGATCAACTCATAAACGCCATACGCCAGGATCACAGCGGCAAAGTATGGATTACAACCAACCAGGGTATGTTTCGATATGATCCCACCACGTTTACCGCCATTCAATTCCGATCCAGCGACGGGTTGCAAAGCGACGAATACAACTTCAATGCAGCCGCAAAAACACGCGATGGCCTGCTGGCCTTTGGTGGCGTCAACGGACTCACATTATTCGACCCGGAACGTTTGCAACTGAATACGCAAAGTCCTCCGGTAGTCGTTACATCCTTACGCATCGCGAACCGCGAAGTCCCCGTGAAAGTATCCGACAACACCAACGAATATGCCCTCGCACAAGACATACGCTACACACAGAAACTAACACTACGGCACGACCAGAACTACCTCACGTTCAACTTTACCGCGCTGGACTTTACCAATCCCACCAAGAACAAGTACGCATACACACTCGAAGGCCTGGATAACGAATGGGTGCAGGCCGACGCCCGGAACAGGTCAGTAACCTACACCAACCTCGCTCCAGGCACGTATACACTCCGGATCAAAGGTACCAACAACGATAACGTATGGAATGAGCAGGGCTCATCCCTTGTCATTACCATTCAACCACCCTGGTGGCAAACCTGGTGGGCCTATATACTATATGCACTGGCCGTTGGCATAGCGCTGGTCGTGTCACGGCGAAACCTCATCCAACGCGAACGCCTCAAAACACAACTCCAGATGGAACACCTGGAAGTTACCAAACTCAAAGAACTCGACGACTTTAAATCAAGGTTCTTTGCAAACATCTCGCACGAATTCCGAACACCGCTCTCGCTCATCATCGGACCAACGGAAAAGCTACTCGCAGAAGAAGGAAAAAGCCGACCAGAACTCAACATCATTCACAACAACAGCCTGTCGCTTCTTAACCTCGTAAATCAGATGCTGGACCTGTCGCTCGTAGAAGCCGGAAGCCTGCAACTGCAGGTACGTCGCACCGATCTCACAACCGGACTAAAGATTTTCACAAGCCCATTCTATTCCCTGGCCGCAAGCAAACGCATCGAACTCTCCATTACCGTACCTTCAACACCGATCGATGGTTATGCCGACCTTTCCTTTCTCGAAAAAATAATAAACAACTTACTCTCCAACGCCGTCAAATACACACAGGCGGGCGGCACAATTGCCTTCCGGGCTGAAGACAAAAACGGATACCTCCTCATCACGGTAACCGACACTGGGATGGGTATTCCAGACAATCAGGGCGACAAAGTATTCGACCGTTTCTACCAGGTGCATGATGTAACCTCCGTTGAAGGCACCGGGCTCGGTCTGGCCCTGACGCGCGAACTGGTAAAAGCGCACAAGGGCGAAATCACCGTAACGAGCGAATGGGGAAAGGGCTCTACCTTTATCGTTACATTACCCATCGCAGAGCAATATTACCGTGCCGAAGAACATCGCAACGAAGCCCTCGGATACGTCCCCGCAAAAGATCAACCCGCGCGCGATACAACGCCACAGATACTGGTCGACATCAACAATACCGCGTCTGACGGGAGCGATAAACCCGTGCTCCTTGTAATAGAAGACAATCCCGAGCTGCGCGAGTTTATAAAATCAACACTGGTCGAAGTCTACACCGTACTGGAAGCTGCCGATGGCGAAACCGGATTACGCATCGCTATCGACAACGTACCCGATATCATCATCACCGATTGGATGATGCCGCGAATGGATGGCGCCACTGTGTGTCGCAACATCAAGTCGACCACCGCAACAGATCATATTCCAATTATACTCCTTACTGCAAAAGCCGGAGTCGAGTCAAGAATCGAAGGGCTTGAAACAGGCGCCGACGATTATCTCACCAAGCCCTTCGACTTGCGGGAACTTCGAATCCGGGTGGCTAACCTTATTGACCAACGAAAAAAATTGCAGGCAAAATATCAGAGTGGTGTCCCCCTTACGTATAAACCAGTAAAGGCCGAATCCGCAAACGATAAATTCCTTAAGCGCCTACAGGAAGTTGTTGAAGAACGAATGAGCGACTCCAAATTTGGTGTTGAAGAAATGGCCCGCGAGATCGGCATGAGTCGCGTACAACTGTACCGCAAACTTACCGCACTCACCAGTCAGTCGGCTGTAGAATACTTGCGATCGTATCGACTCGAACGTGCTGCAGACCTCCTTCGTCAGGGAGCAGGCAATATTGCGGAGATTGCCTTCCAGGTAGGCTTCGATAACCCCTCATATTTCACGAAAACTTTCCGCGAGCATTTTGGAAAGTTACCTTCCGATTTAGTCAAATCGTGATTTTTGACTCAAAAATAAGGGTATGTAACAACTTTACTATTCCTTGAAACATTAGTTATAGCCACGGGAGCCCTGTTTCCCGTTATCTTTACAAAACAATTTTACTGCTAAAAAAACCCTATTTATGGATGGATTGACCCCGAAAGAACGCGAAGTCCTCAGCCTTATGGCAGACGGATTTACTACTAAAGAAATTGCACAACAGCTATCCGTTAGCTTCCACACTGTGGAATCCCATCGCAAGAACTTGTTAACAAAATTTAAAGTAAAAAACTCAGTACACCTTGTCAGCAAAGCATGGTCGTCAAATCTCCTTCACCAGACTGTAGAGGCAGAACTCACAACGGTTTGATGGTAAGTTGTCACATGTCGTAGTTGGCTTGATTGAACCCTCTTTCCGCGGTACGCTCTCCCGGTTTCTCATTCCGGAGAGCTCCGCTGAGGGGCGTTACCCAAATCTTATAAAATCTCCTTCAGTACCACCCGAAGCTCATTCAACATCATTGCGGTGGCTCCCCACACAACCTCGCCGTCAATCTCAAAGTGCGGCGCCTGCATGCGGTAACGTCCCGCAACCAGAATCTCCTTTTCCTTTATCGCATCGTTAGCCAGCAACGCCGGTAGCTCCCCGGTAAGAATACGCGATACCTCGCGCGGATCGGGCGTTAACAACGGTGTGCCTGACACCGTTCCCACAATTGGTGCAACAATAAAATTACTGGGAATAACAAAGAAGTCGCTCAACCGGCCCACGATCGTTACAAGATTGCGATCCAGGCCAATCTCCTCTTCTGCTTCGCGCAATGCAGTTTCCACAGGTGTTTCGCCCGCCTCAGCCTTTCCGCCGGGCAAACTTATCTGGCCGCTGTGTGTGCCAAGGTACTCCGCGCGTTTCGTAAGCGGGAATTTCACAACCCCATGCTCCTCATACAGCAGAATCAGCACGCTACCCGGCCGTGGTGGCAGGCTGTGTTTAAAAACCGGCGCGTTCTCGCCCACATGCCGCGCACGCATGATCTCGTGCGCATCGGCAGAAGGCAACGCCTGGTCTAATCGTACCGTAAGATCATCGATCAGCTTTTTGTACATCCCTTTTTCGATAAAATCGTTGGATCGATCTCATGGCGTTCAAGCGCCTTTTTATAATACGTACAGGCCCGGTTCACATCTCCCTGTGCGGCATACGCATCGCCAAGATAGCCGTAAAGTTTATCGATAAACGGATCGAGCCCTTCCGCCTGCGTCAATAACCGGATCGCATCGGCATGTTTATTCGTTTTCAGATAGTACAGACCTTTATTGCGATACGCCCACCCGTTGTAAGGGTCCACCGCAATGCTGCGATCGATGTCCTCGCGCGCCTTGTCCAGATTTCCCTCCAGCAGATACAGATAGCCGCGGTTGTTAATGAAGTACGCATCGTTCGGCAAGAGCGCCAGAGCCTTGTCCAGATATTCGCGGGCTGCGGTAAGATTGCTTTCTTCCACACTAATCATAGCCAGGGCATTGTAGGCATTGGCCGTTCCGCTTCCCGACGTAAGCGCCTGTTCCAGCTTCTCGCGGGCTGCTTTAAAATCGCGTTGGTAAAACCGCACCGTGCCCAGGTTCACAAGAATTTCTCCGTTCTTCGGATCACGCTCACGGGCTCCCTCAAATGCGGCTATCGCTTTATCGAAATCACGAAGACGTGTATACACCAACCCTTCCATAAAATAAACCGCCGCCGTGTCGGGCTTGCGTGCCCGGATCTTCTTCACGTCTTCCAGCGCCGCGTAATATTCCTTCAACTCATACCGCGCATTGGCCCGGTTAAAGTAAGAGGGCACATAATCCGGACGGCAGGCTACCGCACGGTCATAATGTTCTAACGCGGCGTCATACTTGCGTTGCGAAAAATACAGCGTACCCAGATTATTCCAGGCATCGGCAAAACAAGAATCCAGCTTCAGGGCTTCCTTGAAATGACGTTCAGCCTGCTCCGGCTGGTGTTTGCTAACAAGATCGTTACCCTGTATCAGGTGGCGCTGCATACGCGTTTCCTTGGTATCCATGCATCCGGCCATCGTAAACCACAAACACACCAGTGCAACCGGCGCAAAAAATCCGCTTCTCAATCCAATCGGTAAATCAACCTTACGCTTGTTCATAGCTTGTCTGTACGTTATCCGGCGAAACTAAAAAAGAAATATTCCATCCGGGCAACCTGGTACAAAAAAAATAGCTGTCCCGTTCCGGAACAGCTATTGGTAAAGCACTCACGTACCGGCTCAGTGCTGCGAAGTATACGAGATAACCACGCCGAACACAATCTCGCCGTCTTCATTGCGTATACCGGAGTAAGCATCAACCAACCCGGCATCGCCCTCCGTCCGCTTATATTCAAATACCTCACCCTGAAGGGCACGGCTATAGAAATCCTGAACATTACCCTGATCGCCGCTGGCAGACGTTAGGAGATTCGTTCCCACATCAACCCGTATGCCACGCGTGGCGTATACACGCTTCATACTCGAATTGACCTGAACCACGGTATACTGCTTATCGAACACCACAATCGGCGCCTGTATTGCATCCAGCGTATGCGTAAACACACGTTCCTTCTGCTGAACATCGCGCAGCATCCGGTTCATGCCCTCTTGCGTAGCCTGAAGCTCTTCCATATTCTGACGCATCTCTTCCTCCTGCGACTTCAGTTCTTCCGCCTGCTGTTGTGACCCTTCCAGTAGCAAACGCGTCTTGGTCGTAACACGGGCAGCCTGAATAACCGAACCAAGTTCCTCGCTGATCTTCTGAATAAACTCCAGCTGGTGTTTCTCGAACTCCTTGAAGCTCGCAAACTCCAGTACACCATAAACCACTTCCTTCGAGATAAGCGGTGATATAATCAACATCCGCGGCAGGGCATCGCCCAGGCCAGACGTAATATGAACATAGTCTTTCGGCACGTTCTTCAGCACGATCATGTTCTTCTCCAGGTAAGCTTGTCCGGCAAGACCCTCGCCTGCCTGCAGCACCGCTTCACGGTGTTTCTTCTTGCCATACGCGTAGGCCGCCGAAAGCGACAATGTATTGTTCTCCTCATCTACAATATACAACACGCCCTGATTGGCCGAAAGGTACTTCACCAGGTAGCTCAGCAACGTATCATACATCAACTGTATATCATCCTGACGCCGCGTAATATCGCCCAACTCGGCAAGACCGCGCGAAGCCCAGTTCCGCTGAAGCTCCAGCGTATAAGCCTGTTGCAAATTATCGCGCATACTTACCAACGACTCGGCAATTGGTCCCTGACCATCGAACATATCAGCCTGTACCGTAAAGTTGTTATTCGCCACCTGACGGGCAAAATCCATAAGCCTACGCATGTGAACGTTAAACACCTGCAGCGAACGTAGCATCCGCGAAAATTCATCTCTGCCATTGAACTCGCGGGTCTCGGGCAACTGCCCCGCAGACAACTGCTGCAGCGTGGCCTCCGTTTCGTGAATCGGCGACAGAATAGACCTGCTTATCATACGGATCGTAAAGAACGTAACCACCAGCAACGCCATCGAAATGGCAAGTGTAAACCACAGGTTCCTTTGCTGGTTACTGTTTACAACCTGTATCAATTGCTCCTTATGTATCCGGTTACCGTCAATAACCGCCAGGGCCAGATCGCGAATCTTCTGATACCGTCTGTCGGACTCCATAACAATGACGTCGCGGACACGTATACGTTCTGCGGAATCGGCGTGCACAACCGCTTTGATAGCCGGGAGATTTGCCTGGCAATACGTTACATAGTCGTCCAGGGCCACATTGAACGGCTTATACAGCTGCGCGGTCTTTTCATCGAATACCTCCGGGCGTATTCCGGAATTGAACTCATAGATCTGCTTCACGCGCTCGTCCATAAGCTCGAGGGCATGTTCCACATAAGCGCCTTGCGTTGCCGGATCGGCCAGATAAAGCTGCATAATATCGCCACGCATAGCGTTGTAGTTCGTACGAATTTGCCAAACCCGCAGCTCCACATCCGCCACCGCGTTCACGTCATTCAGGTCACGGTTGAAGGAGTGTGACGTATTCCATAAGAGCAACGCACTCGCAATCGAAAAGATCACGATCAAAACCGCCACCACTTGCAATCGGGCGCTTACCGTTAGATTATTAATTAACGTATACATAGTAGAAAAGCTCTCATGATTTTAAGTTTAAACACGAAGGACTTGATGAAAGACCAGCACCCCTTATTTCAGCGAACGTACAAAGCGCGATAAAACGAAAAGGCGTAGCCTGTACGTTACTACCAACGGAATGCATCGTATCGTTCGATACCAGACATTGAAATCAAAGCCGAAAAAAGTCGATTCGATCATCTCAATCCTATTCATACAGTTCTGTCTATTATAGGGTCTGGTTAAAAGTCCGACCTACACCAGTCGGCTACGCAAAAACAATGCAGAAGCCGTGATTTACCTCAAAACCCCGTAAATCGATTCGATTACGGTAATGGGGGCGCAATATTATCCCAAATTGGCCCAACCCGGCTCTCTCCGAAAACGTATACGATAATATTAGTCAAAAAAAATTCATTTTAACGACACCACATTTTGATTTCTAAAACCAATCTCTTTTATTAGCACCCGCAAATACGAAATGAAACTGACTACGACCATAGCTATCCATCACCATCATCATGTAAATCACACGGTGAGTGGCGGGTCTATGCTTTGAAGTATACAGATATAAACTTTAAAAGGCTTGTCACATGTGGCAAGCCTTTTTTGTTTTTGGCCCATTCAATACCTCAAAACGATACAAACGAACAACACTATATGAGCACCTTACTCCGAATCGCCATCCAGAAATCCGGACGCCTCCAGGAAGGATCACTGGCCCTGTTAAAAGAAGCTGGCCTGTCTTTCAGCAATGGCAAAGACCAGCTTAAAACGCAGGCATTGAATTTTCCCGTTGAAGTATTGTTTCTTCGGGACGACGACATCCCCCAATACATCGAAGACGAAGTAGCCGATGTAGGCATCGTGGGCGAAAACGTCGTGGTGGAAAAACAAAAGAAAAACGAAATCGTAAAACGACTCGACTTCGCCAAATGCAGATTGTCCATAGCCATCCCACGGGCAGATGAATTCACCGGCCTTACCTGGCTCCAAGGCCGTAACATCGCCACCTCATACCCCAACATCGTAAAAGCATTCCTTGATAAGAATAATATACAAGCCGGCATCCACGAAATCAGCGGCTCTGTAGAGATCGCGCCCGGCATAGGACTCGCCGACGCCATCTGCGACATCGTCAGCACCGGAAGCACACTCCTCAGCAACGGCCTGCGCGAAGTAGCCACCGTAATGAAGTCTGAAGCCGTTATTATTGCAAGCCCTGACATCAATGCCGACAAGCAGGAAATCCTCAACAGACTCCTCTTCCGCATCGAAGCCGTAAAGAAGGCAAAGAACAACAAGTATATATTACTGAATTGCCCCAACGAAGCCATCGATAAAATCACCAGCGTAATCCCGGGCATGAAGAGCCCTACCATCATCCCGCTGCAACGCGAAGGCTGGAGCTCGCTACACTCCGTTGTCGACGAGAATGACTTCTGGGAGAAAATCGACCAGCTCCGCGCATTCGGCGCAGAAGGAATACTCGTCGTTCCCATCGAAAAAATGATCATGTAAAAAATCTGGTAAACACTATCCACAGTACAAAAACATGAACCTTTACATATCCCCTGCCCCGTCATCCTGGCCCGAAATAGCACAACGCCCGGTACTGGAACTTGGCTTCCTCGAAAGCTCAGTACGCAACGTGCTGACACGTGTGAAAAAATCGGGAGACTCCGCATTGCTCGAATTCACACGCCAGTTTGATAAGGCTGAACTAACCGACATCCGGGTATCCGAAGCCGAGATCGTTGAGGCTGCAAAAACACTTCCCCCTGAACTTAAAGAAGCCATACGCGCCGCCGCCGCCAACATTGAGAAATTTCACGCCGCACAGAAACGCGAACCGCTGAAAGTAGAAACAACGCCCGGCGTATACTGCTGGCGCAAAGGTGTACCGATCGATAAAGTAGGCATCTATATTCCCGGCGGCTCAGCACCCCTGTTCTCTACAGTGCTCATGCTCGGCATACCCGCACGATTGGCTGGATGTAAAGAAATCGTATTATGCTCACCGCCTAACGCCCAGGGCCGGATAAACCCAGCAATCCTGTTTGCCGCAAACCTCGTAGGCGTAACACAGGTCTTTAAAGCCGGTGGTGCACAGGCCATCGCCGCCATGGCCTATGGCACCGAAACAATACCTGCCGTAAACAAAATCTTCGGCCCCGGTAACCAGTTTGTAACAAAGGCAAAACAACTTGTGCTCGAAGACGGTCTAGCCATAGATATGCCCGCAGGTCCTTCCGAAGTACTCGTCATTGCCGATGCCTCCGCCACACCGGCATTTGTTGCAGCCGATTTATTATCACAGGCTGAACACGGCGAAGACAGCCAGGTAGTACTCGTACTTACCGACGAAAACCTGCTTCCGGCCATTCGCCAGGAAATCGATCAGCAACTCGACGCACTTCCACGAAAAGCCATTGCAGCAAAAGCATTGGCCAATAGCCGGGTGGTAGTATTCGATACAATTGACGAAGCCGTAGGCTTTATAAACCTATATGCACCGGAACACCTCATCATCAACACCGAAAACCCCGAAGCACTGGCGGCCGACATAACCAATGCCGGGTCTGTATTCCTGGGGAACTACTCGCCCGAAGCCATTGGCGACTACGCCTCCGGAACAAACCACACACTGCCCACCAACGGCTACGCCAAAGCCTATGCAGGAGTATCACTGGAAAGTTTTTTAAAGTATATTACCTACCAGCAACTATCCAAAGAAGGCTTGAAAACACTCGGTCCCATCGTAGAGCAACTCGCACAAGCCGAACAACTCGAAGCACACAAACGTGCCGTAACCATACGATTGAAAACACTGGCCTGATACGACTACCCTGACCATTACCATCATGACAAAACGTACACGATCCTTCATCGACATCAATAGCCTCGTACGGAAAAACATCCTTACGATGAAACCCTATTCGTCTGCCCGCGATGAATTCAAA